>Ga0197142_1005188_pt1 | contig 10282 bp, 7 predicted proteins | sample GBS60_MetaG_FD_148614 | JGI IMG/M metagenome (GOLD analysis project Ga0197142, IMG submission 148614) | Sediment microbial communities from Great Boiling Springs, Gerlach, Nevada, United States - GBS 60_MetaG | ecosystem: Environmental > Aquatic > Thermal springs > Hot (42-90C) > Sediment...
GTTACTCGCCGTGATGTTGTTGTTGAATTACTCACCGACAATGTTATCGATGTACAGGTGACGTACAGTGTGGCTCCTGGGGGAATATTCCCGGCAACCCCTGGCAGTGATTACCGGGTACCAGACGGTAACACTGGTTCGCTTGTCTTTCCAGCCGGATCATTGGCTGGCACGACCAGGACGGTAACAATTGAAGTCAACGGTGATACCATTACCGAAGAGGATGAAACGGTCATTTTCCGACTGACCGGTATTGTCGGTGGGGAACTGGAGAATAGCGAGCAGGTCTTAACCATTATCGATGATGATGCGGTAACAGTAAGTATCGGACCTGCTGCGGTAGATGAGGGTAATGCAGGTACAGAGACCCAACTTGAGTTTCCGCTCTATCTGAGTAACCCTAATCGTGAGCGTTCGCTGCGTGTGCGGTATCGAGTTGAGCCAATCTCGGCAACACCGAATGTAGATTATCGGGTGACAACCCCTGATGAACTGGCGATCCCGCCAGATGATTCATCACCGGTCATTATCGTTATCGTGATCGGTGACGATACTCCTGAGCCGAATGAAACTCTGCGTGTTGTTTTGGAGGGTGTGATTGGCGGCTCGCTCGGTGCAAATGAGGCTATCGGGACTATCATTAATGACGATCTACCGCCAAGTCTTCCAGGTCGGACCATCGAGTCTACTCGCGAAGGAAGTAGGGGGTGGAACGTTGATCGGGCTGGGCGCACAGTGAACGTTCAATCATCGTTTTCAGGTTGGTCGGGTTGGCGAGGGAAAAGAAACCATAGGCCTAGTTCAAGCGCAATCGGAATGAACGCCAGCGCAATGAGAGGTGGCCAGATTGGGCTGAGTGCAAAGTAGAGTGCAAGCGGTGGGATCGCTAAAATAATGGCAAAGACAGTCATTGCCAGATTTCCCCAACCGACAGCAGCCACGACTCCGACGACAGTCCCTACAACGATCACGGCATCGCTACAAGTAGCGAGTGCAGGACGATTGTAGCAACTGTTGAGCGCAGAAGGAACCGCTATATCGAACATCACCCCCTGCAATTCAAAGAATGTAGGGAGGAAGATTCGCCGTAACCAGAATAGCACTGCACCGAGTGCAATTACAAGATAGGCCCGCACGACGCGGTGGGTCAGAATTGGTGGTATGTTCATACGAGTAATACAAGTAATACTGAGAGCCGTTGCTATGCAACGGCTCTGCTCATCGTCAACCGATTACAACGGTTATGAACCAACAACGATGTTGACCAGACGGTTAGGAACAACGATCACGTTGCGGATAGGCTTGCCGTTAATGAACTGCTGAACTCGCTCGTTCCCAAGTGCCAGCTCACGGAGATGTGCCTCGTCGAGATCGACGGGAACTGTCAGTTTGCCACGCACTTTGCCGTTGACTTGCACGACAATCTCGACCTCTTCTTCGGCAGCAACTGCTGGATCGGCAACTGGCCAACGTTGCTGGTGGATGCTGTAAGGTTTGCCGAGTCGTGACCACAGCTCTTCACTGATATGTGGTGTGATTGGTGCCATCAACAGCAACAAAATCTCAATCGCTTCGTGCCAGGCTGGAGTATCAACCAGACCTGCATCACGGGCGCGATAGAGGGTGTTGGTGAACTCCATCAATGCGGCGACCATCGTGTTGAACTTAAAGTTCAGGATGTCACGCTCTACCCGTTGAATTGTCTGATGAGCTACGCGGCGTAACTGGCGCTCGCTCATTGTAGCGCCAGATTGACCACGCTCGGCGTTGGGGAAGAGCACAATTCGCCAGACTCGGTCGAGCCAACGTTTCACGCCAGGGACGCCATCAGTACTCCAGGGTACCGACAGCTCGAAGTCGGAGATAAAGGCTTCATATCCACGTAGCGCGTCGGCGCCGTGTTCGGCAACAACTTCGTCAGGGGTAATGACGTTGCCCTTCGATTTCGACATCTTCTCAATCACAATCTCGCCGTTGACCTCGCGTGGTGGGGCCAGGATCAGACCCTGATTGCGTAGGCAGGTGAAGGGTTCAAAGAACTTGACCACACCAAGATCGTAGAGCACTTTCGTCCAGAAGCGGGCATAGAGCAGGTGCATGACCGCATGTTCAGCACCGCCGACATACATATCAACCGGCAACCAGTAATCAAGTGCCTCTTGACTGGCCAGCGCCTGCTGATTGTGATTGTCGGCAAAGCGCAGGAAGTACCACGACGAGCAGGCGAAGGTGCCCATAGTATCGGTTTCGCGCCGACCCTTACTCCCATCGGGAAGGGTCACATTGACCCATTCGTCGATCAACGCCAGTGGTGATTCGCCGGTTGCCGTTGGTTCATAGCTCTCGACATTCGGCAAGGTCAGGGGCAATTCGTTATCCTTAAGTGCGATTTCCAGGCCATCTTCGCGATGAATAATTGGGATAGGCGTTCCCCAGTAGCGTTGACGGCTGATCAGCCAGTCGCGCATCTTGTAATTGGTTCGTCCTTTCCCGATCTTTTGCTGTTCAAGATAGGCAATTGTCTGCTCGATTGCCTGATCAGCCGGGATACCATTGATGGGGCCTGAGTGAATTGGCACACCGACTGCGTCGTGATAAATAAGATCGCGATAGGCGTCGATCCGATGCAGATACGCCATAGCTGTCGGCAGGTGTTCATCGCCAGTTGCAGCTCGCAGGCGTGCTGTTATCCGTTCATCGGCAGCGATCGAGTCAAGGGCAATCACCTCATCGGGGAAGATAAAGAGCCACCCCGATCCGGCAACTTCTGTCCAGCCGTCGTGCAGTCGTGGCTGGATCAGCGTGGCGTATTCAGTCGCTCGCTCACCACTTAGTTCGACCAACAGATCACCGTTATCCTGCACGGTAACGGCAAAGCCAGCGGCTTGCAATGCAGACGCAGTATCTTCAGCAATCGTTGTTGCACGCAAGAGTGAACGGGCTGCATTGTCTGGGCGAGTAATCACCGGGATAATTGGCAGACCGTACTTGAGAGCGAACGCGAAGTCACGTTCATCGTGCGCTGGCACGGCCATAATTGCACCGGTACCATAGCCCATCAATACATAATCGGCGATCCAGATGGGGATGCGCACACCATTGACCGGATTTATTGCATAGCCGCCTGTCCAGACACCGGTTTTTTCTTTCTCCTCGGCAACCGCAGTGGTCGTTGGTCGATTACGGGCCTGCGCAACATAGGCTTCAACCTGATCTCGTTGCGCATCGGTGGTCACCTTTGCCACCAGCGGATGTTCAGGCGAGAGCACCATAAAGGTAGCGCCCCACAGCGTGTCAGGGCGTGTGGTGAAGACAATGATCGGATCACCTGCTTCGGTGTGGAAGACAACCTCCGCACCGCGAGAGCGGCCGATCCAGTTGCGCTGCATCGTCACGATCTTCGACGGCCAGTCAACCGTATCGAGATCGCGATCCAGGCGGTCTGCATAGGCAGTGATGCGGAAGAACCACTGCTTTAGCACTTTTCGTTCGACCTTTGCACCACTACGCCACGCCGTACCATCGGGCAATACTTCTTCGTTTGCCAGCACCGTCTTATCGACCGGGTCCCAGTTTACAACTGCTTCACCCCGGTACGCCAACCGAAAACGGCGCAAAATTTCTTGCCGTTGAAGTGGCGTTGCCTGTCGCCACTCTTCAGCCGTCACTTGCGGTTCGGTAAGGGACAGATCAAGACGACTGGTACCGTGTTCGGCCAGTTCTGCCTCCAGTTCACTAATCGGGCGTGCCTTATCGACCCGTCGGTCATACCAGGAGTGGTAAAGACGCAGAAAAATCCATTGGGTCCAACGGTAGTAATCGGGTTCAGACGAAGTAATCTCGCGATCCCAGTCATAGCTGAGACCGAGCATGTTCATTTGACGTTTGTAATTGGCACTGTAGCGGCGAGTGAGGACAGCCGGGTTGGTTTTTGTCTTTATGGCCGCGTTCTCGGTTGGCAAACCGAAAGCATCCCATCCCATGGGGTGCAGCACGTTGTAGCCACGCATGCGGTAAAACCGCGCCACAACGTCCGTCGGTACATAGTTCCGGCAGTGACCAACGCTGAGGCCATCGCCACTTGGATACGGGTAAAAATCGAGGACGTAATATTTTGGTTTTGACGGATCGATGGGTGGTGTGCGGTAGAGTTGATCGGCTGCCCAACGGGCCTGCCATTTGGCCTCGATGGCAGCAGGATTGTAGCGTTCAATTTGCGACGTTTCTACTTTAGCATCACTCATACAACGTTATACCTCGCAGAGATGAGCAACGGATGACAGGACAGACGAACATTCTACAACAATGAAGATCATTAAGATCAGGGTCTGCCATGCGCTCACCTCCTTTCGCCGATGTCTGGCTGATCACAGCAGGATAGATGCTTTCTGCATTATAGCATTTTCTGAACGTTTGATGCAAAGATGTATAGACAATATAGAGGGTCAACGTTTCCGTTTGGTGATCATGTTTGATCTGCTCATGCGTTTCATTCACACACGCACGGAAATCTTCACCCGATGGGCAGCACGAGCCACTTGCCCGCATCCTACCGTGACCACCCCCATCTATCTCTAGCTCCACCTTTCTCTTCCATGCGGGAAGAGGCAGGAGGATGTAGGGTGGGTTGGGAAGCCGCCTCTACCGATGCGATGACAGGCAAGGTTCCCGAACACACCGTCGTATGGTCGTTGCAATGACGAATGCGCCAGGTAGGGGTGCTGCGGCGCCGTGCGGCAATGATAGCAGGGTATCGTAGAGACGCAGCATCGCTGCGCCCGTGCCGTGCAGTGATGATGGAAGGATCGAAGGGTCGTCGCGATGCCGCGCCCGAATGGACAGCGACATCCGGGTGTCGTATGAGCGATACCATCCCGCAAAGGCAGGCGGGTTGGGAACCCACCCCTATCTCCCAACCCTCAGAACGATCTCGCGTCCTGCCTCTAGCGCCAGCCGCCGATTGCCTCAAAGATCGCCCGGTCGTGGTACGGATTGGGGACCGTTGCCTGGGGTTGTGCCAGTAGATACTCAGCCATCTCCTCAAAGGGTCGCGTGCATTCCTCTTTCCCTGGCCCCTCCATCTCGAAGAGTGTCTTACCGGCAAGGCGTGAGCGACGAATGAGATCGTGGTAGGGAACACGTCCGATAATTTTGGTACCAACTTTCTCGGCAAATTGATCGAGCAAGTTCGTACCGCCGCCGTACTCGTAATCGACCCGGTTAGCAATGATTCCGGCTAACTTGACCTTGTGGCGTTGCGATTTTTGCGCAATCGCCAGGCAGAGCCGATTGGCAGCAAAGATGCTGTCGAAGTCATTACAGGCAATGATCAACCCGTAGTCGGCATAGTTGAGAGGTGCTGAAAAGCCACCACAGACCACATCACCGAGGACGTCGAACACAATGACATCATATTTGTCATAGAGACCAAACTCTTTCAGCAGTTTGACCGTCTCGCCCACTACGTAGCCGCCACAACCGCTACCGGCTGGCGGGCCACCCGATTCAAGTGTATCAACGCCAGCAAAGCCGGTATGAATGACATCCTCTTTACTCACATCTTCCAAATGGAAATTAACACTGTCCAACACGTCGATGACGGTCGGCTGGAGATGACCGGTCAGCGGAAAGGTACTATCGTGCTTGGGGTCACAGCCGATCTGGAGTACTTTGGCGCCCTTGAGAGCCATCGCTGCTGAAAGATTGGCCGAGGTTGTCGATTTACCAATTCCACCTTTGCCGTAGATCGCGAGGATAAGGGACATGGACAACTCCTTCTGTTGGGCCGGCAGTGCCGGCAGCGAATGACCATTCCAATGCCGTTCACGGTGCTAACGTGCGGTTAAATGTACGTTGATAGACATCAGCGTAGCGTGCCAGTGCACGGTACACATAACTAGGCACAATCCGCCGTTCGAGCCGACCATGTCGCTCGCGGACGAATTGCAAGTTCCGGAGTAGTTTCATCTCGATCACCGAGCGGGCGAATTCGAGTCCTTTCGGCCCGCTTCGGCGTTGGATGAATGCCACCAGTTGACGAATGGGCCATGGCGGTCGTTTCCGCGGCTGCCGCAGCATCTGGATGTAAGCAGGCATGCCACGAGTCCGATCACCGCTGCTGATCGGTTCTCGTTCTTCGACGTAAGGCCGTAGCAGGTTGTACAATTCCACCCCTCGCTCGGTACGGATAAGCGTCCATTGCCAGCGTTCTTCGGGTGGGAGTGGCGCTCCCATGTAGCCAATGGTCAAATCGGACAGGCCATTTTGATAATCGAAACAGCTCAGACAGGCAGGCGGAAAGACACCTAATTCACCACCGAGCTGATTGACATCGAGATCGACAAAGTTAACCTTCTCGACCGACCCATCTTCATGCTTGAGCCAGATGCGGAAGTCTTGCATAAACTCGTGGTGGACAACCGTTTCTGGCGAGCGGGAAACGACCCGCAAGAAGCGCTGGAGATCGGGATATGTTGTGTTGTCCGTGCAGGGTATACCAATAATGTAGAGTCGTTCCAGACCGAGTTGCTCTTCAATAGCGCGCAGGGCGTGTACCTGACAGCCAGTACCGATGTAGGCAATGCGACGCAGGCCAGCTTGCCGTACCTGGGTGAGCACATCGAGGGTGGGAGCAAGGCAGGGCTTATTGCCGCGTGTTGCCCGCACTTCGTCGGGAGTACGGGCCAGGATTGGTAAAGGCGCGTAGCGTGTACCAGGTACCGCTCCAGTTGTGATCACCCCTTCAACCAGACCCCGTTCGAGGAGGAGAGCGCCGAGACTGGTAACAGCGCCACTCCACTGGGCATCAGGAACCGGTGGGCGCATACGGAAGACGCGCAACTCGCGGTAGATGCCGAAGAGTAGCTCATCGCCGTCGCGACGATTGCGACCGTGTAAACGACGCTCAATCTCCTCGGCGCGATTGTTGACGAAGACGCAGCTCTGCGCCATCAGAGGTCGTAATTCGCCAGTGCAGATACCGCAGTCACTACACAATTTTGGCCGCCCGGCCAGACGTTCTTCACGGCTCAAGAGGGCAATCTCGGCTAGTTGCCGGGATGGCCGCGGCTGATGGGGGGTCTTGGATGACAACGTCGTGTTCATGCACCAAGCTCCTCTTTGGCGGCCAACAATACTTCTGCCGTAATGACCGCATAACCACGCTGACGGGCATACTTCTCGACGTTACCTCGCACGCGCCCCCGCACAAAGAAGGGAACTTTCTTGAGCATCGCTTCGGCATCGGCAGCCCAAACCGGATCAACTGGTGCCGGCGCTGGTGTAACGGCGGCAGTCGATGTTTGGGTTGGGGCAGGTGCAGAAGCTACAGCAACGGCAACCGGTGATTCATCGAGCGGTTTACTACTCTCAACCGGTGGAGCCACAGGAGCTGGTTCAGCGACCGATACCCGCTCCGTTTTCTCCGGCAGATCAAGCCCGGCATCACCAAATAGATCGATCAGGTGTTTCTCCATACCGAGCGTACAGGTGGTATAGACCTCGTCGGCAATCACATCTGCACCGTCGAAGCCAAGGAAGGGACGATATGCTAGCAGGTGGTTCTCGATATGGGTTGGCGGCGAGATGACCATACAGTTTAGATCGTAGCGCCGCGAGGTATGGCGTTCCATCTGTGTGCCGCAGACCAGTTCGGGGCGCAGCTCGGCGATTCGATTCGCTACCGTTTGAAACTCGTCGGTCACCAGTAGATCATCGACGTAGCCGGTCAATTGTTCGCGTACCCAATTGGCCTGATGCTTCACATACGTCCCGGCGCCGGCAATTGGCATTCCCAGCTCATCACGCAAGAAGCGCGTAATACCGACGACATGAGTGGCATCGCCAAACACGAAGGCTGGCTTTCCGGAAAAACTATCCATGTCGGCAGTGCGTGCAAACCAGGGCACGGCAGAAGGAGCCGACATCCCATCAAGCGAAAAGGCGGTGAGTGGTGGCATCGGAATCTCGGCACCGGCCTGTGCCAGCAGCTCTCGCAACCGCTCGATCCAGCGCAGCGTCGGCTGGACACCGATAGGTGCATCGAGCAGAGCCGGTACGCCAAACTGCTCTTCAAGATAGGTTGCAGCCCGCAGACCCAACTCGCGGTAGGGTGCAATCGTCAGCCATGCAGCCGGTAGACGACGTAAATCGGCAATACTGGCGCCCCATGGTGCAACCACGTTGATCTCAAGGCCCAAAGTCTTGAGCATACGGCGCAGACTGATCAAATCGTGACGGGCATGGAAACCGAGCGAAGCCGGGCCAAGAATGTTCACGGTTGGGCGTTCGGTACGCGGTTGAGGTTGAGCGTAGCGCTTAACCAGATCGGTAAACAAACTCTCGGCGGCAACAATTTCTTGCATGCGGTACGGATTGGCATCGTAGACCATCACATCGCATTGCAAGCCGGCGTGTTGAGCGGCGATCTCCAAATTCTCTTGCAACAAGATCGTCGAGCACGACGCTACCACAACGATCAGATCGGGGTGCACCCGCTCTTCCACCTGTCGTAGTGTATCCGGGAGGCGGATCGTGCCACGGGCGAGGTCGGTTCCGCTCACCACACTCGTTGTCATCGCCGGAAAGTTGGGAGTACGGTCAAGCATTGCAAAGATCGCATTGACATAATCGTCACCTTGCGGTGCGTGGAACACAGCGTGGACATTCCGCATACTGTTGGCAATCCGGCCAACGCCGTGATGGGCAGTTCCTTCGTACATCCAGTAAGCCAGTCGCATGGAATCGTCTCCTCTCACGATCGCAACGAGATCACACCACCGGGTGAGCTGGGCATCATACCGGTCAACCAGATTGGATCAGAACCGAGCGGGTCGAGCTTTGCGTGGCGTTGCAGTGCACGAGTGAACGACGTTACCAGATTGTTGACGCCAGCCCAACCGTGGATTGGCAGGAAGCAATACTCAGTTCCCCATTTGGCGACTGTTCCCTGACCGACTAGCGGGTTGGTCGTAATGATGTTTGAGATTATCAGGTCGGGCTTCGTTTCAGCGATGGTTCGCAATTGACGATGGAAATTAGCCTGTTCGACCAACCGCACACCTTCGAGCGCAGCCAGTTCGGCAGCATGAAAGCGCCGATTAATGTATGGGGTCGAGCATTCGACTACTTCAGCGCCACAGGCCTTAAGGAAACGGGCAAGTGGCAGTTCCATCAGCGTATCACTGGCGAAGAAGACCTTCTTGCCCCGCAAGAGATCGGTGTGATGCTTGATCCGTTCCCATGCTGCCGCTTCACGGTCGCTCAGATCAACCTGCATTCCAAACTGAGCCGCTAAATCCTCCCAGAAGCGGCGGGTACCATCAGGCCCAAACGGGAAGAGTGAAGAGAGAACGGTACAGCCTCGCTCATTGCGCAATTGGGTGGCAGTTTTATGGAGGTACGGTTGCAGTGGAGCGATCACGGTTCCCGGCCCGATGGGTGGCAACTCGGTGAAATGGCTGGCCGGTAGGAAGCCGGCAACCGGAATGCCTAGTCGGGCCGCTTCAAGCGAGAAGTCATCGGCAATTGCATCGTTGACCGAGCCGAGAAAGACAACTCGCTTGTCATCGGGTGGCGCTGGTGGGCAGAAGGGGATCAGTGCCTGTAAGACCGAATCCTCACTCTGCGAGAAAGTGTAATCCAGGCCAGAGGCAGGAACAAACAAAACCGGTACTTCGGGAGTGCTGACCGAAGCTGCCAACCCTTCAAACTCGACCTTCATCACTTCGGGTGTGCACGACGAGAGCAGGAAAATCACCGAAGGATGATGCTCTCGTTTGATCTCCTCAATTTGGGCTGAGATGTCAGGCTGCGATGAACTGAGGTCAGCTTCTTCAAGCAGCGAAACGGCAAAGCGCGGGCGAGCAAAGATCATGACGCCGAGGGTATTTTGCAGAAGGTGGGCGCAGGTATGGGTACCAAGGATGAGAAAGAAGCTGTCTTTGATCTTTTGGTAGAGCCAGCCAACGCTAACCAGACCGCAAAACGAGTGGTAAATGCCATCCTCGCGGATGGGAGTCGCTTTTGAGTGCATAGCGCCTCCTCGAAAATTGTAGTGCCTATTTGGAACTACCAGGTTTAGAAACATTTTAGCATAAAAAGCAAGAAGGTGAAGTATAAACAAATTCGGTGCAAAAGTGGTGCAAAGGTAAATCTGAACAGTGACGGGTACGGAGATCGCGTTTGCCTCCGAAAGGTACCTGCTCAATCGCCCGCTTCTGATCTCTCGGAGTGGCATGCCGATTAGGATATGACCTTCGCTCATCTCCCGCAACGAGAGGTT
>Ga0197142_1005189_pt1 | contig 10281 bp, 5 predicted proteins | sample GBS60_MetaG_FD_148614 | JGI IMG/M metagenome (GOLD analysis project Ga0197142, IMG submission 148614) | Sediment microbial communities from Great Boiling Springs, Gerlach, Nevada, United States - GBS 60_MetaG | ecosystem: Environmental > Aquatic > Thermal springs > Hot (42-90C) > Sediment...
GCTGAGCGTCTGGCTGGTGCTGACGCTGCTCTCGGTGCCCATGCTGATCGAGACGCTCAAACTGTATGAGACACCTAAGCCTGCCAAGCCGCCGGAGAATTATCCGGTGTGGCCGCTGTGGTTCGTCTCCATCGCCTTCCGCTTTACCCGACTGGCAGGGGGGACATTTATCCTCGCCGTGCTGCTCAACGCCTTCCTGCCACTCACACTGGCCGATGTGTTGAGGTGGCTGGGGATCGGCTAGCCGCCTAGCAAGCCTCACCCTCTGGCAATTTACGGTCGCCAGGGGGTGAGGCTATTTCGTGCATCCTTTCTCCCGTTGGCACACAGCACGCTATTGCGCTTAATGTTATAATCGCAGTAGCGTCCATGCTGCGGGAGTAGGCACCTTGTTTGAGCAGATATTAGACCTCGTTGGTCAGCCGCCGGGGAGCCTGGTCTATCACTTCATCATCCTCTTTGCGGTTGAGGCTGCCTTTGCCATTGGCATCGGCCAGTGGATGCGCGAACGCGACGCCAGCACCCTACGCCTGACCATTGCCATCTTCGGCGCTCTGCTGGCCCGCGTGACGGTGCTGATCGCCTCGCTCGCTGCTTGGCAGGGGTATCTGCCGCGCAACCTGCTTGTGCCGCCCCTTGAGCGGGCAGCAGACACCATCACCCTGCTGGCGTTGGCATGGGGCTTCATCACCATGGACGATCCGCCCATGCTGCGCCGCAACTTCGTGCCGGATGTGTTCGCAGCGGTGGGTGCGGGGATCGTAGCCATCAGCTTCGGCGGCACATACTATTATTGGGTGTACGGGGCAGCCAGCGGTGAGCTTTTCAACGGCCTGTGGCTGGATATCGCCTGGAGCATTGGGCAGATCATGCTGGCCCTCGTCGGCCTGATCGGGATGCTGGCGCGTCTGCGCTACGTGTACGATCCTTTCATCAAAGGCCTCATGCTGATCCTACTGGGTGCGGCGGCAGGGACACACCTCGCCCGCCCGGCACTGGGCGATGTGCCCGCAGCCATGCGCGTTGGGCAACTGGTGGCGATGCCTATGCTGGCGGCGGTGGCCTATCGGCATGTGGTGGAGCAACTGCTGCACTGGGACACCTTTGAGCCAAGCCGCCCCGCCGAGGCCCCTCAAGCCGCACCCTCGCCTGCCGAACCGGCAGCCGCCGAACCGCCTGCTGGCGCATTGGACGAGACCGTCCGCGCCCCTCAACCCCCTCGGTTGACACCGCTCTCTACCTTGCCGCCGCTAACCGACATCGTAGAGGCGGTCGGGGGGCTACTTGGCACGCTGGAGCCTGATAAGATTGTGCTTGAAGCGCCGCGTGCGGTTGCTACTGCCTTGCGGGCAGATGTTTGCGTGCTGGCCCTTGTGGATGAGGACGTTCAGGTAGCCGAGATCGTGGGCGCCTATGACAACATCGCCCAGACGGCGCTCCCCCAGGCCCTGCTCAACCTAGCCGACCATCCAACCATTGTCAACGCGCTGGGGCGCCTGCGCCAGATGCGCCTGACCACCCAGCGCAACCTGCGCGAACTGCGCGATCTGTACGACAAGCTGGAGATCACGCACAACGGCCCAGCCTACATCCAACCGCTGGTCAACGGCGAGGAGCGCGTGGGGGTGCTCATCGTCGCTTCCCCCTATTCCGAACGCCAGCTCAGCGATGAAGAGCGCAACCTGCTTGACCGACTGGGGCCACTGGTCACGGCGGCCCTGCTCAACGCCGAGGCCTATCACGGTGCCGTTATGGAGAGCAAGGAGGCCTCCCAGCAGGAAGCCGTACGCGCCGCCACACTTGCGGATGAGCTGACCGCGCGCACCGCTGAACTCCACGCCGCCCAACGCCAGATCGACGAGATGAAGGCCTATATCCGCGATCTGCACCGCCAGCTAGAAGATGTACCCCGCCAGCAGGAAGTTGCCCGCGAGCAAATCGAAAAATTGGCCGCCGAGATCAACCGCCTGCGTGCGGAGGCGGAGCGAGCGGGAGCGCTCCAGGAGGAAGTCGAGCGGCTGCGCACACAGCTCAAAGCCCAGGAAGCCGCTCTGACCGGCACCCCCGACCGCATCGCATTGGAGCGCCAGATCGAGGAAGCACGCCTCGCTGCTCAGGGGGAGATTGTGGCATTGCGGGCGCGTCTGGCGCAGGCCCTCGTCACCCAGCAAGAGGTGACGTTCCTGCAGGAGCAACTGGCAGCCAAGGCGCGTGAAGCCATCCAATACCAGACACGTGTGACAGAACTGCAAGCTGTAGTGGATGCATTGCGCGAGCAGCTGGGCAGTGGGCTGTCCAGTATGCGCCAGCTTGAGGCGCTTCAAGCGCGTATCGCCGCTCAGGCGGCTGAGATCGCCCGTCTGCAGGCTGAATTGGCCGAGGCGCGTGCTGCGGCCAACCTGAGCGACGAGGCCATCCACGCCCAGCAGGAAATGGACCGCCATGACCGCGAAGCGATGGCGCAGCTGGAGACCCATCTGGCCGAGCGTGCCGCGCTGGCCGACGAACTGGAGAAGCGCCTTGCCGAAAAGACGCAGGCAGTGGCAGCACTGACGGCCCAGATGGCCGAAGTCAACGCTTCGCTGCGCAACCTTGAGGAACAGCTCAGCCATAAAACTGCCGAGGTCGCCGCCCTGCAGGAGAGCCTCGCTCAAGTGCGCGCCGAGGCGCAGGAGCGTATCGCGGCGCTGGAGGCCGAACTAGAGAGCGGCCGAGGCGACGCTGCAGCCATAGATCGAGCGCGTATGCAGGCTATGGAGGCTGAGCTAGCCGAGAAAACAGCCGCCATTGAGGCGCTTCAGGCGCAACTCCAACGCACCAGCGAGGCAATGGCCGGGCTTGGCGAGCAAATCAGCGCTGCCAATCAGGCTGTAGATGCTGCTCTCATCGGCGCGGGGCAGGTTAATTCTCACGATGAGGTGATCGCTTCCATCGCTCAAGAATTGCGCACGCCGATGAGTTCCATCATGGGGTACACCGACCTACTGCTACGCGAATCGGTGGGCATTTTAGGGCCGCTACAGCGCAAGTTCCTGCAGCGCGTCAAGTCCAACACCGAGCGCATGGGGGCGCTGTTGGATGACCTGATCCGCATCACCACGCTGGATACAGGCCGCTTGCAGCTTGAGACGGAGAAGGTCGACGTGCTCTATACGCTGGAAGAAGTGGTGATGAGCGTCGCCAACCAATATAGCGAAAAAGGGCTGACGCTGCGCCTGGCGCTGCCGGAAGCCCTGCCGCCTATCAGCGCCGACCGCGAAGCGCTAGTTGAGATCATGGAGCACCTGCTCTCCAATGCGGCGCTGGCCTCGCCCGTCGAGGGCGAGGTGATGGTGGTCGTCGAGGCTCGGGAGGACAGCGTCCTCGGTCACAACGGCCATGAGGTGCGTGTGCCCTGCCTGTACTTCTCCGTGTGCGACTCCGGCGTGGGGGTTGCCCCTGAGGACTATGAGCGCGTCTTCATGCGCAAATACCGCGCCGATAACCCCCTCATCGAGGGGCTGGGCGATACCGGTGTGGGCCTCTCGCTGACCAAGGCGCTGGTCACCGCGCACGGTGGGCGCATCTGGCTGGAGAGCGAGAGGGGTGTCGGGACGACGTTCCACGTGCTGCTGCCCATTGAGGCCATCCGGCAAGGAGAGGAGCAGTGAGACCCAGCCGAACGCAGCAGGCCCTTGCCGCGCTGGCCGTCCTCTTCGTTGTGGCTGTGACAGTCCTCGGTGGCGTGTTCCTCACCTTGAGCGACAACCCAGCCGAACCGATCGCCGAACAACCCACCACCCCCTATCGCCCTCCTATGCTCACAGCAACGGATACGCCGTCCCCTGCGCCGAGCGAGACGCCAGCCCCCATCCTAACGCCTACCCCCGCGCCGCCAATAACGACCTCTCCACCAACGATATGGCCGACAGCAACGTTTTCCCCCACCCCCTGCCAGATCGCAAGCGGCTGGGTAGCCTATACCGTGCAGCCCGGCGATACGCTCTTCACGGTGGGGCTGCGTTACAACATCACCACCGATGCACTGCGGGTGGGGAACTGCCTAAACAGCGATACGCTTTTTGCCGGTCAGGTGATCTACGTACCGCCTCTGCCGCCCGCCTCTCCGGTCCCCTCCTCGCCTCCCACATCCGCCATCCCCACCGCTACGCCACCGCTGGGCTATGATGGCATCTGCACCGATGAGCGTTCCATTATCACCAGCCCATCGGTTGGAGCCACATTGAGCGGAGTGGTACAATTTTATGGCACGGCCACGCACCCCGATTTCCAGTTCTACAAGCTCGAGATCCGGCAGGAGGGGGCCAGCACCTCGGCGGACTTCATCACCTTTGTCACGAATTACCAGCCGGTGGTCGGGGGCCTGTTGGGCGAGCTGAACACCCTTGCCTTCAGCGATGGGGAGTACTGGATACGGCTTGTGGTGGTAGATCACACGGGCAATTATCCGGAGCGCTGCTCAATCCTCTATAGGATTGACAATTAGCGCCCTATGCATTCTCTCCTAAAAGCGATGAGCATCGCATCCGATCGCATCCAGCACATCCTTGATACCTTGCCGCCGCGCCCTGGTGTCTACCTAATGAAAGACGCGCAGGGCAAGGTGATCTACGTGGGCAAGGCCGTCAACCTGCGCAGCCGCGTGCGCTCCTACTTTCAGCCCAGCACGGTGCGCAATCGGCTGGACAAGGCAGCACGCATGGTGCGCCACGTGGCGGATATCGAGATCATTGTGGTGGATTCAGAGATCGAGGCGCTGCTCACTGAGATCAACCTGATCAAGGCGCACCAGCCGCGTTTCAACGTGCGCCTCAAGGACGACAAGCGCTATCCCTATATCAAGGTGCACTGGGGCGATCCCTTCCCCAAAGTGACGGTGACGCGGCGCATGATCAACGACGGCTCGCGCTATTTTGGCCCCTACACCAGCGTCGCCGCCGTCCACCAAACATTGGATGTGTTGCGCCGAGCCTTCCCTTATCTCACCTGCGACCGTGAGATCACAGGGCGCGATGAGCGTGCTTGCCTGTACTACGACATCAAGCTGTGCAATGCACCTTGCATCGGCGCCGTGAGCCAAAGCGAGTACCGCGAGACGATCCACAACCTGATGGAGTTCCTGCAGGGACGCTCAGATGAAATCATCCAGCGGCTCAGGGAGCAGATGTGGCAGGCCTCGGAGGCTCTGCAGTTTGAGAAAGCCGCCCGCCTGCGCGATCAGATAGAGGCGATGGAGCAGATCGTCCAGCGGCAGAAGGTGGTCTCATCCTCCACCGTCAATCAGGATGTGATCGCCTTTGCCCGCGAGAACGGCGACGCCGCCGTGCAGATTTTCTTCATCCGCTCCGGCAAGATCGTTGGGCGTGAGCACTACGTGCTGGAAGGCGCCGCTGCTGACGAGGACCCCGCCGAGATCATGGGCAACTTCCTCAAGCAGTTCTACGACAAAGCCGCCGAGGTCCCGCCAGAGGTGCTGCTGCCGCACGAGATCGAAGAGGCGCAGGTCATCGAGCACTGGCTGGCCAGCAAGCGCGGCAATAAAGTCGTGCTGCGTGTCCCGCGGCGGGGGCAGAAAAAGGAACTGGTGGACCTAGTGGCGCAGAACGCCGCCGAGACGCTGGCCATGCTGCGTGCGCAGTGGCAGGCCGATACGACCCGCCAGGAGGTGGCGCTGCGCGAGATTCAGGAGGCGTTGGGGCTGCCTGCTCCCCCCGCCCGCATTGAGTGCTACGACGTGAGCAACACACAGGGCACGGCCATCTCTGCCAGCCGCGTGGTGTTTGTGCAGGGTGTGCCGCGCAAAAGCGAATACCGCAAGTTCAACATCCGCACCGTCAGCGGTCACGCCGACGACTATGCCTCCATGCGCGAGGCACTGGAGCGGCGCTTCCGCCGCTGGCAGGAGAGCCAAACCGAGCAACCTGCCCCTGGCCAGAAAAAGGACCCCACTTGGAGCCTGCTACCCGATCTGCTCATCGTGGACGGTGGGAGGGGGCAGTTAGGCGTGGCCGTTGAGGTGCTGGAGCAGTACGGCCTGCTGGGGCAGGTAGCAGTCGTGGGGCTGGCCAAGCAGCACGAGGAGCTGTTCATACCGGGGCGCAGCCGCCCCATCTTGCTCCCGCGTCGCTCACAGGGCCTCTATCTCTTGCAGCGCATCCGCGACGAAGCGCATCGCTTTGCCGTCACCCACCAGCGCCAACGGCGCGTCCGGATGGGCATCGCCAGCCAATTGGATGCCATCCCAGGCGTCGGCCCGGCGCGGCGCAAGGCGCTGCTGGCACGCTTCGGCTCGCTGGAGGCCATTCGCAACGCCAGCGTGGAGGAGATCGCCAGCGTGCCGGGCATTGGCCCGCAGCTGGCGGCGACGATCAAGAGCGAACTGTAGCCCATCCCCGCTCCCTTGCGATGTGCCCTCCACCCATTTTGCGGTTACAATGAGGGGCATGGTTAAATTGGTGATTCTCTTCCGCACGGGCAAGCAGCCGGTTGCGTTCTACAATCAATACAATGCGTTCCTCATGAAGCTGGAAGAGCTGCCGGGGCTGCGCCGCAAAGCCGTCAGCAACGTATTTGGGGCACTAGGCGGCCTGATGCCCTACAGCCACATCGTTGAGGTGACCTTTGACAGCCGCGAGGCTCTGCGGGCAGCACTCACTTCGCCGGCGGGCGTGGAGGCCGGCCAGCTTCTGCTGCGCTTCGCTGGAGCGGATGCCATCGCCCTGTATGTGGACACCATGGAGGCAGTCTTCGGCGAGGAGCCGCCTTCATCAACCACCTGATTTCTGTCTGGGACCATGATCCGCCTGCACGCCGCATGGGAGCACATCACACGAACTGTCTGGGGGCGGGCGCTGGCAGCAGCGATCGTCTCGGCTTGTCTCACGCTCACCGCTGCCCATCCGGCGATGTTCGGCGCATTGCCCAAATCCGATGACGGCCTCATGCACCTCTATCGGCTGGTGGCGTTGGATTACTCCGTACGTCACGGCGACCTCTGGCCGCGCTACTCGCCGGGCATGGCCTTCGGCTACGGCATACCGACCTTCAACTACTACTCGCCCCTCTCCCTCTACCCCATGGAGGCGCTACACCTGGCCCTCGGCTTGCGGCCTGTGGATGCCTTCTTATGGGGTGTGATGCTCTACCTTTTCCTCGGCACGCTGGGGGCCTACCTACTGGGCGCAGCGTGGGGCGGGCCGCTGGTGGGCTTGGGTGCGGCCACAGCCTATGCTTATGCTCCTTACACCCTCATCAATTGGACGCAGCGGGGGGCCATCGCCGAGCTGTTGGCGTTGGCGCTGCTGGCCTGGGCCATGTGGGCCTTCCGGCGGCTGAGCCTCTACGGGCGGCGGCGCGATTTTGCCCTCGCTGTGGGGTGCTTCACGCTGCTCATCCTCACCCACAACATCACAGCGCTGATCGGTGCAGCGCTGTTGGCCGCCTACAGCGCACTGTTGTGGTGGGTCAGTCCCCAACCCCCCCGTGCCTTCATCTGGCTGGGGTTGGCACTGCTGTTCCCGCTGGCGCTGGCGGCCGTCTACTGGATGCCTGCCCTTTTTGAACTGGACTACGTCCAAATCTGGCGTGCCGCTGTCGGCGTCGAGACCCTCAGCGCCGGCGGCGCTTTTCAGACCCTTGGACAACTCCTAGCATGGCCGCACACCGCTGACATCACCCAGCTACGGGTGTTGAGCGCCCGCCCGCTGGGATGGCCGCAACTGGCGCTGGGGATGCTCGGCGCTATCCTCATCATGCGGAACAAAACGGCGGAGCACCGTCCCCTGTACCACTGGCTGGCCTTTGCCGCGCCGTTGTCGGCACTGCTCACCCTCATGCAGATGCCTTTCTCCGCAGCGGTGTGGCGTAGCGTACCCCTGTTGACCTTTGTGCAGTTCCCTTGGCGGCTGATGGGGCCATTGAGCTTGCTGTTGAGCGTGCCGGCGGGAGCAGGCATAGCGCTGGCAGCGCAGCACATTCGGCGCCCCCTTTGGCGTGTCGCATGGGTAGGGCTGGCGTTGCTGTCCATGATCGTCCTTGCCATCCCCTGGCTTTACAGCGCCTATGTGCCCGATGCGCCGACGGCCTCCATCGTTGAGGTGCAGAACTTCGAGCGGCGCACTAGCTTCATCGGCGGGACGGCTGCTGGTGAATATCTCCCGCGCTGGGTTGCTGTGATGCCCGATCCCGACCGCTTGCTGGGCCTGTACGCACAATCGGACGTGATCCCCCGCTTGCAGCCCTCCCCCGACGTAACCATTGAGCACATGGCTTGGGGCATGAAGAGTGCCACTCTCTCTCTGCGGGTGCGGCGTGATACGCGGCTGGTCTTTGACTGGCTGTACTTCCCGGGCTGGTGGGCCGAACTAGATGGGGAACGTGTGGCGGTGACACCCACCGAGCCTAACGGCTTCGTCAGCGTGGCAGTTCCGGCGGGCAAGCATCGCCTGCGCCTGGGCTTCGGCCTTACGCCGCTGCGCCGTGCGGCGATGTGGGTGAGTATCGCCGCTCTGATGGTGCTTGGTGCAGCACTGGCTTATCCGCGCATGTGGGGCAGCGTGCAGAACAAGGCGGGCAGCAGACTCGCGCAGCGGTGGCGCGAGGCAGGACTGTCTTTCGTCACTGCGCTGATGGCCGCACTGCTGGCCTTCGGGGGCAAGGTGCTGGTGTTCGACCGCCTAGATACCCCCATTCGGCGGGAGCGCTTTGCGCACGGCGTGGAAACAGGCCTGCAGACGCCGGTGCTGGCGACCATCGGCGGGAAAGTGAGGCTGCTGGGATACGACCTGCCGCGTGCGCAGGTTGTCTCGGGTGGTAAACTGCCCATCACCCTCTATTGGGCGCCCGCCGACGGCACGATCGGCGAGGACCTTGCCAGCGTGTTGGTACTGCGCGATGGCGAGGGGAACGTAGTGCAACAAACGCTGGAATATTACCCTGCCGGTGTGCCCACCAGCACGTGGCTGCCCGGCTTCTATGTGCAGGAGGCGCTCACTCTAGAGATACCGCTCGGCACGCCACCCGGCAGCTACATGCTGCAGGCCGGGATGTACTCCGAAGTCGCCGGGCGCAACCTGGATGTGCTTAACGTGGACGGCAGTCCAGTAGGCGTGCTGGCCGATCTGGCAGTTGTGCAGGTGACCCGCCCCCCGAGACCTGCACCGCTGGCCCGCCTGCCCATTGGGGAACCGCTCAATGCCCGCCTCAACCGTGCGTTGACGCTGGTAGACATCCTGCCCCTGCCCACCGAAGCCGAAGTGGGGCAGGAGATCGCCGTTGTGTGGTATTGGCGGGCAGCAGCCCGTCCTGATGTGGACTACAGTGCCCGCTTGCTGTGGCTGGATGAGGAGGGTGAGATCGCCGCGAGCACGCCGCCGGTAGTGCTGACCGTCGGCTACCCCACCGACCAATGGCGGCGGCGCGACCTATGGCGCGGATTACATATGCTCTATGTCCCCGGCAAGCTCGAGGCGGGCACTTACAAAGTGGCCGTGCAGTTGGTTACCCCTTCCGGTGAGGCGGACGGCGAGCGCGTCCTCATCGGCGAGATGACGGTCCATACGCCGCCACGCCACTACGAGACGCCGCAGATGGATGTCATCGCTGAAGTTGGCTGGGAGAACGGTATCACCCTGCTGGGCTATGACCTCTCTCAACAGCGCCTGCATGCCGGCGATGGCCTCACCATCACGCTCTACTGGCAAGCACAGGATGAGGTTTCCACCAGCCTGACAGCCTTTGTACACCTAATCAACAGCGAGGGGCGCATCGTTGCCCAGCGTGACCAGATACCGGCAGGAGGCACGCGCCCTACATCGGGTTGGGCACCGGCGGAGGTGATCAGCGACGGCTACGGCATCCTCATCCCCGAGGAGATAGCGCCTGGGGAATATCGCTTGCGTGTGGGTTGGTATCAGGCAGCCAGCGGCGAGCGGGTGCGCCTCGCCGACGGCAGCGATCATTGGCTGCTGCCGCAGGTGATCGTCATTGTGAAGGAGTAGCAGGTAAGCGCCACAGACGGATGAGACCATCGCCCCCGGCCGAGAGCAGTATGCCACCGTCGGCACTCCATGCCAACGCCCGTAGGCCCCCCGATCCATGCTCACCGATCCATGCTGCGGTCTGCGTGCCCAACACCACATCCCACAGGCGCAGCGTGCCATCGGCCTCGCCGGAGGCAAGCAAGGTGGCATGTGGGTTGAAGGCCAACGCCAGCACAGTATTGGGGGTGCTCATCACGCGCAGCACGTAGGCTGTGAAGAGGTCGTAAAGCTTGATCGCCCC
>Ga0197142_1005190_pt1 | contig 10279 bp, 5 predicted proteins | sample GBS60_MetaG_FD_148614 | JGI IMG/M metagenome (GOLD analysis project Ga0197142, IMG submission 148614) | Sediment microbial communities from Great Boiling Springs, Gerlach, Nevada, United States - GBS 60_MetaG | ecosystem: Environmental > Aquatic > Thermal springs > Hot (42-90C) > Sediment...
GCGTTCGTCCGGGTAAACTTGCACGGTCTTGAGCTTTTCCACCGACCATCCCACACAGTTTTTGGCCTTCAGGCGCACGTTCTTCGGCCCGGGCCGGTCCCACCGCACCGTGACCGTGGCCACACCCCTGTAGTCCCCGCGCAGCTCCTGGAAGTCGTACCAGTGCCAATCGGTGGGGTTGTTGGTGGAAGCATCGGTGAGCTTCACGAGCTGCCCTGCGTAGGGTTGCTTGCCGCACTGGGTGGGGAACGTGGCGCACACCTGCTGCGAAGTGGGGTTGACGGGCTCCCAGGTGAAATCCGCCTGGGGCACCGCGGTTTCTCCACAGGCGTCCAAGACCTGGACCGTGAGCTCCTTGGTGCTGGAGCCTTTGCAGTTGGCCGCAGTGAGCTTCACGGTGTAAGTACCTGCTGCGGGGAAGGTGAAGGTGAGGTTTTGCTGGGAGCTAGAGCCGATTTGCAGGAAATCCTGGCGCACCTGCCAGCTCCAGCTCGTGGGCTCGCCAGTGGAGGTATCGGTGAACTGCACGGGCTGCCCCGCCCGGGGCTGGGACGGGCTCCAGGTGAAGTTGGCGGTGGGAGCGGTGGTCTTGTCGCAGGCCACGGTCACGGTCACCTGGCCGCTGTAGCTCACACCCCCGATGGTCCCTGAGGCGGTGACGGTGAACGCCGACCCGGAGGCGGGGTACGTGGTGTAGGTATGGCTCACCCGGTCCAGGCGGGTGATGGGAGGCTCGATCTGCAAAACCTGGGTTTGCCCGTCCCCGAAGTTGAAGGTGAGCCGGTCCCCGGTGCTGGTGAGCGCCGGGTCGAAGGTGAACTGCACGGTACCCGGGATCACCAACCCCGAGGAGGGGCTGGCCGTAAGGGTGAGCGTCTGCCCACCACCGCCACCACCACCACCGCCACCGCCGCCACCACCGCCACCACTGCCGACGACGATGGTCTTGGAGCCGCTGTAGGCTACCCCCCCCACGATACCGCTCACCTGGATGGTGTAGGTGCCCGCGTTGGCGTAGCTGTAAGCCACGGGATAGCGAAAAGGCGGGGCTGGCCAGGCGATCACCCTGGGCGCTGAGCCATCCCCGAAGACGACCGTGAGCGACCCGTCACCGCTGGCCGAGGGCGAGAAGCTCCAGGTGATCGTCAGGTTTTCGCCTGGAGCGGGGTTGGTGGGGTTCACGGTAATCGATAAGGTGCCAGTGCCACCACCACCTCCTCCCCCACCACCGCAACTGCCGCTATTGGCCACGGTGATGCTCTGCGTGGCCAAAGTGATTTCGCTGCTGGCCCCGCTGGGCACCCCCTTCAACGCGATGCTCACAGCGCCTGCCGAGGCAAACGCCACCTGGGTCGTCTTACCAGAAGCGCACTCGTAGAAAGGCGCACCGCACACCAGCGCCTGAAAAGCCTGCCCGGTACAGGTGAGGGAGCCGCTGAACTCGTACTTCATGGACTGGAAGCTCCCGGTGACGTTCTGCAGAGTGAGGGCCACGTTTTGCCCGATGGACGGGTTGGTGGGGCTTACAGTAAAGCTTGCCGAGGCAGTCGTGGGGGTGATTTGCCGACTATAAGGCTGGGGCTCGCACCCGGTGGGCACCCCCGAAACCTGCACGGTGAGGGTGATGGTGTAGGTGGTGCCAGCGCTGAGCGCGTTGGCGGGCACGGTGCAGGTGGCGGTGGTGCAGCTGTTGATCACCGCCACCGCGGGGGTTGAGCTCCACTGGTAAGCCGTGGCGGTGGCCCCTTGTACCGTGGCTTCCAAGGTGAAATCCGCTCCCACGAGCGGCGCCTCGGTTTCCTGGCCGTTTTGCTTTGCCACGAAACTCACCGAGGCCCCAGCCGAGGCGAAGGAGGCCTGGGGCACGCACGCGTCATAGGTGCCAGGGTTGGCGTCGGTGTACCAGCTCTCGCTGCAGCTGTCGCTTCCCGCGTGGGCGTAGTGCACCACCACCGCTGCCTTGTAGGTGCCGCAGTTGGCCAAGCTCACCTGGGTGGTGGCGCTGGTGCCGGAGATCACCTGGGGGGTGTTGCTTCCCGGGGCCCAAAGGTAAAAGTCGTACCCCGCGGGGTGGCCCTGGGACCCCGAAGCGTCCAAGGTGAGGTTGCTGTTGAGCAAATAAGTGGCCTGATCGGGGATGCGGACCAAGCTTGCTTGGGGTGTGGCGCAAAGCCAGATGCTCTTCTTCAAGGTGTACACTTGGTTGTCCGTACCGGTAAGGGTGAGGGTAACCCAGTACTCCCCGGGGTGCTCGTGGGCGGCGGGGGTCCAGGTGAGCGGTCCGCTCCAGCTGGTCACCGGTCCCCACTGCTGCACTACCTGGTCATCCGCCGCCCGGCGGATTTCTAACTGACGGGAAGCAATGACGCCCCCGGAGCTGTCCTGAATCGTGAAGCTATCGCCCGGGAAACCCTTGCCGGCGATGGCTTGGGAGCCACCGGTGGGGGTGCCGGCACAGGCGGTGCTGCTGCCGCCAGCCACGGTAAAGGCGGGTTGGGGATCAGTGGAAAAGCAGGACTTGGGGATGCTGGTGTGGGAAAGCCGCCCCCAGGCAGCCCGGTAGAACACCAGCTTGCTGCCGGCGTCCAGCACCGCGCTGTCCAGCTCGGTCTCCTGGAACCAGCTGCCGTTGGGGGGCTCGATGGGGAAGGTCACCGGGGTGGCGGGGCGGGTGATGTCGTAAGCCCGCACCGGGAGATCGCTGGTTTCGTTGGCGGAGCTGGAAACGATGATGTAATCGCCGATGCCGGTGACGTTGTTGTACTGCCAGGAAAGCCCGGTCACGGAAAACAGCTGCTGGGGGGAAGCGGGGTTGGTAAGGTCGTAAGCCGCCGCGGCCACGGTGGAGGAGGGCTTGTACACCAGGTAAAGTCGGTTCTGCCATACTTCAAAGTCCTTGAGCCCCGGGGAAGGGATGGTGGCCACGGAGCCGGCGGCGGAGGGGTTGCCCACAGCAAAGATCAGGATACTGTTCCCGTAAAGGTCCCCGGTTACCAGGTAAGCTTGACTGCCGGAGCCCACCACCCGGATGAGCCTAGTGGCGGAGGTGCCCTCCAAGGTCTTCACCACCTGGAGGCTGTTGGGGTTGCTCATGTCGGCAATATCGATGGCGCCAGTACTTTGCCCCTGGGCAAGGTAGGCGGCAGCGGCGTAGGTCTTGCCGTCGGCCGCCACAAAAAGCGCCGCGTTCTTGGCCCCGCGGGATGTGGGGATGTAGTTGGGCGGGGTGATGCGGAACCGTTGCAGGGTTTGGAAACCGCTCAAGGCCCCCTGGGCGGTGGTAGTGACGTTGAAGGTCACCCAACCAAAGTTCATGAACATCCCTAGCCCCGTGGGGTTGTCCGGCAACAGCGCCAGGTCCCACTGCTGGGTGTCGTCGTCCGGGGAACCCTCCGAGAGCCCCCAGGGGGTGTACGCCGCCCCCTCCAGGGCCAGGATTGGGTTTTCGGGGTTGGTGACGTCGTAGAAGTTGGCCGAGGTGTAGTTGGAAAAGATGAGGTAGCTCTTCCCCCCGAAGCTCCAGCGGTTGATGCGGTAAGACCGGCCGGTAGGGGAAAGCTCCCGCCCACCGGGGCAGCTGGTGCAGTCCCAAAAGTAGGTGGTGGTAACAGGGCACGTTTGCCCATCGGCAAGAGCGGGCGAGAGCAGGAATACGCAGGCCCACAAGGCTTTCCTCATGCTTGCCCTCCTCCGTAAAGTATAGCACCTCCCTGGCGGCCCGGGGGTGTGCGAAATCACAAAAAAAGCGGGGCCCCGCAGGGCCCCGCCGAAACGCCACGCGTGCTCCGCTTAGTAGATGATGGACAGCGGCGGCGCGCCGTTGTTGTTGCCCAGGACGTTGAGGGTCTGGTCGGAGAAGCAGTGGACGTTGGCCATGGTGGCCGCTTCGATGGCAGCGGAGTAGGTGCCGTACACCAGCTGGACCGCCGCCCAGCCGAAGTAGAACGGGTACTGAGCATTAAGCCACGCCGGGTTCGCGGTGGGATCCACAAAGCCGGCTCCGTAGGAGGGCGGCAGCACCACCAGCATCCACCCGTATTCACCGGGCAGGTCGAAGTAGTTGGTGTTCAAAGGCACCTTTTGGGTCTCAAACGGCAGCTGGTTCGGGTCCCGCCCGCCGGTGGGCAGACCGGAAATCGGCTCGGTCTGGCGGGAGAGCGACCGCTCGTCCATGTCCCAGGCGTAGTACACGTACGCACCGCAGTCGGAGATCCTGCCAGAGACCGGATCGACCTCGTTCTGGTTCTTCCAGAAGATCAGGTTGGAGGTGACGCCGTCGGTGGAGGAGTTGTAGTAGTTAAACGCCAGGGCAGTGGCCAAGGGCTCCCGGAAGGTCTCAGCTGCCACAGCCTCCTCGTAGAAGCCAAACACCGCCGGACCGCCGTTGTCGGAATCGTCTGCGGCCTCCACGTGCACCGCGGGCATGGCCTCGGAGTAGTTCTGGGCGGCGTTGAGCCACACGATGGTGCCCAGCAGCTGGTTGCGGTTGGTGGGCACACCACCGTCCCAGTAACCAGCATCCGTGGGGAAGAACAAGCTGCCAATGCTCACCACGTCCACCGTGACGTAGAAGAAGATGGGGTTCGCGCTGGTGATGTCGAACCAGGTCTTGTCACCCCGGAGGTTGCCAATGTTGCCGCAGCCGTTGTGCCCGTAAGCGGCCAGAGGCCCGGCCACGAGACTGCGGATCGTGCTCGCCAGGTTGGACTTGTTCCCGTAAGGCGGCACCCCGTTGGGCAGCAGGGCCGAGCCGATGGCGTTGCGGTTCTGGGGCGGCGTCAAGCCGCCAGCCTGACCACGACCGTCAGGCCCGAACTCGAACGGGTCAAAGGTGAACGGAGGGCTGGGCGAGGGGAAGGGCAGGTTGGAGGTATCAAAAAGATCGAAACGGCCGTTGAGGAAATCGCGCCAGTTAATCCGGTGCACGTCGTACCCGGAAAGCACCTCATCGAAGTCGATCACCGGCGTGGAGAGGATGTCCCACACGGTGTAGTGGACGATGATGGCCTCCCGGGAAGTGTTGATGATGTCGGTAATGGTGGTTTGACCGTTGGGGTCAGGGATACCCAGGGCATCGGTGGACACAGCCACGTAGGGGAACAGGATCGTGGCCGCGGGCACCACATCCCGGGCGCAGAAGTTGGCGTAGGCCACAGATCCAGCCAGGGCCAACGCCGCAAAAACTACGAGCACTTTCTTCATTTACCTTCCTCCTTTCGATGCTGCGTTTTGCACGTTACTGGGAAAAACCTTGCCCCTTCTTCCTTATCCCTTTGTACCTCCCGTCGCCTCATCACCTCCTTCTCCTCCGTATCCTGCGGGTTGCCCCGCTTATGCTGCATCGGCATTCAATATAGCCAGGGCCAAAGCCCTTGTCAAGCCCCGGGAGCAAGGCCCTCTGGGAGTCCCCCAACCCTGCAGGCCCAGGCCGAACAGCTTGCCGCCGCGGGAGCCATTTGCTACCGGCGCGCCACCCGCCAAACCCGCACCCCACCGTGCGGTTCCGTCTCCCCCGAGAAGTTTGCAACTATGTAGGTGGTCCCCTTTTCCTTCACCACCGCCACGCTGCTGGGGGAAGAGCCGGGAATACCCAGCTCCGCCTGTTCCAACGCAAAGCCCCCGTCCGGGAGCTGCAGGAACACCTGCAGCTTCCCCGCGGCCCGGAGCGCCACCACGTCCTGCCGCCCATCCCCATCCAGGTCCCCCACCGCCACATCCCGAAAGGAGTTGATGGGCTCTTCCTGGTCCGCATAGATCACCGTGCGCTCCGGGATGGGGAGCAGCTTGCCGGGCTTTTTGGCCAAGCGATAGGCTAAGAGCCCGTGGGCGTAACTGTGCTCCCCCTCTTTGGGGCGCAAGCTTTGGTACACCGCGATGATGACCTGATCTGGTTTTTTCCCATCCAGGCTTCCCGCTGCCACGCCGAGCACGAAGCTTTGATGCGGGAGCGCATCGGAGCGGTAAGGGGTGAACGCTTCCCCGCGCCCCTGGTTGAGGAAGACGTAGAACTCGTTGCCACCCTTGTGGGAGGCGGTGAGGATGTCGGGGCTGCCGTTCCCGTCGAAATCCCCCACCGCCACGTGATCCCCGTAAATCCCCCTGGGGAAGGTGGCAGGAGAGAGCTTCCACCCCTCCTTAGTGTTCAGCACCACGTTCACCAGCCCACTGGTAATAGCCTGATGCGTGGACAGGTCCAGGTCCAGCTCCGCCAAGGTCACGATATCCGGCCGACCATCCCGGTTGAAATCCGCCACCGCCAGGGCCCGGGAGGTGACGCTGCCGTTGGCCCGGGGAAGCTCCACATAGCGCGGGAAACTCCCTTGTCCGTCGCCGTATAGAACATAGCTGGGCTTGAAGTGGCAGGCGAGCGCCAGGTCGAGGTGCCCATCAGCATCGAAGTCTGCTACTTCCACGTCGCCATAGTCGTAGGCGGGGCCTTCCGGCCAGCGCGCCGCGCCCCAGGGGATCCAACGCTCCCCTTTTTGCAAGAAAACCCAGGGGTGCGGCTCCCCTTTCCGGGCAGGGGGCAGTACAAGGTCTTGCACCCCATCGCGGTCCAGATCGCCGAAGGCAAAGCCCATTTGCCACAAACCTGCCCGGGGAAGCCCAGCACTTTGGTCTTCAAACCGCAGCTTGCGGATAAAGCGCGGTGGAAGCAACGGATCCCGGGCAATGAGGTATTTCCCCTCAAAAAACTCCCGCCGCTCCTCCAGCTGCACTTCCCTCCCCTGGCGCAGCAGCCAAGCCTTGTGCCCAGCGGATCGGGGGTCTTCCAGCGGCAAGTGGCGCAGGTAAACGAACTGTTCGTCCTCCCAAACAATTTCCATCACCGCGTTCACCCGGGGGTGCGGACGGGCAAGGTTGCCCTCCAAGCGCATCTCAGTACCCCGAGGCACCGCCACCACCTGGTAGTAGTCCCGCACCCATCGCTGCCAGGGATCCTCCTCCGCAATAGCCCCTGGTGTGGGCGTTGCCGCCGGCTTGACCTCCTGGGCCCAGCTCGGTCTTAAGACCGTGACAACCAGAACCAAAGCAGCGAGCACGTGCTTTCTCTCCATAACCAGCCTCCTCGCCCCGCCTCCTGCACTGGCGGGCCTATCCTCCTTTGCAACTCTTGTGCCACCCGGTGCGGTTGACAGCCCTTCTATGCGGCCTTAACATAAAAGGGGAGCAAAAAGCATGGGTCCAGCCAAGGTTGCGCCTAGCTCGCAGGTGGGTCGTCTCATCCGGGAACACCGGGTGCGCCGGCAGCTTACCCAAACCGAGCTGGCGCGCCAAATTGGCATTTCCCAGTCGGACCTGTCGCGGATGGAAAAGGGGGAGTACCGGGTCCCCCTGGACGTCCTGTTCCGCATTCTCCAAGCCTTCGAGATGAGCCTGGGGGAATTCTTCGGTGAGCTCAACGGGGGTTCCTTGACACTGGAGGAGCAAAAGCTGCTAGACTTGTTCCGGAAGCTTTCCCGCGAAGCGCAAGAGGAGGTTTTGGACTTCGCGGCGTTTAAGCTTTCCCGGGAGGGGGAGTGATGGCCACCACGGAACGCTACTTGCGCTTGACCGCACTGGGGCAGAAGGCCTTCACCCGGGGCCAGCTGGAGCGGGCGTTGCGGCTTTTCACTGCCGCCGAGGATGAGGCGCGGCGCACCGGCGACCGGGAGCTGGCAGACCGGGCGTTCTGCAACCGGTGCGTGGTGCTGTTGGAGCTTGACCGCCTGGACACCGCGGTGGGCGAGCTGAAGCACGTGCTCATGCGCTCCCGGGACCCCTTCACCTCCTGGATGGCCGCGTACTACACCGCCCAGGTGTACGAGGCGGAAGGGAACCTGCCGCGGGCTCTGGCCTACGCTCGTCGGGCTCGGGAGCTTTCAGAAACTTGCGGCGACCCCCGTACCCAGTTCCACTCCGCCAACCAGCACGGGGTGCTGGCGCTGCGCCAGTCCCGTTTCCCCGAGGCGGCGGAGTCGTTTTCCCTGGCCTTGGAGCTTGCCCCCCAGGTGGGGGTGGACGAGCTGGCGGTGGCCATTGCCCGGGACAACCTGGGCTACTGCCTCATGTGCACCGGCCAAACCGAGCAAGGCCTTGCCCTTTGCCAAGACGCCGCCGCCACCCTGGAGAAGCTGGGGGCGCGGCAATACCTCGCCGAGCTTTACCAGGACCTTTGCTACGGGTACCTGCAGCAGGGATCCTGGGCGAAAGCCCAAGCCTTTGGAGAGAAAGCCCTGGACCTGGCCCAGGAATACCGCTATGAGGACGTCGAGCGCAACGTGCTCATGCTCCTGGCGGACGCAGCCCTGGAGGCCGGCGACGAGGACACGGCGGATGCGTACCTCCATCGGCTTGCCAAACACTACCCGGATTTCCGGGGCATGCAGCAGTTCCTCCGGGCGTTCAACGTCCGCGAGGTGATTAACTTGAAGGCGTGAGGTGGCCATGAAACGCGCCCTCTTTGCAGCAAGCTTGACCGTGGCGGTGGCAGCTTTTGCCGCCGAGCCTTACACCCTCGACCGCAACGGCGTGTTCTGGCGCGTAGAGGCCACCCCCTCCGGAACTGCCCTTGTGGCTACCAAGGAAGGCGTGGAGCTCACCCGCTCGCTGGTGCCCTTTGCCCTGGGCATTGCTGGCCAGCACGACAGCAACCTCCAGCTGGTGGCAGACGAGCTTTCCGGGAAGGTGGTTCTTGCCTGGCAGCGCAACTTTTCTGAGGCCTACAGCGAGATCATGCTGGCGAGCTGGCGCGATGGGAGCTGGGAGCGGGTGGAGTACCTCGTGGGGGCCCCCGCCCTGCGCCCCCGGAACCCAGTGCTGCGCCTTGCCCAAGCCCAAAGCAGCTACCCCGATCCAGAAGACCCTGAGCACCAGCTCACGGTGAAAGAGTCCTTTGCCTTACTCGCCTGGTGGGAGGGGGACAGCCGGGACCAGCGGGCCCGCCTGGCGGTGCTGCGCCTTACCGCCGAGGCCCACGAGGAGGGGGGGCTGGAGCTCCGGGAGGTGCCCACTTCCCCGGGGATCGGTTTCAACTGCCCCCAGCCGCTCGCCGAAGACACCGTGGAGCGGCCCACCTTCGCCAGCCAACCGCCGGGGCCCATAAGCCACCTCTTGGTGGCAAGCCCCAATACATGCTTCCTGTTGGTCCACGAGATCCGCTTTGCTTTGGCCCCGCCTCAGGAGCAGGAGGGTGGCATCAGCGTGGAAGGCACGCGCCGCCGCCATACCCCCATCTTCGGGGTGCGGAGGATCCTCCCGGTGACCCGGGAACTGGCCACCGAGGGGACCAAGGTGGTGCTGGGAGCACACCTGGAGCCGGTACTTTACCAGGTGCTTCCCGATGGCTTGCGCTACGTGGTGGCCAGCGAGCGTGGCTGGTCCGAACCCAGGAAGCTGGCCATTGGGCCGGAGCTTTCCCTGGATAAGGCCATCGCCCTGGTGGAAAACCTCGCCCGCTGACCGGTTTCGGTACCGCCTTTCGATTTGCCTCGAGCAACGGTAAAGGCTGATGCTGTTGGCCTTTCGTCCCGTTCCTCGAGCAGTCGGTATGTTGCAAGAATTGCCCTCGGAGCCTCGAGGAAGTCGGCGCGGCCATCTCCCCCTGCGCCTGCTACCATGCACCGGGGAGCACCCATGGCATCGATCTGCGAGCTTTGGAACCACCGGCAGTTAGTGCTCACCATGGCCACCCGAGCGGTCAAAGCCCGCTACGCTGGCTCGCTTTTAGGCCTTGCTTGGGCAATCCTCGAGCCGTTGCTGCAGTTCGGCCTGTACCTCTTGGTCTTCGGGGTGTTCCTTGGGCTACGGGGACTGGCGGGGGGTGGGCTGTCCTTCGCTCTCTGGCTTTTGGCGGGCCTGGTGCCGTTTTTGCTGCTCCAGGAAGGGTGGGTGCGGGCTGCCGGCACCTTTCGCTCCCAGGCAAACCTGGTCAAGCACGTCCCGGTTCCCCTGGTGGTCCTGCTGGCTGCCGAGCTTCTGGCCGTGCTGGCCCGTCACGCGGTTCTTCTCGCCTCCCTTTTGGCGTTTGCCGCCGCCACCGGTCAATTCCCCCTGTCTCGATTGCCCTTGCTCGCCCTCGGCTTTCTCTTGGCTTTCGGACTCCTTTCGGGTGGGGCTTTGTGGCTCTCCATAGCTGGCGCCTACCTGCCTGACGTGGCACCCCTTACAAGCACCCTTTTAGGCTTTGCCCTTTACCTTACGCCGATTCTCTACCCTGAATCCCTGGTGCCCGGACAGCTCCAGGCCTGGATCGTTCTCAACCCCCTCTGGGGTCCCGTGGCGTTGGTACGCCGGGGCT
>Ga0197142_1005191_pt1 | contig 10279 bp, 9 predicted proteins | sample GBS60_MetaG_FD_148614 | JGI IMG/M metagenome (GOLD analysis project Ga0197142, IMG submission 148614) | Sediment microbial communities from Great Boiling Springs, Gerlach, Nevada, United States - GBS 60_MetaG | ecosystem: Environmental > Aquatic > Thermal springs > Hot (42-90C) > Sediment...
ATGTGCCTTGAGCGGAGCAAGGGCTGAGAGCTGGCAGAAGGACCCCATCTGGGCCAGGGGGTGATCCTTTACCCCCCTGGCCTCTAGCTGGCCCTTGACCGAGCTCCTTCATTATCATTTTGGGCATGAGCAAGGAGAGGACGAGAAGGATAAACAGCCTCATAAACCTGGGCGAGTTGGATACAGAACCCCCGAGAGGAAGGCCCCTCTGTCCGTATTGTAGGAGAGGCAGGGTCATAAGGAAGGAAGGGATAGAGAGGAAGATATGGGACCTGGGGAAAGAACCAGTAGCTGTGTTGACAAAGAGATACGCCTGTCAGGTGTGCGGGAAGAGCTTCATCCATTACCCGAGAGGGGTATCCAGGTCATCCCCATACTCGGATAGGCTCTGGAGGGCTCGCTTGTTTGTTGTGGTATCTGGGGTTATCCGTGGAGAACACAGCTAAGGTGCTGAGGGCAATAACGGGCAGGAACATCTCTCCGTCCGGCATCTACAAGCGCCTCCTTAAGCTGGGCTTTGAGCTTGAGGAGAGGCTAAGAAGGAGAAAGGGGGACTTCCCGGTTGTCCACATAGACCAGGGATACATAAGGATAAGAGGCAAGAGCTTCTGCTTCAACATAGTAGTCAGCCAAGAAGGGGATGTGGTTGACATCAGGTTCCTCCCTGACTTGGAGGAGGAGACAATAGGGAATATCCTCAAGAAGGTTAAGAAACGCGCTCGTTCTAAGGTCGTAGTAGGAGATTTCCATCCCTCGCACGAGGGAGCTGTTGAGGGAGCTGGAATGCTCTTCATTCAGGCCTTTGGTGAGGCATTTGAGCGCGGCTTGGTGGATGTGAGAAGGTTGTTCAGCTGAGAATTCCATCTGCTCTTAGACCAGGGGGGTATGGCAAAAATGCCCTGCAAGCACATTTGGGGAAAGGATCACCCCCGACACGATCCTGCACAGGATTGATCCTTCTGAGAGGGACTCCGTGGCGCTCGCTATGCCGGACTACCCAACGAGCGCTATGAGGCTCGGGGTGGTCTGGAGGGACGCGGAAGCCAACCCGGCCCTTGACAGTCAATGCCTTTTTGGTTATATTTTAGCTCAGAAGGAGGACTAGAGATGAATTTTAACAAAACGCTGATAGGAGCTATCCTGGGCCTGGTCTCGGACTTGTGGGCTTTCGCGGACTGGCCGATGCAGGGGCATGATCCGGCTCAAACCAATTGTCAAACAGAGGGCCTGGGAGGCATGGATTCTGCGCCCTACCTGAAGTGGTCATGGACGCATCCTTTTGGTGCCAGGTGCGGCCATCAGCCCATCGTTGGGGATATTGATGGGGATGGCAAGGGGGAGATCCTCGTGCTCTTCAACGAGACGGGGATGTGGGACCCGCCTCAGGACACTTTCCTCTACTGCTTCAACGGAGAGAACGGCCTCATCAAATGGAAATACAAACTCACTAGCGGCAAGGAAGAAAGCTTTCAACCGCAAGGGCCTGTCCTGGCGGATCTGGATGGTGATGGGCTTAAAGAGATAATTTTTACCAGATGGTTCTCCCCGCGGCTGGTGGCCATGAACGGGGAGGACATGAGCATTTTATGGGCCAGTAGCAAGCGGCCGGAGTTCGTGTTTCCCATAGATGTAGAGGGAGACGGCCAGCCAGAGATAATGGTGCAATCCTTGGACTCCCTCCACCTGCTTGAAGGTTCTACAGGAAACCCCAGGTGGGGGAGGGCTCTTCCTGGCCCGTCTCTTGATAACAGAGTATCTGCGGGGGACATGGATGGTGACGGCGATGAGGACATCGTGTTCACTGATATAGACGGTGGCCCTCCATATATCTACATCTACGATGGACCATCAGGGACTCTCCTCATTTCCCAGAGGTTGTGGGAGATCGCTTCATCGGAGGTCAATTATAGCCCCATAGTGCTCGCGGATCTGGACGGAGATGGCGCTTTGGAGGCAGTGCTTAACACAAGCACTACGGATTTTCCCGGAAGATCAACTGTGAGAGCATTCAAGTGGAACACGGTCTCTGACTCAATCATCCTTCTTTGGGCAACAGAAGGAAACATAGGTGATTATGTGAATCCCACCACAACCGCGGTGGGCGATCTGGACGGGGACGGGGCCCTTGAGATAGCTGTAGGCTGGCCAGATGGGCTCAGCGTCGTAGTCCTGAACGGAAGAACCGGTTCTGTAATAGGACACGGGAGCGGTTCAAGGGGGATTATAGGTCCTGTTGACGAGGACCCGAATCTCGATCTTCTCAACCTTTGCCCTGACCTCTATTACTGGGAGCTGGGGTGTATAGACCGTATAGATCCATGGGTTGAGAAGTGGTGCTACTGGTATCACGGTGTTCTAATAAGGCACTTTTCCCTGGCCGATGTTGATGGCGATGGGATCAACGAGATAGTCCTTGGGGGCGAGAGGATTATGGTTCTGGAGAGGGACAGCACGACAAACTTGAAAGAAAATACGGGCCTCCCGGAGCCAGTGCCCCGAATTCGGTATTCGGCATCGGGAGACTTTCTTTATCTTCCTCAGAACTCCGTGGAGGCGGTCATGGAGATATACGATGTCATGGGTTATCTGAGATGGAAAGCCGGTGTCCATGAGGAGTTAACCCCCATTCCAAGCCTGCCCGGAGGGACCTACATGATCTTTGTCAAAACACAGGAAAAAAGGCACAGCCTTTTGTATGTGAGAACAAAAAGGAGCTGAGTCATGAAAAGGCACATCACGAAAATGAGTTTTTATGTGCTTGTCGGCTTGATCCTATCGCTAGGGGTTTCTCTGGCGTATCACTATCCATTCTGCGAGGCGGATGACGATGCGCCTGTAAGCAACCTACAGGTCTTTACTGTTCCGAGGGATAGAGATTTTGACCCCAAAACCGAGACTACAGCTGAGGAAAATTGCATGGCTATCGTGATTACTGCTTTCTGGAATGATCCTCAGGAACCCAACGGATATGAGCCGCCCGATCTTCCTTCCTGGACTGATAAGCTTCTGATTCCTCCCGGAACCCCGATTGAAGGGGATGAGAACGGGCCAGCTCAGTATTTTTCGGTTTAGCCCCAGGGCAATTCGCGAGCTACTCATTCCTCTCCACGCCCTTCTGGGCCCACTTGTTGCCCGGGTCCCAGGAAAGTATCTTCTTCCACTCCGCAAGGGCTTTCTCTGATTCCCCAGCATCCTCGTATGCGAGGGCCTTGCGCTCGGCCTTGACTATCTTGGTATAAAGTTTGGCCTTTGAGTTACCGGGGTCAATTTTGAGTATGGCGTTTGCTATGCTTATTGTTTTGTCCAGATCGTGTGCGTTTCTGTACGCGGACTCAAGGTCTTTCTCCAGCTTCAAGACCTCCGGACTGGCCGAGGATCCCCCGGATGATACATCGGTGGCAGACTTGCTACCGCTGGATTTGCCGCCACCGAGCTGCTCTCCTGTGCTTATTTTCACTTGGGGGCCGGTTCCCAGGCCTAGGTCAGAGGATGAGCCACTGAGCCCTTCGCCCAGTTTGATCTTTATATCAAGGCCTCCAGAGGAAAGGTCAACCGCGGGTTTTATCTCCGGGAAATCAGCCTTGCCGCCACTGGGCTTGATATTTACCTGGCTGGATGTTGCTTTGCCAGCAGTGTCAGGAGCAGGGAGTTTGGCCGTGGTTGATTCGGGCACCAGGCGAGCGGTGGTGTCGGTCAGGGGCTTGGTGAGTGTGGAGTCCTTGCCTGAGATGATTTTATGCGTGGTGTCTTTTCGGGCAGTTTCGCCAGGCCCGGGGACCCTGACGCCTGGTTTGGGTTTGGCAGTGTCCGGCGCCTGGGTCTGTGCAAAGATGTTTATGTCCCTACCGCCAATGGCGTATTTTCCCCGGGCCGCTTGAATCCCGAAATAGGCCACAATACCCGCTCCAAGAAAGATTAGGTAAATAACAATGCCTCTTTTCAAGCGCCGCTTCATCACACCTATATTATTAAGGTTTTTCTCGTGGAAGATCAAGCCCCCGCGCTAGCTCATAATTATAGCTACCCAAAGCGCCCTCCGTCTAATACCGAGAGGCTCTATAATTAAGGAGGTATGGGTAAGGTGAGCAAGCTAAATGGAAACGATGAGATACCGCAAGGCGAGCTCAAAGAGCGAGCGCTCAGCTCTCCTGGCAATAGATTATCCGAGGCCTGATGAACCAGGACACTTCTCAGGGGGAGACCCCTGAGGCTCTTGAGGTAATGAGGGAGATATGCAGGGGCCCTCTGAGGTGGACATACAACTTCCTGAGACCGGCGGCCAGATACCACCGGGAAAGGATACAGACACGATGAGCTGAGGCTTGCTGAGAGGGACGATGTGCCTGAGGAAACAAAACAGCGTCTCCTTGAGACCTTCCTCTCCATCAACCCCAACGGGCTCCTTGAGCTAAGAGAGGAGCTCTGGAGAAGGCTCTTCAGCTGTGCCTCATGGAGGAGGAGATGCCCCTGCTCAGAACCAAGGCCAGAAAAGGAGATAAGACACTCGGATCGTGGAATCGTCAATCGGGGTCTGCCAAACGGATCTTCTGCGATCCTTACAGAACAAGGGATACAGAGCTCTACATCTCTCATTCCTGGATTTTGGGTAGCTTTGTATTTTGAGCTCGCGCGGGTCAATTGCGCGACGATTTTTCGTTTGCCGGACAAAGGGGATGGGCTATTTGTAGCGGTAGACTATTCTCCCCTTGGTGAGGTCATAAGGGGACATCTCAACCGTAACACGATCCCCCGGGAGTATCTTGATGTGGTGTATCCGCATCTTGCCGGAGAGCCGGCAGGTGACCTCAAGGCCGCTATCAAGGGCTACCCTGAAGGTAGCGTTGGGGAGAACCTCCTTTACCGTTCCCTCAAGCCTGACTACATTTTTCTTTGACAAGGGGGAGATTATAGGGTTAAGGGCCGTGGGTTTTCAACTGCCCTCAGGGCTTTAGAGCTCGCGGGGTGAGGCTCCACCTGCTAAAACAGGCGGTCTCGTTTTCTTTTTTCTTTTAGAGTAAATTGATGGGGCGGGTGGCTCCCTCAATACATCAGAGCATAAAGAACCATGTTGACCCCCATCCTGAAGGCCTGTTCCCTCACATCCGGGGGGTCGTCGTGCGCCGCGGTCCAGCCGTCGGACACATTTGAATTGTAGGTGTAATAAACCGCGAGCCTCCCCCCTATGAATATCCCGTATCCCTTCGGGGGCCCCTCATAGTGCTCGTGGATCTTTGGCGGGCCCTCCATGTCGTAGAAGATATGGTATATTGGGTGATCAAAAGGAACCTCCTCAAGCTCGCGGTCCGGGAAGACCCTCTTTATCTCCTGGCGGAACGATTCGTCCATTCCGTAATCATCGTCCGCGTAGAGAAATCCCCCGCCCTCAAGGTATCTGCGCAGGGCCTCGCACTCCGCGTCCGTGAGCCTTATTTTTCCGTGGCCCGTCAGGAAAAGGAAGGGATAACCGGAGAGGCCCGGGTCAGTAAGGGAGACAACCTTCTCGTCGGTTGAGAGCTTGAGACTCGTCCTGGCGTTTATCTGTGCCGCGAGGTTGGGTATGGCGTCCGGATCGTTATACCAATCTCCGCCTCCCCCGTATTTGACCCTCGCGAGGGTTATCTGGCAGAGGATAAGCGCTATCACCTCGCGACCGGGAACACAGCGCTCCAGGAACCTGTCCTGGCAACATAGACCCCTGGCAGGAGGCCGGAGGGTTTCCATGTCCCTCTTGTTCCTGGGAGCTCCGAGCTGGCAACCAGCCTACCCGATGCATCATAGACTGAAATCTTGTGCTTGCCCTGTGGCAGGCAGTAAAGGATTCCGGAGCCCGGCGCCCAGAACAGACCGAGCCTGGTGAGCTCGCGCCCTCTTTCCGCGACCTTGACCTGGTATTCGGGCAGTTTCCACATTCCCCTGCCGTGGGTGGCAACGAAAAGCGCCTGGTGCTGGAAGTCAAAGTCCATGTCGTATATCTCGGCCCCGCACATTCCGGTCCCCAGGGTATCCCAGCTCGCTCCGCGGTCAGCCGAGAAAAGAACAATTCCTCCCTCCCCAGCAACCATGATCATTGGCGGCCAGAGGTCATAGTCCACCGTCATCGCCCTTACCAGGAAGTTAAAGGTCCTGACCAGGGTCCAGGTCTTTCCCGTGTCCGATGTGTGGTATAGCCTGGACGATGTGCAGATGTAAGCTTCTCCGGGATCATGTGGGTTTATCTTTATGCTTTCTATGGGCTGGTTGGGTCCGGGCGCTCTGGTCAACCAGGAATCGCCTCCGTCTGTGGAGACAGAGAGCTTGCCGTCGGACGCGCCGATGTAGATTATATCCGGGTTCTGAGGGCTGATCTCTCCGGATATGAGAACCCCTGAACCCCACGTGAGGTCTCCGGATATGAGGCTCCAGTTAACGCCGGAGTTTGTGCTCCTCCAAAGCCTGTATGTCCCAGCGAATATGGTGCTCCTTTCGGCAGGGTGGGTGAAGAATGCCCCCGAGGCCCAGGATGCCCTGTCAACCCCGTTCCAGGGGCCGTGGGTGTCCCTGTTGTAATACCCGTTCACGAATCTGTATGGCCCGCCGAATCCCTGGTAGGTAGCGAAAGAGGTGTCAAGCCCGGGCAGGGCGTCTATCTCAAACAGCTGCGGGCCTCCGTCGCCGGAAAGGATGACGCGCCAGACATCCGAACCCTCCCTTCTCGGGGAGCCGTTGTCCTGGGTTCCTCCCTGCAAAACCGAGGTGTCGCGCGGGTGAATTGCCAGGGTGTAGAACTGAATGGTTCCAAGGCCCTGGTTCCTGTTTATCCAGGTGTCGCCACCGTTGGTGCTCATCCAGACCCCGCCGTCGCAGGCCACCCAGAGCCTGCCCGCCGCGTCAAAGGAGAAGTGGTGGATGTCCGGGTGAACCCTTCCGTTGGGGGATTGATCGGTTATATCCCTCCAGGTGTTGCCTCCGTCGGTTGTCCTCACTATGCCGTAATACCCGCTGCCGTACGGGAAAACCCCTCCGCCATAGACTATATTAGGATTCGTCGGATTCACTATGAGGCAGTTGTCATACCATCCCTGGGGATAAAGGTAATTCGGCGTGTTTGCCAGCTTGAACCAGGACGCGCCGCGATCCGTTGTCTTGTATAGCCCGTAAAGCCCGCCGTTGTCGTGGGTGAAAGCCGCATATATCACATTGGGATTGCTTTCGGATATGGCGAGCTGGATTCGGTAGAAGGGCTCGGAGGGGTCTGGCAGGCCGCCGGTGAGCCTTGTCCATGTGGCGCCAGTGTCCCTTGAAACATAGACACCCATGCCGTTGACCCCGGCGAAATACATGTTCGGGCTATCCGGCGCCATTGCGAGGTCAGAGACCCAGCTTAGATAGAGCGGCCTTGTCCAGGTCACGCCCCTGTCGGTGCTCCTCGCTATGCCGTTGTCCCTCGCGACCATGATTATCTTCGTGTTCACCGGATTCACAACGACCCTGGATATGTAGCTTCCCGCATCCGAGACAGAGGCTATCTTGGTCCATGTCTGACCCCCGTCCTCGCTCCTGTATAACCCGTCGCCGTTCTTGGAGTCCCCAGAGAAATGCATCTCTCCCGTGCCATAGTAGATCACATCCGGGTTCCCCGGCTCAAATGCCAGCGCGCCCGATGCCAGGCACGGCAATGCGTCAGTCAGGACCTCCCATGTGTCCCCGCCGTCGGTTGATTTCCAGACCCCTCCGCCTGCCGCGGCTATGTAGACGATATCAGGGTCTGTCGGGTGGTTCAGCACAAAAGAGGTCCTCCCGGAAACCGTGCCATCGGACCAGTATTCCTGGGTAAGGGGTTGAGGGCCGATGAACTGCCAATCCCCGGCCTTGTGTCTTCCGAATTTCGTGCCAACCTGAACCTTTTCCTGATAGGCGTTTGCCCTCGCTATCAGGGTGTCCAGAGGAACCCTCTCCGCGTCTGGCTCCTCAAAGGCTATAACAGCTAATATAAGTGCAGTCATAGAACTATATGATAAAGGCAAAAGGAGGCCCGGAGCAAGGAGCCGCGTTAGCTCCGCGGCATTTGAATCGGGACGAGTTTGCGCATTATACTTTCGGGCCATCATGAAGAGGACGAAGGATGACATGCGCCAGGCCCTCCGGCCCCCCCTCAGGGGCACTGCGTCCGTTTGCCGGACAGAGGCCTGATACCTTCGTCAATCCCCGTATCAAAGAAGCCCCTGAACTCTCATACCTGGGCATTTTTAAGGAGGAAATATGCACAGAAGCCTTGACGAGATAAACGAAAGGATAGCCCGCGGTGAGGCTGTTGTTCTCACCGCGGAGGAAGCGGCGAGGCTCCGCGAGGCCGAGGGTGTGAAGTCAGTATCAAAGAAGGTTGATGTGGTCACGACCGGGACATTCGGCATGATGTGCTCCTCCGGCCTCTTTCTCAACACGGGCCACACGGACCCTCCGTCCCGTTTTCAGAGGGCGTTCCTGAACGATGTGGAGGCCTACGGCGGCATAGCCGCGGTTGACCTTTATCTGGGCGCTACCCAGGTATCCCAGTCAAACCCAGAATACGGAGGTGCGCACGTGATAGAGGCGCTCCTCCGGGGCGAACCCGTTCGGTTCAGGGCAGAGGGCGCTCGCTCTGATTGCTATCCCCGCGGATCGGTTGAGGGAGAGATAACCCTGAGGAACCTGAACCAGGCGTTTCTCTTCAACCCGAGGAACCTCTACCAGAACTACGCCGCGGCGACGAACTCATCCTCTCGCGTCCTATACACCTACATGGGAAAGCTCCTTCCCGGATACGGGAATGTCATGTATGCTACATCAGGGGAGCTCTCCCCCCTTCTCAAGGACCCCAATCTCAGGACGGTTGGCATAGGGACGAAGCTGTTCCTCGGCGGAGCGATCGGCTATGTGGCCTGGGAGGGAACTCAGTTCAATGCTAATCCGAAACGCGACGCGGCCGGGGTACCGATAACCCCAGGCGCCACCTTGGCGCTCGTGGGAAACCTCAAGGAGATGAGCCCGGATTTCCTGAGGGCCGCTTACATTCCAGGATACGGAGTGAGCATGTTCCTCGGTATAGGGTTGGCTATACCCCTGCTTGACGAGGACCTGGCTGAGACAGCCTCAAGGCCGGACAGCCAGCTAAAGACAGTTGTCCTGGACTACGGGGTGGCAAGGAGACAGAGGCCTGTCGTAGGTGAATTCTCCTACCGAGAGCTGAAAAGCGGCTGGGTGGAGATAATGGGCAAGAGAGCGAGAACCGGCTCCAGGACGAGCATGAGAATATCAAGGCAGGTGGCCCTTACCCTGAAATCCTGGATAAAGGAAGGGCGGTTTAGCCTGTCCCAGTTCACGAGGCCGCTACCCGTTGAGGGGAGATCGCTTCCGTGGGAGGTTTAACATGAAGCTGTTCCTTCACTTTCCAAAGGAGATAGTGGACAAGCCCATAATCACAGCCCTGATAAAGGAGCTGGGCGTTGAGGTCAACATCCTCCGCGCGAAGGTCACGCAGAACGAGGACGGAGAGATGGTCGCTGACATAGGTCCTGATCCCGACCGGGCGATAAGCTGGCTGAAGGCTCAGGGGGTCATCGTCGCGCCCCTCTCGGAAAAAATAGTAAAGCACGAGGAGCTCTGCGTTGACTGCGGGTCATGTTCAGGGGTCTGTCCCTCAGGCGCGCTGAGCATGGGGGCTGACGACCGGCTCGTTTTTGACTCGGATAAGTGCATATTCTGCCTTTTCTGCCTGGATGCTTGCCCAACCCGCGCGCTTGAGGCCCTTGAATGAAGACCTACAGGGAAAGGCTGGCCGGCTGGCCTCATTACGCGAGGCTCATCCACCGGAAATCCGACATCTTAATAGCATCAGAGTCTCCCATTGATCCGGAAATAGGCAGAGGGGTCCTCCTGAGGCTCTGGGAGGAGCTCAGCGCCTACCTCAAAAAAGACCCCCTTTTCGGCATTAGCCTAGAGCCCCTGAGTCCCAAGCCGAATGCCCCTGAGATTGCCCTTGAGATGGCGGAGGCGGCCCGGCAGGCTGGCGTTGGGCCGATGGCCGCGGTTGCCGGAGCGTTCGCGGAGCATGTGGCGAGCGTTTACCCCGGAGAGATATGCGTTGAGAACGGGGGGGATGTCTTTCTCAGAAGCCGGAGGGAAAGACACCTTGAAGTTTTCTCCGGCAATCCCAGGATACCGAGTCTCAGGATCGCTCTTCCTCCAGGTTCGTGGGGCATAGCGACATCCTCCGGGAGGATAGGGCCTTCCCTCAGCCTGGGCAATGCTTGGGCCGCGACAG
>Ga0197142_1005192_pt1 | contig 10276 bp, 12 predicted proteins | sample GBS60_MetaG_FD_148614 | JGI IMG/M metagenome (GOLD analysis project Ga0197142, IMG submission 148614) | Sediment microbial communities from Great Boiling Springs, Gerlach, Nevada, United States - GBS 60_MetaG | ecosystem: Environmental > Aquatic > Thermal springs > Hot (42-90C) > Sediment...
GGGAAGGGGGCATGCGGGGTGCTGGACGCTCGTGGCCAGGGTAGTTAAACCCCTGCACCGTCAGGCCGGCTGCCAGCAGCCGCTCCGCCAGCCACTGCAACTCGTAGACGCCACCCCCCAACCCATGGAGCAGCAGGCAGGCATGATCCCCTCTTCCCCGCCACAGAAAAGGCTCGTTGCTCAGCATAAAACCTCGCCTCAGGACGGGATCCCTTTTTAGCCCAGGGCAATATCCAGCAGCAGCATCACCACAAATCCACTGAGAACGCCAAAGGTGCCCTCCCGCTCCAACCCCCGCCGGTGCGACTCGGGGAGGATCTCATCCGAGATCACAAACAACATTGCCCCGGCGGCAAAGGCCATGCCCCAGGGCAACAAGGACTGCGCCAGAGAAACCACTGTCGCTCCCACGATGCCGCCAATGGGCTCCACCAGCCCGGTCAGCAGGGCAATGGCAAAAGCAAACAGCCGCGAGTACCCCTGGCCTGCCAGCGACAAGGCCACCACCAGCCCTTCCGGCATGTTCTGCAGGCCAATCCCCACCGCCAGCGCCAACCCATCGCTGACTTGGCCGGTGGCAAATCCCACCCCCACCGCCAGGCCTTCCGGGAAGTTGTGCAGGGCAATGGCAATGATAAAGAGCCAGATCCGCTTTAGGTGGGCGCGGTTCTCTCCTTCGATCCCTTTAAAGAAGTGCTCGTGGGGAAGAAACTGGTGGGCACTCTCGAGGAAGATCGCCCCCAGCAACAAGCCCGCCACCATCACTACGGCTGCCCCCAACTGGGAATATCCCAGTGCCAGCGCCGCCTCGGTACCCGGCACCAGCAGCGAAAACGAGGTGGCGGCCAACATCACCCCACCCCCAAACCCCAGCAGGATCCCTTGCACCCTCGCCGAGAGCGAGGGGAGAAACAGCGCCGGCAAAGCCCCCAGCCCCGTTGCTAACCCGGCCACAAAGCTGGCCAGGGATCCCGTTGCAATTGGATGCACAAGCCACTCTCCGCCAAGGCCCAATGCCTCTCAATTTTCCCCTTTTTCTGGTTAATTCCCATCCACCGGCTCTTTCTCCTCGACAGCTGAAGATGGCTCTCCGGCTGCTCAGGCGCAGCTTGCGACCTTCCCCACCAGCGTCGTAGGCTAGGGATCCCTGCTCTGGAGCTCGTTACCCTGCCAAGCACCAGACAACCCAGGTTCAATGTTTTTCGTCACCTCCAATAAACTCGTCTTGGTGCTAGGCTCTCTGGAACTGAGCTGCCGCCCCTGCGGAGAGCGCGCTGCCGACTACAGCGTCTAAAGGTGTTCAGCTTGCAGTTAGTCCTTCAAAAGCAGCTCGGCAATTTGAATGGCGTTGAGGGCTGCTCCTTTGCGGATCTGATCCCCGCACAGCCACAGCTCTAGGGCTTTGGGCTCGGAGATATCCTGGCGGATGCGGCCCACGGCCACTTCGTCTTTGCCGGCTACATCAATGGGCATGGGGAAGCGGTTGCGTTCCCAATCTTCGATAAGCACCACCCCAGGAGCCTGGGCCAGAATTTGTCGGGCTTGTTCCACCGGGAAGGGCTGCTCGAACTCCAGGTTAAGGGCCTCGGCATGGGTGCGCAGCACCGGTACCCGCACGCAGGTAGCCGTCAGCCGTAGGTGGGGGGATCCCATAATCTTGCGGGACTCGTTGACCATCTTCATCTCTTCCTGACAGTAGCCGTTTTCTTGCAGGGGGCTGTTGTGGAGGAAGAGGTTGAAGGCAATGGGATAGGGGAACACCTGCGGCTGCAACGGTTGGCCTTGCAGGTAGGCGCGGGTTTGCTCCTCTAGCTCCACCATGGCGCGGGCCCCGGCCCCGCTAGCGGACTGGTAGGTGGCAGCCACCACGCGGCGCAGCGGGATGTGGCGATGCAGCGGGTAGATGGCCACGCACATTAGGATGGTGGTGCAGTTGGGGTTGGCGATAATTCCCCGGTGGCGAAAGGCTTCCTGGGGGTTGACCTCCGGCACCACCAGCGGGACATCGGGATCCAGGCGGAAGGCGCTGGAGTTGTCAATGAGCACTGCCCCTGCCTCGACGATGGTCTTGGCCCAAGTTTTGGAAACACTTGCCCCGGCAGAGGCCAAGACCAGGTCCAGACCCCGAAAGGACGCTTCTGCAACCGGCTCCACCGGGATCCGTTCTCCCTTGAAGGTCAAGTGGGTGCCCGCCGAGCGGGGCGAGGCCAACAGCTTCAGCTCTGCCACCGGAAAGCGGCGCTCTTCCAGCAGCTTCAGCAGCTCCACTCCTACGGCTCCTGTGGCCCCTAGGATGGCTACCCGTTGTTGCTGTCCCATGCTTTCTTGTCCTCAGCTTTTCCTAATTCTAGGGCTCAAGAGGTTGCCGTCATCGCCGCCAGAGCGGCCTGCACATCCGCCAGCTCGACTTGATCGGTCAGCTCCGCTTGGCCAATCCGGCGGGGCAGAACGAAGCGGATCCGCCCTTGCTTGACTTTTTTGTCTGCCTGCAGCGCCTGCAGCACCGCCTCCCAAGGGATCCCGGCGGGCCAGTGGCTGGGCAGCCCTGCCCTTTCGATAAGGCGTCGCTGCCGCTCGGCCTCAGCCGCGCTCCACCACCCCAGGCTGCGGGCGATCTCCCCCGCAGCCACCATGCCAATGGCAACCGCCTCCCCGTGCAGGTAGCGGCGGTAGCCGGTAACGGTTTCCAGGGCATGGCCGAGGGTGTGGCCGTAGTTGAGGATGGCCCGCAGGCCCCCCTCTCGTTCGTCCTGCTGTACCACCCAGGCTTTGCACTCGGCACAGCGGCGCAGCAGATAGTGCAGATCTGCAGGAGCAAAGTCGGCATAGCGGCTCAGCCTGGGCCGGTCTTCCAAAAACTCAAACAGGTCGGCAGCCTGGATGACGCCGTACTTGATCACTTCGGCTAGGGCTGAAGTAAACTCCCGCCGGGGCAGGGTCTGCAACACCGTTGGATCAATCCACACCAGGCGCGGCTGGTAGAAGGCCCCAATTAGGTTTTTCCCCCCGGGATGGTTGACCCCGGTCTTGCCACCAATGGCCGCATCCACCATGGCCAAAAGCGAGGTGGGCACCTGCACCCAAGGGATCCCGCGCAGCCAGGTGGCGGCAGCAAACCCCACCATATCCCCGATTACCCCGCCTCCTAGGGCCACGAGGGTGGAGGAGCGCTCCAGGCCAAAGCTCAAGGCAGCATCATAGATCTTGGCCACCGAGCGCAGGGTTTTGTAGCGCTCGCCGGCAGGCAACAGAAAAAGATGGGCGGCAAACCCGGCTTGTTGCAACCCTTGCATCAACTTTTCGGCAAAATGCTTGGCAATACCCGGATGGCTCACCACCAGCACCTTGCCGGCTAGCCCCAAAGCTCGCAGCTGGGATCCCACCTGGCTGAGGCTGTGGCCGCTAGGGCCTGCGGAGGACTGGATGAGAATGTCGTAGGAGCTGTGGGGAAGCTTGACAGGGATTAGACAGGGATCCATGGGCGCTGCTATTGGAAGATGGGATCCAGTGTGGCATGTTCCGGTGCTTCCCATTCCCCCCTCCCTAACTGGCTTGCTGGAGCTCACGGCCTGCTGGTGGGAGCCGGCCAGTTGGTTTTGCGGTGAGGTTCCTAGCTCTGTGCTGCTCCCGGCTGCTGGCTTGTACCGTTTTCTCCTGCCTGGCTCCAGGAGGAGTTCCCGGCAGGTTAGGGTGGGATCTGGCTTTAACTTGTAGTTGCGCCTCGAAGTCCTTATGATTGAGGTATAGACGCAGGAAGTTTAAAAAGCGCCTTTGCCCTTACCGCAGGGAGGAGTTTCATGGCTGGCAACACCGGAGAGCGACCTTTTGTTGACATTATTACCAGTGTCCGCTACTGGGTTATTCATGCCCTGACCATTCCCGCCTTGTTTTTGGCCGGCTGGCTTTTTGTTAGCACCGGCCTAGCCTATGATATTTTTGGCACGCCGCGCCCCAATGAGTATTTCACCGCAGAGCGTCAGGAGTTGCCAATTGTAAGCGACCGCTTCAACGCTCTCGAGCAGCTGGAGAGGCTAACGCGCTAGGGCAAGGCGAGGCTAGCAGCTTCGAAACTGTTGCAGTTTGTAATGTCCTAAGAGGCGAGGTCTGAGCGATGGCAACTAAACCAGCTACCAAATCTGATGAGCCTGTTTTTTATCCTGTTTTTACTGTCCGCTGGTTGGCAGTACACACGCTGGCGATCCCAACGGTCTTCTTTCTGGGAGCCATTGCTGCAATGCAGTTTATTCAACGGTGAAACCCTATGGCTGATCAACCTGAAAGGAACCCCAATACCCAGCCGGTAGAGCTAAACCGCACCTCCCTCTACCTGGGCTTGTTGTTAGTGTTTGTGCTTGGCCTGTTGTTTTCTAGCTACTTTATCAACTAAGGCTTAGGTTATCTCTGCTTCTGACAGTCAGTTGAAGAAAAGCTGTAGGGAGGTAGGCTTACCTTCATCCCTCCTGGGGGCTGCAGCTTTCCTTAAAGTACTTCTTGTGGAGGCCAGTTGCTATGACCAGTCAGGCAAGGATTCCCCTGTGGATAGTAGCTGTGGTTGTTGGTCTGGGTGTGATTACGGTAGTGGGGCTTTTCTTCTATGGCTCCTATGTGGGCCTTGGCTCGGGCTTCTAGTTCTACCCAACTCCCAGCGTAGTGGTGTCAGGTTTGCTAATGGGCCTAGCTGAAAACAGTTAGGCTTTTTTGTTTTCCGCCGGAACGGGGATCCCTGGGCGGTAGACTGGCTGGAGATCCCGCTTCTGTCGGGCTGGCGGGAAGAGGGGTTGAGGCTAATGGAAACGGTGCCAATGTCCTGGAGGGTTGAGAGGGGCTATATCTCTGTTAAGCAAGCATGAACTTTTTTAACGATCCGGATGGCGGCTGCTGAGAGGGGAACTGAGGCCCCGTAGAATGAATCCCAAAATTCCAGGCAGGACCTTCGGACATGGATTACATTCGCACCTTCAACGACGATCCCTGCGAGGGCCACCTTTCGACGCCGATTAGCGACTCTCCTGTTACACGTCTGTTCCTCAACAATCTTCCCATCAACCGTCCTGGCCTGTCGCCGCTGTTGCGGGGGCTGGAGATTGGGCTGGCGCATGGCTATTTCTTAGTGGGACCGGAAATCGTGGTGGGCCCGCTGCGGGACTATCCTGAGGCAGCTAATTTGGGTGGTCTGGTCACGGCGATGGCCCTGGTGCTGCTGGGAACCGCCTGCATGTCCGCCTATGGCAGCGTTACCTTCGGAAACAAGCCGGAAACGCCGGGAGCCAATCCTCTATCTACAGCCCGTGGCTGGGGGGATCTGACGGCAGGATTTTTCTTGGGAGGTATGGGCGGTGTGTTTGCTGCCTACTTCCTGTTGGAGAACTTTGCCGGGATCGACGCCATCTTTCGAGGGTTGGTGAATTAGTTGTCAAGCTTGTCAAGGCACTGGAGAGGAGCAAAACTATGACCGGTTCTTACGCTGCTGCTTATCTTCCTTGGATTTTTGTCCCCATTGTCGGTTGGCTGCTGCCGGCAGTGGCCATGGCCGTGCTCTTTTTGTACATTGAGCGCGACTAACTTGTTCTAGTCTCAATGGGTCTTAGAAGAGGGATCCCTGGGGAAGGGATCCCTTGCTTTTTGGGCAGACCTTGGCGCAACGGCTGTTTCTATCCCCCCTGCTGTCTTCCCAAAAGCTGGGGCAGCACCCGGCAAAGGTTGAGTCTTCTTGCTTTTGGGAAAGGGGAACTTCCAAAGCGTCTTAGTTCCCCTACTACCGCCCTTGATGCTGCCTATGCAATCTAAAAGCAGGAGCTCAAAAAGTTCCGCGAAGACATTGACTACGTCAAAGGAGCAACTGGCCTAGCCATTGCTTATAGATGGTCTTGACACTCCTCCGACTAAAGTCGGCTCTCCCAGGGGGATCCGCCCTCACCCCCAGCCCCTCTCCCTCAGGGAGAGGGGAGTTGGGTAAAGGAACTGTGCCAGGCAACCCTGCCGGCTAGGCAATATTGCTGCTTCAAGAGATCATGCGCTCGAGAGCAAGTTGCAAATCTTGAGTTAGCTCGGCTACTGCCTGTCTGGCTTCCTGGCGGCCTTGGCGGTACTGGCGTTCCCATCGCTGGCTCACCCAGATGGGATCCCCCACCGTAACCTGAACTTCTCGCCAACCTAGGCGAGGCCGGGCCGGGTAGGGATCGCCGCGCAGGCGGGCCAAGACATCAAACAGGATCAGGGCACTTTCTGCCAGCCGCTCAAAAGAAGGCTTACTCAGCAAGTACTCTTCCTGCACGGCCACGCAGCTTTCCACCAGGCGCATGTGCTGTAGGTAGAGGGTGGCCTGCTGGGCTTTCCAGTCGAGCAACCCCCGCTGCAGCGGAGCCAGGGATCCAGGATGCCGCAATTCTTCTCGGTAGATCTGGGTCCAGGCGGCTTCTTCGATGCGGCGGCAACGGCTGTTCCAGTCCCCTTGGGGAGATAGGCCAAAGTAGGTCTCGGCCGTCTGCAGCGCCGTGTGGAGCAGCCGCTCCAGGCGGGCGTTGAAAGGCTCCCCAGAGGGAAGAGGGGGAAGGCCGTAAAACGTTTCCATCTGGGCCAGCAGGTGGTGGGCCAGGCTGCAGATCCGCTGGGCACAGCGGCGGTGGCGGTTTTCGGAAGGCTTGGGATCCGCCGTCAAGCCACTGAGGCGCTCGAGGTGGCTCAGCAGGCGCTCTAGCTTTTTCCAAGAGGGCTTTAGGTAGCGGTATTGGATCCCGATGGGCACCACGACCACCTTCTCCAGACGACCGGCCTTGGCCAGGTCCTCAGCGCACCAAAAGGCCAGTTGCGCCGTTCCCGGTTCCAGAGGATTGACCCGCTCGCTGTGGCCGTTGGTGGCCCCTTCCGGCGCGATCCCAAAAGGAAACTGGCCCTCCAGCAGTAGGCGCCGCGCCGCTGCCAGCGCCAGCCGATCCACCCGCCGTCCCCGGTGCACAGGGATCCCGCCCAGGCGAGACAATAGCCACCCTAGCCACTCGCCACCCCAAAGAGGCATGCCCCGGTCGTAGAGAAAATGGGCGTGAATGGGTTTGCGGAGGGGGATCCCTTGGCGACGGGCAGCCTGGGGCACCAGGCGAGAGAGCACGTACAGGCCCACCAGGGGGTCATCCACCTCCACATGGCGGAAAGCGAGGATCAGCCGGATCTGGCCCGCCTGAAACTGGTGGTAGAGCTGCGCCAGGGTCTCCACGCCCCTAGCCTCGATTTTGGCAATGCCGGAAGGAAGCCAGGGCCGCACCCTCAGCCGCAACAGCAGCGGCAGGATCCCGTGGACAAGCCGCAGCACCCAGGGGCTGTAGGCCGGCGGGATAAAGTCTAGGGGGGGACGGGCAAAAGAGGGAGGTGGTGGCGAAAACAAGGCTTTTACTGAATTGCTCAAGCTAGGCCCAATCAAATCCCCATCCAATCGATCGGGTTATCGTCGTTTCAAACATAAGACACTTTGCCGCCGATCCAAGCGCCCTGCCCCTCTACCCTCACCCCCAGCCCCCCTCCCAGGGGGGATCCGTCCAAGCGCTCCGCGCCGCTCACGCGACCACCCCCAGCCCCTCTCCCATGGGGAGAGGGGAGCTAGGGATAGTGCTTCGCGCTGCCGGCGCCTTCTCAACAGCGTTGCGTAGCAATAACGACGTAGAGAAACGTTGTATCTATTTGAAATGTCTGTCAAGTCATTACAAAGCCACTGCAGGAGACATACAGCCATTCGGGATAAGCTTAAGACTTTTCCCCCAGTGCCTTACAGCAAAATAGGCGATTGTTCAATCAGGGATCTGCTCAAGCGCTCCACGCTGCCATTGCGACTACCCCCAGCCCCTCTCCTGAGGGGAGAGGGGAGGATGGACAGGTAGCGCTGTTCTGGCGCGATAAGAGGCTGAGTGCCTTTCTTTAACTCAGGGTGGCTACGGGCTGGGCTTCTACCAAAAGTTGCTGAGTTTGCAAGTCGAAGATAGTGGCCAGCAGCCGCCGCGAGGCATCGACGGCAAATTCCACCTTGAGGCGATCTTCTCCTGCCCGGCCTGGGGGTTGCAGGCGGGCCAGACAAGCCGGCTCGGCGCCGGGGGCCAGGGATCGAAAATCGGTTTGTCGAGTGAGTTGGCGGCTGCTCATGCGCCCCAGCTCGTCGTAAACCACCTCGGCCTGGGCCACCTGAGCCACTTCTCCCACATCGAGGCGAATCTCGGTTTGCCCGTCGTTGGCCACCTGCAAGATCAAAGGCTCGGAGCGTCGGCAGGGGTAGGGGCTGCCCCGCTCAAACAGAGGGTAGTAGATATAACTTTTTTGCAAGGGATCCCAGAGGCGGATGGCATAGCTGTGGTGCAGGCGATCCTCGAGCTTGACCTGGCGGCCCACCTGCAAGGCGCCCAGGGCCACGGCGTCGAAGGGGCGCTCACAGCGGACTTTCTTTTTGCCAAAGTAGGAGCGGAGCAGCTCTTGGACTGCCGGCAGTTGGGAGCTGCCTCCCACCAGGAGCACCTGCTCAATTTGGCCTTTGCCCACTCCCCTGACCTGGGCAGTGAGGAGCACCTCGTCTAGGCACTGGCGGATCTGATCCAAGAGCTGGTGGGTTTCTAAAATCTCCTCCAGCACCTGCCGATCCAACTGCAGCTCATAGGCGGTTAGGGCTTCGTCGTCAAACCAACTGCCCACCGCCTTGGGCTGGGTAGAAAGGGTAATCTTGAGCTGTTCTGCCTGCTCCAAAAGGGTAATCCAGCTCAGGGCCCCCAGCTGCTGCCGGCTCAGCCCCAGTTGCCCCAGCAGGTATTCGGCAATCCAGATGTCGATATCCACCCCACCCACGTAGGCGTCGGCCTTGGCAATCACCTCCGCCTTGAGGACGGGGTTGCCCGGCTGAGGGGGAAGGGTGCGCACCAGGCTGAGGTCCAAGGTGCCGCCGCCGAAATCCACCACCAGCACAAGGGATCCCGGCTGGTCAACCGCATAGCCCAGGGCAGCAGCCGTGGCCTCGTCCACAATCTGAATGGGGTCCCCGGCCACCCTCCGCAGCCAGTTTAAGTAGCGCTCAAAAGAGCCCACGGGAGCTGTAAACACCACCTGTTGCGGCTGCGGGTACTCTTGCTGGACGGCTTCCATCACCGCCTGCAAAAAAGCCTGGGCCACCCTCTCGGCATCGTAGCGCTCCCCATCCAGAACTCGCGGCGGGGGCACAAACTCCGCCACCAGATCCCGCTTGAAGCCCTGAAACAAGCGCTGCGGATCCACTGCTCCCCACCGCCCGGCGCGCACGGTTTCCCCCACCAGAAGCTGGCCTTTTCCCTTGACGTAGACCAGGCTGGGAATAGCCGCGTAACCGGGGCGGGAGAGGCCGGGAAGGCTGAGCAGGCGGGGCGCTTCTTGGACAGGATCCCAAACCGCCACAACCGTATTGCTGGTGCCAAAATCAATAGCCAGCGTCGCTTTGGGGACGGGTGCCATCAGCTCAATCCTCCGGGCAGGGAGCGACTAACTTTGGCCGGGCAAAGAATGCGTTCGCCGCAGCGGTAGCCAACAAAGCGGATATAGACAGGATCCCCGGGCCGAATGTCCGGCTGATCCGGCTGGTGCAGTTGCGGGTCGAAGGGGACGGATTCAAGAGGGCTGCCGATGGCTTCATACCCCCACTGCTGCAGCAGAGCATCCAGCGACCGGAACAGAGCCGTCACGTTCTGGGCCGGCCAATCCGGCTTGCGCCGGGCAATCTCGCGGACGGTGGGGTAGCTGGTCAGCAGCGGCTGCAGCAGGGAGAAGATTGCCTCTGCATTGTCAGAGCCCCTTCCGCCGCCAAGCAGGGATCCCACGTCCCACTGGAGAGCGGCAGCCAACTTCTGTAGTTGCTCCAGGCGCAGGGATCCCCACCGCCCTTGGCGCACCTGCTCGAGGGCACGGCGGCTGATCCCTGCTTGAGCTTGCAAGGCCTGCCATGAGGAAAGGCCAACGGCTTGCATCCGTTCCCGCAGCCAACTGTCCAGCGGTCTCTCGGCCATTGGGTTTTGCCAGGGATCCCTATGATCATGCCCCAACTGGGGCCTGGGTCAGGGATCCCCAAAGCGCAGGGAGCGGGCTATGGCTTCCACGTCCCGGTCGTAGCGCTCGCGCCGGCTGGCCGGATAGACCAATTCAAAGCCAGCCTCTAGAGAGGGGCTGACGAGCTTTTTGAGGTAAAAAATCCGCTGGCCGTCTGGCTCGTAGCCGGAGACCACGAAAAAATCCCGACCGGCAACTTGATAGGTAACCCGGCGTCGGCTTTCCCGGCTGCGCT
>Ga0197142_1005193_pt1 | contig 10273 bp, 9 predicted proteins | sample GBS60_MetaG_FD_148614 | JGI IMG/M metagenome (GOLD analysis project Ga0197142, IMG submission 148614) | Sediment microbial communities from Great Boiling Springs, Gerlach, Nevada, United States - GBS 60_MetaG | ecosystem: Environmental > Aquatic > Thermal springs > Hot (42-90C) > Sediment...
AGAGCAGCGTGAAGTGCTGCGTGTGCGTCCCGGCATCACCAGCCCGGCCTCGGTGCGCTTCAGGAACGAAGAGGCCCTGCTTTCCGGCGAAGATTGGGAGCGGCGCTATATCGAGGAGATCATGCCTGCCAAGCTGGCGCTTGATCTGGAGTACGTGCGCCATGCCAGCCTGCACCGTGACCTTGCCGTGCTGTGGGAGACGCTCGTTGCGCTGCTGCGCTGAGAGTCATCCTTCCACCTTTCGTATTGCAACCAAATAGTGTGAGTTGAACACCCTCAGGCTCTCCAGCAAGGCACAGAGCATCCAAGAGACAGGCATCAGCCGCCGCGTAATGGGCGGAGCCAGCGTCACCCGGCGAAAGGTGAAGGTACAAGTGGGGAACAAGCGGCGGATTTCAGCAGGGCGGATGCCGCGCGTTTGGGGATTAAGCGGGTTGAGCCAGAAGTCGTACCACAGGATCAGGCCTTCCGGCTTGAGCACACGCAACATCTCACAGGCAATGGACGCTTTAACGCCATCATCAAGGATAGATGAAAATACAGTGTATTGAAGCACAAGATCAAAACTGGCCGAGGGATAGGGCAGGTTTTGGGCGTCAGCACAGGCTAGCAGGATGTGGGGAAGCCGACGGTGGGCTGCCTGCACGCGGTCGGGGAGCAAATCCACGCCGTGCAACAGATGGGGTTCGGCCCCATAACTGAGGAACTCTACCAACACGCCGCCGCTTCCACAGCCTACTTCAAGGATGCGTTTGCCATTCAGAGGGTACATGCCGTACCGGCGCAGCAGCTGGAGCGTGGCACGCTGGCGCTGCTGGATCATAAACAGGTGTGCTGGATTGAAAGGTGAGTAAAGGTCGCTATTCGCAAGCCGCTGGGCACGGCGGGCGTATTCTGTACGGAGTCGATCTAGATCACCAGCCCTAGAGTTATCAGAGAGGCGGCTCATGATTCCCCCTCTGCTGCCTCTAGGAATTCCGCGAATTTCTGCACAATAAGCGCTCGATCGCAGTGTTCCAGTGCAGCACGGCGGAAGCAGTCTTTCCCCGTCATGCCTTGTTCCACCGATCGGCGAACCTCACAAGCCCCACGAGGAAGCCAACTCCATAGCTGAGGTGCAGTGTGGCGAAGGCGAAAGGCAGCAGAGGTAGAAGACGCCATCCACCACGCGAAGCGGCGAGCAGCGACGCTGTCAGATTGGCTAGCAGGTAAGAAGCGATCAGCCCCAGCCACAGAGAACGCACGACCGCGCTGAAAGGTGCCAGTGCCCCGCCCACGATCAACGCCAGCACAAAGGCGGGCGGCGCAAACTGGCGCAGCCGCATCTGGCGCGGGTGCTTCTGCATCACGCGCACTTTCCAGAAGCCGTACTGGAAGTACTGCCACCACAGCGAGCGCAGCGTGCTGCGGCTGTAGTATTCTGCCTTTACGTCATCCGCCAGCAGCAGTTTACAGCCAAGCTTGCACAGCCGGTAGTTATATTCATCATCCTGGTTGCGCACCAGCTCTTCATCGAAAGGGCCTGCCAGCTCAACAGCCCGGCGGGTATAGGCCGGGAAAGCTATCGTGTCTACCAGCACAGTCCGGCCTCTCAGCGTGCGAAAGGCCGAGCCGCCCACCCCGAACGCGCTGCTCATTGCGGCGGCAATTGCCCGCCCGGACGGGGTAGCCGCTACCGTCTCAATTGGCCCGCCGACCCCGTCAACGCGATCTTCAAGCAAATGGGTGACACAGCGCGAGAGGTAGTCGGGTGCGATCTTACAGTGCCCATCAACACGCACGATTACTTCACCGGCAGCTTGGTCAAGCGCAATATTCAGGCCAGTCGGTACGATGTGGCGGGGGTTGTCCAGCACAGTTACAGGGATGTCAGGATGCTCAGCAGCAACCTGGCTGATGATGGCGCGCGTTGCATCACTGGACATGCCGTCCGCGATCAGCACCTCCATGCGGTCGTGCGGGTAGTCCTGCGCCAGCACCGCGCCGAGGCTCTCGGCGATGAAGTCGGCCTCGTTGCGCACGGGCATGATCACCGAGACAAAGGGCATTTCAGGCATTGCGCTCAACTGCCTGCTGGTAGACCGCAATGATCTTCTTTGCCATCAACTTCTCATCCAACCACTGCGCAGCTTCCCGCCCGTTGGTGCACGCTCGCCCGGCATCTCCGGATAGGGGAGTGGGTCCAAAAAATACATTCCCCGAACCCAAAGCACGGGCTTGTTCCATTAGACTTCTCTTCAGTGGGCCGTCGCCTACGAAGGCTATTTTCAGATGCGGCACGTCTACCAGCCGTTGTGCGGCAAGAAGCACCTGCTCTAGTCCTTGTGCTAGCCCGTGGAGGCCGGCATAAAGGGCGATTGTCCCACTGACAACCTCGTGGCGCAGGCGCAGTGAATAGCGATCTGGCGTAAAGAGGGCTGTGTCTGCGCCATTAGAAAGGTGGTAGGTGCGAACAGTCGGGAAACGCGCCCGGATACTTTCCAGAATCTCGCGCGATTGGCCGCTCACGCACCATGCTTTGCGATAGCAGAAGGCCTCCAGTTTGTAGCCCAGGCGAAGGGACCAACCTCCGTGTATCACCCCTAGCCGTATTGCTGATTCGGGCCACAGGTCCGACACGTTGAAAATCCAACGCGCACGCTTGGTGCGGCTGAGCAAGTAACCCGCAAGCCCCAGAAAAAGTGGCGGACTCTCGGTAATGAGGATATCCACTGTTTTGAGATGAAATAAGCCAGCTATAAGAGATGAAAACACAAATGAGAGGTAAGCAGGAAGGCGCCGGAACGGTGAAACGCTATGGGTTGGGTAAATCCATGAACGGAGTACACGCACCCCGTCTCGTTCTTCTTCCTTCAGCAAACCGCCATATCCTGGATAGATGACACCACGCGGGTAGTTGGGCATGGCCGTCAGCACTGTGACTATATGGCCACGTTCTTTCAGTCCACGTGCTAGTGCTGACAGGCGTGCCTGTGGTGCCCCGATCTCTGGAGGATAATACTGAGTGTGCAGCACAACGTGCATCGTCTATCGTTTGGTACGTTCGCCTCTGTACTTGCGAATGGCGCTCTCATAAATCGCAATGTGCTGCTTGGCTAGTTGCGCTTCGTCCAAAGCTCGAGCAGCCTCTCGGCCGTTGCTGCGCAGCCCGCTCCGCAAGATGTCAGTAAGATGCTGGGCAATGACGGTCGCTTCGTCAGAGGGGACAACGACGCAGTTGGCCACCCCCTCTAACCTCTCTCGGACATCCCCCACATCTACCGACACGATGGGGAGATTGCAAGCCAGGGCCTCTTTCACCGTGTTAGGAGAACCCTCATGTTTAGAGGTCACCAGCAGGGCATCGGCGGCGTTCATATAGAGGGGCATTTGGTGAGGAGGTATCCCGCTGGCCACAACCAATTCAGCATCTAGGGAAGGATCAAGCACCCGAACGACCTCGCAGGCCAAAGGGTAACGTTTGACAGGCTTCTCAGGCGCTCCGACAAAGAGGATCAGTTTCTTATCCAGAGGCAAGCGGAGTCGCTCCCTTGCAACACGCTGATCTAGGGGCCTGAAGAGGTCTAGGTCTACTCCCCCAGGGAGCACGTGGTAATCCTTCCGCCAGAGGAGACGTCCTAAGCGTTGTGAGACAACAATGACTTCATCGGCTAAATAGGCCACCAGCTGCATCGCCAGCCTTAAAGGATAGCTTATGAGTTCATAATGTCCGTGTGGCCCATAGATACCTTCCAGATCGCTCCCTTGGAACGTGACAACCAGCGGCGCACGCTTGGGCAACCCCGCTAGAAAGCCACTGTGTCCGAATTGTGCATGGATCACATCATAGCGCTCACGGCGCAGGCAGGCGTGTAACCTGCGGTAGATGCGCACGTAGTTAGCGAGATTGCGGTAGCCTCGGAAGTGAAAAACCTCTACATCCAGACCGGCCCGCCGCAGGAAATCCACTTGACGGGCTATAAAGGGGGCGGACCAGGGAGTCTCTTCAGTGGGCCAGTAGGCGGTGACGTAAAAGACGCGCACGGCTCTGCTCCCTCTCATCCGCAGGTCCCGGGTTGGGGAAGAGGCAAGCCCAAGTTAGCCCATACAGAAACTCCGGCGCTACCGTCCGCGTGGCGGACTGGGCCATGTAGATCAGGGCAAACAAGGTGGCGGCCAGAATCCACAAATGTGCTTCCCAGCCACTGGCGCGGGCGTAATTCCGCACGCTGCCTATTACCAGAACGGCCAATGCTAGGAGGCCAAGTATGCCGTGTTCTGCAAGGATGCGGGAGAATTCCACATGGGCCTGCATTTCCCTCTCGGCCACATACTCATCGACCAGCTCGCGGGCTAGTCCTGGGCCAACGCCGAAAATGGGGTGGTCTAGCCATATTTGGATCTCACTTTGGAATAGTTCCCATCGACCTGTTGTGTCCAGTGAGAAGTAACGGGCGACGATACGACCAGAGGTCAGATCAATCAGCCAGGGCCAGATAACCAATAGGAAGAGCGCCACCAATCCGGCTATCAGGAGAAAGATTTGCCACCGGCGGGGATTGCTCCTCAAGATCAGAGGGAGGGTACATATGATGATGATCGCCAAAGTCCACACCCCGCCGCGTGAGAAAGTCAGGAGCATCTGTACTGTTAGCAGAATCAAGATTATCGCCAAGAGGATGCGCAGTGCTCTCCTGCCAAGTTGTTGGGCGATGAGCAACCAGCAGAACACGGCCCCAAAGGCAAGGAGGTTGGACACCTGATTAGGACCCATGCCGCCGGAGGCCAGTGGATTGGAACTCAACCCGAAGCGAATGGGGATAGTAAGCAGGTTGTAAGCTCCCAGGGTTGCTGTGCCCACCACAGGAGCCAGGACGATCATAGCCAGACGTTTGAGCGTTGCTTTATCTAGTTGGAGACCAGAAAAGTAAACGGCAAAAAGGGTGATGGCCAGTGGGCCAAGCAAAGTGCCCAGCGCCCAGTGGCGAAGCTGGTAAAAAGGGCGGCCTACATAGAAGAGAAGCGCCGGTAACTGATACAGAGTGTACAGCAAGGGCAATAGAGGGAGACGTTGCTGCTTCCCGCGACGCAGAATGGCAATCGCCAGGATCAGGAATGAGAGGTAGCGAGCCTGTTCCCAAGCTATTTGCTCTGCTGCTCCCGTTGCACGCCAGAGCACTTCCGCGCCAGCAATATATCCTAGCGTCCAGAGGGGCAGGCGCTCATCTTTACGGCGTAGGAGAGCGGCCCCTAGTCCTATAGCTAGAACGGCCAACGCGTGGAGCGCAGAGAAGAAGGCAGAACTGCGTAGCAGAAGCGCAAGGGGGATGTGGAGCAAGATGAAGCCTGTGAGCCACACATCCTCGGCGCCTCGCTCCGTGCTGCGCTCGCGCTGCGTGATGGGGATAGCAAGGCTACCCACTACCGATCGCTGAATACTATTGTTATGAGACGACACTCTGGTCCTTTGGTCAACCAACGCTAGCGATGGGGGTCATCTGATCATGAGCCGCTTCTCAGACCTCGCCCTCTCAGATATCCTACCTGATACGCCAAATCATACAAGCCGAGCAAGTTGTCTCTCAGCAGGGAGAGTGAGTATTGTGCTTCCACTCTCGCGCGTGCGGCCGAACCCATCTGCCTACGTAACTCCGGCTCTGAAGCCAATCGTACAATGCGATCTGCGATCGCTTCAACATCGCGAGCATCGGTGAGGAAGCCCATCTCGCCGTCAACGATAAAATCGGAGGCTGCTCCTACACGAGTTGAAACGACCGGCAAGCCACACGCCATCGCCTCGAGGATGACATTCGGAGCGCCCTCATAATCCGATGTGAGCACAAGCATATCCCCACGCTGGTATACGGACTTCACATCGTCCAGCGTCCCCATGAACTCGACCGCGTCTTCTATGCCAAGATCGCGGGCCAGCTTTTCCAAAGCACCTCTAAGAGGGCCATCCCCTACGAGGGACGCCCTTAGGGTTGGTATAAATGTTTTGGCGCGGGCCAGCGCATATAAGAAGACATCTTGACGCTTCTCACTCTTTAAGGTGCCTACACACAAGACAAGCAATGTGTTGCATCGCGCAGAAGGTGCGCCTAACCGAGGAACAAAGTGATCTGTGTCAACGACGTTCGGTAAGAAATACAAAGGCTTGTTTATCCCTCTCGCGGTTCTCACCATCTCGGCGGCTTGGCGCGAGTTTACGGCGAGAATCGTCGGCCACCTCAGACTAGGGCCGCTCAACAATCCAAGTCCCGTGAACTCCCGGATGCCGTCCGATCTTGCTGCTCCTATATCCATGCACCCAGCACATCTGGCAGCCAACACCGCGTAGAGGTTGGTATAGGAGTGGACACTCTGGACAAAGTGCGGGCGCCACTGCTTGACCTCTCGAGCTATCCGCAACAGACGCCTCAATCTTGATGGCGAAGCGCCCACCCATGTAATAGGTATCCCTAGTTCAGCTATCTTGGCCTCGTAAGGTTCGCCTTTGGTCAGGCTGAGCACCCGACATTGGGCATTCAGCCCAGTCAAGACCTGTAACATATAAAAGAGCTGGCGCTCTGCTCCACCCCGGCCAAGCGTTCCAGCAATAAAACAGATTCTCAGCTGCGCCGGATCAACCTGCATTGGACAGCTCTCCCCAGGCGCTTCTCAGCCGATCGCCAATAACGTCGCGCCACTTTTCGAGAGAATAGGCTCTGGCGGCCTGGCAAGCCTTGTGCGCCGTTACGGCGATCCACTGCTCATCTGAGATCATCTGCACTATTGCCCGCGCAATTGTTTGCGGTTCTGCGTCACTTAAGATAACGCCGCTGGCATGACCGCCGATTAGCCACGGCAGCACAGAAACCGATGTGGCCACCACAGGTAGCCCACATGCCAGTGCTTCCAGAACAGCCTTGGGGAAACCTTCCTCGACAACGGAGGGAAAGACAAAGATATGCGATGCGGCAAGCAGACGCAGTACCTCATGATGGGGAACGTTCCCATGCAATGTCACAGCGGAGGTCAACCCCAGATCGGCAACCAGTTGCTCTAATGCTCCCCGATAAGGGCCGTCCCCAGCAATGCTGTAGTGAACATCAGGATACTGCTGCCGGATTAAGGGAAGAGCACGGATGGCCGCCTGTACGTTCTTGGCCTCTGACAGCCGCGCAACGGTGATTAAGCGCAGCGTCATACCATGACGCCAGGGTTTTGCCGCTGGCAGCGTGTTAATCTCCCGCTCCGTCAGCGTGGTGGAGAATATCCATGTAACGTGAGGGTTGCCCGGGCAAGGCGGCGTATCTGCCCCACCGGTTGCCATCACCACATTGCGCCCCCCTGCAATTCTCGGCAGCAGCCAGGTGAGGAAGCGGTTAGCCAGCGTGCTTGTACTCCCCCACGTCCCGCAGTGGCGCACAAAAAGCGGCTTGCGTTGTATCAAGGCGATCAGGAGTCCCAATGTACCGATGTCGCCCGGAACAGGAGTGTGGACAGCATCCGCACTGCGAACCTCCCGCCACAAGTGCGGGATAAGTGTCAGGGAGACCAACCTGCGCTGCAGGCCGCTCCCTAGTTGCCTCTGCAGAGGGCTTACGGAGAGGTTCTTGCCGATGAGCGGTGTGGCGCCCTCCGGCAAAGGTGTGTATTGAAGGGGAAGCACCAATGTTGTGGCGTCAAAGAGCGCCGAGAGGTGCTCCATCTGAAAAGGGAATCCCCCCACCGTTGCATATCCACTGGGGGAATTCGGAGAAGACCAGCACTCTTTATGCGAGATTACCATCAGCCTCACGGATAGCCAGCTCCATATCATCTATAAACTTGTGGAGAGCCGTTTACTGTCCATAGCCCAACTCCTCCACAAGGGGGCGCAGCTGCTTGCTGATATATGCTCTCTCTTCCTCGCTCAACCGCTGGATATGATACTGGTTGATATCCGCTTCTAGAAAAGACTGAAGCTCATCAAACGAAAGCCAGTGATGCCGACCCGCCGCATAAGAGGTGTAGCGCATACCGTTAGGCCCATAATGCTCTTTAGCCTTAAGACGCATCTTGTGCACTTTGGATGGATCAAGGCCGGCCAGTGCGTAGAGTTTGTGGACTATACCGACAGGGTCGCTGAGGATGTCTTCAAAACGCACCACATGATAGTTGCCAAACGACTCGGCATCGTTGAGCATCTTTTGCACAATCCGCCGATAGAAAGGGACAAACTCTTTCGCCGACCTGACAAAGCGGCGGCGGCTATAGCTCTCGTACAGCGCTAGCGGGTTCCTGACCAGCGCAAAGAAGGTCGCATCGGGGTACATATCGCGCAGAATATCGCTCAGGAAGACCAGCCCGTTGTTGTTCTTTGCCGCCAGCCGCGCTGATGAGACTTCATCAAGGGTGTACACTTCGTGCTCGCTCTTGTACCGCATATCCGCGTCTGTGACAGTTTTGAGTTTCCACTCATATAGCACGCGGTCAATGTATTCCTGGGCCGCTCTGGAGATAGGACGGCGGGGAGAGAGGTTGCGCTGGTCAAAGAAGCGCACCTGACGGGTCAACCATGCGGCACAGTATCCGCTCCAGCGTCCTTTACGCCCTATGCGGAAGATCTCCAGTGTCTCTAGAATCGGCGAACACACATCAGGGTGGGTGAGAAAGAGGTTCCAGAAGATGTTGCTGCCGCCTCTGGAAAAAGAGTTGATGAAAAGGGGGGCCTTGTTGAGCATTGCCTTTTCCTTTATCGCCTGTTACGAGTCGCTTTCATGTCCGTATAAAATGCCATCAATTCGCGGGCCAGCCGACCGTAAGAGTTCTCATAGCCGAAGTTCTCCTCAACCTGCTTGCGCGCCAAGAGGCTTTGGTCGTGCGCCAGTGAGGCGGAACCAAGCAGTCTCAAGCAAGCTTGCGCCATACCTTCATCGGTCTCTTCTATGAAAATACCTTGTCCTGCTTGCAGATCCATACCATAGACCGCATCGGGAGTGGCAACGACAGGAATGCCCAACGCCATTGCCTCAATGAGGCGGCTGCGGAAGCCATAGGTACCAGACCAAGGACACAGGATGGCGCTCATGCTGCTAAGTACATCCTGAACCCGCTCCACGTAACCAGTGACGACAACACGGCTATCTGCTCTTGACAGCTCGTGCAAGAATGCCGGTGGATTGCTGCCCACTAGCCATATCTCTGCCTGGGGATAATGCCGCCAGATATGGGGCATGATCCGCTCATAGCAACGGAGCGCCGCCTGCTGATTATGGGGGCTTCCTAACCCCCCATAATAGGCAATACGCGGCGGACGCGCCGGTTGCCATGAATAAGGCCATTCTGCTAGGTCCACACCCATAGGTGCGTATAAAATTGGTTTCCGCCTCCCTACTACCGTCCGGACATATCGCTCTTCTTGCCTGTTGATGGCAATCAGGGCATCAAACTGATGCCATGCCTGTTCCTCTGTGTACCTGTACCGCTTAATTGCCCACCTTTTCCACCAGCCGGGGAGCACCTGCTTGCTCAATTGCTGAGCATAGGACTGCCACAGTATGTCATGCATATCCAGCACGCAAGGGACACCTCTGGCATGTAGAGCAGGGATACAGCGATAAGCATGCCAATATTCAAAAAGTGCCCCATCATAGCGGGCGTTTGCCAAAGCCGAATCTAGGCGGACAGGCGTGAACTCCAGTTCACCCAATACATAGTTAGAGAGCTTCAAGCCGGTACGCCAAGCATAAAGTGTGCCAAGTGCACGATGTAACGCCCGCGTCCAGATATTACGTTGGTATCGGGAGGGCAGGACAATTGCCTCATCGCAAAGTGCGTGCAGTTTTTCGCGCACCTCAGTTATCCGCCTGGCCTCGGCTGTGGTCAGGAAGGTGACATGGAACAACTCGCGTAGGGCTTTTAGCTTATAGAAGACGCGCTGTTGCTGTCCCGTATTACGCGGGAAGGGTAGAACAGCAGAGATGATAAGAAGCCTAGGGCCTCGGTGCATAACCCCTATCTCGCAGGGCGTCGGACACGGCCAACCAGCATAATCCCCTCAGACGACTCGCCTGACCTATCGTGTTCCCTGAAGGCTCGGACTAACCGAAGTCGGCGAAAGAGGTTCTGCCTGTAACCATAACGGATTCGCCTCTCAAACTCCTGCCGAGCAAAGTCTCCTGTTAGGATGGGGCGGATCTCCATGACCTCAAATCCGGCCTCTTCCATCTTCTGACGTAGGAAAGCAGGAGTAAAGTACCGCACCACGTGATGATCTCGCCTGTGCTTCTCTAGCAATGCTTCATCTCTAATACTCATCAAGGCGTCA
>Ga0197142_1005194_pt1 | contig 10270 bp, 6 predicted proteins | sample GBS60_MetaG_FD_148614 | JGI IMG/M metagenome (GOLD analysis project Ga0197142, IMG submission 148614) | Sediment microbial communities from Great Boiling Springs, Gerlach, Nevada, United States - GBS 60_MetaG | ecosystem: Environmental > Aquatic > Thermal springs > Hot (42-90C) > Sediment...
GATAGGCGAGGCGGTGGGGCGGTACAGGATGCGGGAACCGCACCTATACGGATGTGCCAGGCTGAGGCAGGTATAATTTGCTTACTATGGAGTGGCGGGCAAAATGGATTTGGTCGCCGGGCGAGGCTGCCCCGCGCAACTTCTATTGGTGCGTGCGCAAAGAGTTCGAGCTGCCCAAACGGTTCGAACAAGTGGAGATTGCTATCAGTGCAGATACGCGCTATGTGCTGTGGTTCAACGGCACGCTCATTGGTCAGGGTCCCGTGCGAGCGTTCCACAGGCATTGGCACTATGACCTCTATGATGTCACGGAGTGGGCACAACCAGGGCTGAATGCGGTCGCCGTGCTGGTGCATCACTATGGTATCGGCACTTTTCAGTACGATTTCGTGCGGGGCAAAGGGCGTGGAGGGCTGATTGCCCAGGTGGTCTGCGATGGGCGCATCGTGGCTGCCACCGACCCAAGCTGGCTGAATGTGCCGCATCCCGCTTTCGAACGCCAAGCGGTGCGGATGTCGTGTCAGTTAGGGTTCGCGGAACATTATGACGCACGCCGCTCCATCGGCGACTGGACGCAACCCCGCTTTGATGATTACGAATGGAACGAGGCGGTGGAGATTGGCGAGGCGGGTTGCGAACCTTGGGGCGAGCTGCAACCGCGCCCCATCCCCTTTTTGACACTGGAGCCTGTCTATCCCAACCGATTACTGCAGGCGCGTGTGGTACGCCCCCCCGCCAGTGCGTGGGCATTCGACCTGAAGCCAACCTTGCGCCCCGACGACCTGACTGCGAATCCCAGCACCCTTGTTGGTCTCATCGCCACTGAGCTGCGCGTGGATCAGCCGACCACGATTCGCGTCAGCAGTGTGCATCACGGCTTGCGCGAGCACGATGTTCGTCTCGATGGCAAGCCTGTGCCCGTGCGAGATGGGGTTGCCGTTGCCGAACTGGCTGCCGGCAGTCATCTGCTTTGCATTAATGTTGCCCGCTGGTATCACGATTGGTACTTCTATCCCATACTGGACTGGCAGCCAGCCGCAGCGGTGCGGTTGGTCAACCCGCTACTGGAGCTGGCGGATTATCCATGGATTATTTTGGGTCCGTTTGAGAGCGATACCCACCCCGATTTTCAGCGAGCCTTCGCCGTTGAGAGTGTGGAGGCGTTGCGTCAATTGCCCCATAGCATCCGTCATGCGCTGGACCCGCTGCACACGGCAAAGGCGAATGTGTTTGGGCTAACGACGCAGGCGACTCCGCTGCCCGAACGCCCGCATCTGGACGCGCCTGAAGGCTGCCTGAATGCAGTGGACGACGAGACGGTTCTCTACCCGCCGCAAACAGGCGACCTCGAACTCTGGTTCGATTTCGGACGCGAGGTGGTGGGCTATGTGGAGCTGGAGCTGGAGGCGCCAGAGGGCACGATTTTCGACTTCAACGGTTTCGAGTATCTCGATCCAGTAAAGCCTGAGCGCGTGCAGTGGACGCAGGGTTTGAACAACACCTTTCGGTATGTGGCGCGTGGGGGCTGGCAGCGGTATCGGAGTATCATTCGGCGTGGGTTCCGCTATGCGACGCTCACGGTGCGGTTCCCGCAGGGCAGTACCGAGCCGGTGCGCTTGCGACGGCTCTGCTGCTATCTGAACACCTATCCGTATGAGGCGCGTGGCGCGTTCGCCTGCTCGGATCATCTGCTCAACACCATCTATGAGATGTCGCGCTACACGGTGCGGCTTTGCAGCGAGGACACCTTTGTGGACTGCCCCGCCTATGAGCAGACCTTCTGGGTGGGCGATTCGCGCAACGAGGCGCTCTTTGCCTACGCAGGCTTTGGCGACTATCGGCTGGCGCGACACTGCTTGCTGTTAGCGGCGCAATCGCTGGAGCAATCCCCGCTGGTGGAGAGCCAAGTGCCCAGCAGCTGGGAAAATATTCTCACGGCGTGGTCGCTGCTGTGGGCGATTGCCTGCTACGAGCATTATCTCTTCACGGGCGACCGCGCCTTCCTGCAAGCCATCTATCCCGCCATTCGCCAGCAGAACGAGACGCTGCACACCCGTTATATCAATTCGCAAGGCTTGCTGGAGATTCAGGCGTGGAACATGCTCGACTGGGCACCGATGGACACACCGGGCGAGGGCGTGGTGACGCACCAGAACATGTGGCTGGTGAAGGTGTGGGAGGACACGGCACAATTGGCGGAGTGGCTGGGGCAGGAGTCGGACGCACTCACCTGGCGACGCTGGGCAGCCGATTTGCGCGATGCAATTAACCGCTACCTATGGAACGAGCAGAAAGCCGCCTACACCGACTGCCTGAAACCCGACGGCTCGCAGAGCCAAGTCTTCAGCCAGCAGACCCAGGTGGTCGCCTATCTGTGTGGGGTGGTGCCGGAGGCGCATCGTGCCCGCTTCGAGCAATATCTTATCGAGCCACCTGAGGGCTTCGTGCGCATCGGCAGCCCCTTTATGATGGCGTTCGCACTGGAGGCGCTGCTGCGGGCGGGGAATCGCCAGCCTGTGCTTGATCTCATCCGTCGCTGGTGGGGGCTGATGGTGCGGATGGGGGCGACCACCTGCTGGGAGATGTTCCCCGCACGGGAGCCGTCGAACCCGCTGCGTGCGCATGAGGTGGGCTGGTTCACCCGCAGCCACTGCCATGCGTGGAGCGCGGCGCCTGCCTACTTTTTGCCGGCGACGCTACTGGGCATCCGACCGCTGGAGCCTGGCTTTGCGCGCTTCGCGATAGAGCCGTTCTTGGGCGATTTAGAATGGGCATACGGCGCATTTCCCATCCCCCAGGGCAAGGTGGAGTTCGCGATGGAGCGCGTGGGCGACACCATTCAGCTGCGGCTGACCGTGCCAGAAGGTGCAGTCGCAGTGCTGGACGGTAAGGAGTATCCCGCTGGGACGCACAACATCAGCCATAAGGGATAAAGCTCCAGCAGGGCGCGAAACTCATCCAGAATGCCGAACAGCAGCCAGAAAGGGCTGAAGAGCACCAACCCCACCAGTAGCATCCGACGGAGCAAAAGGGGCTTCGTGCGCCAACCCCACGCGGGCAGCCCAATCGCCACGGCAAGGATAAGCAGAAAACGCACCTGCCGCCACCCAAACTCGGTGAACAGCGACAAAAGCAGCGGTAGGTTCTCCTTCAGTAGCCAGAACTCAAGCAGACTACCCTCGTTGTGCCGATAGCGCCAGCCCAGCCACAGCCGCACAGCCAAATAGAACAGCCCCATCGCCAACGCACCAACAGCCCTCGCCTTTAGGTTCCCACCACCCCCTCCTTTAGGTCTGATAAGGGTCCACCAGCCACACCCGTTCGGCACGCGCAGGGGTGGTTTTTCGCAAGCAGAATCCCCCCACTCCCTGCCCTCTCCCCCCTTACTAAGGGGGGAGAGGGTTGGGGTGAGGGGGGATTCCATACCGCGCGTCAGGAAAAAGTTCTCCTGTGAACCCGCATTTTTGTACCTCATTACTGTACCCTTACCAGCTCCTTTAGGTTCCTCCTGCGGGCAGGGGAAACCAAGTTCACTTGGCGGTTCTCCTCGCAGGCGGGGGGAACCTGTAGGAAGGGGATGAACGGTTGCTATCAGCCACCACACAATCAGCAGAAGAGCCGTCTCCTTGTGCCAGGTTGCAAGCGCGAAAATCAGCCCATAGAGCCACCATTTCTGCCGCAACAGTGCCCAAAGTGCCAGCGAATAGAGCAGCAGCGTGGCAGGATCATACACATGCACCCCGTGTCGCCAGTTGAGCAGCGGATAGACTAAGCCCAATCCCAGCACAGGCAGCCACAGCGCGTGTAGCGTGGATAACCCGAGATAGGCGCGCAGCAACATGCGCCAGCAAAGTAGCATTCCAAAATAGCATGCCCAGACGCTTATCACCAGCAAGAGATGGGCATATGCCGCTTGTGGAATGCGTCCCAGCAGCCATGCAGGCAAGGGTGGAGGCAAAGTCTCTATCGCCTTGACCATCGACTTCTGCCAAGCGATGGGCGTCCAGCTTGTGAGCATTCTCAGCGTATCGGGCACAAGTCGCCGCATCACGAACGGGCGGTGTGCGGTTCCGTCCAGCATCGCTGCCAAGCAGGAGCGCGCATCACGGTCAAAACGCAGCGACGAAGTGAGCAAGGTCATCCCCGCACTAACAAGCAGATAGAGCGCTATAACTGCCAAACGATTCGCTCGCATCTACCGCTTCTCAAAGAACATCACATATTCGTGCTTGAACAGATAGTAGTTGTCCCGTAGTGCGCGATAGCGCCACAGGTGTTGCTGACCGCGCTTGCCGCGATTTTCCTGAATATCCTTCACGCAGATACTTTTGAGTCGGAAGCCATGCTTTCGCACGCGCTCCATCGCATAGAAGCCCAGCGGCACCCACTCTCCTCGCTGGTACTTATCGCCAATCACCAGCACGAGGAAGCGTTTTGGCTCCAGCAGCGGCGCGAAGTTCGCCACCACCTGCTCGAAGCCGTCGCAAAACTGGTCGGTGGTGGGCATATTAGACAGGTCGCGCGGATCGTCGCTGAACCGTATGATGTCGTGATAGGGTGGATGGAGCAGCAGTAGTTGGGCGTGGTCGAAGCCCCAGCGTCGAAGCTGCTCGGCGACAGCGCAAGCGGTTTCGGGCGCGCGACTGTCCCCCACGATAAGCTCCCACTTCACCCAAGTGGCAGGTTCCTGTTGGATATGCTGGCGGGCTTGCTCGGCAACGGATGGGTTCAATTCCACACCGATGCAATGCCTTCCCAGTCGTTGGGCTTCTATCAGCGTGGTGCCTAGCCCTGCGAAAGGGTCTATGACCACCTCGCCAGAGCGGGTGAAGCGCAGCATCGCTTGGCGTGGAATCTGTGGCACAAAATTGCCCCAGTATTGCGGGGTATGTGCCCCACTATTGTCCCGACGCCCTATTAGCCAAAGGCTATCGGTCAAAATCTCCTCATACTCCCGCCAACGACCGAGATCGATCTCATTAATTGGCTTCGCCATGCTGGCAAAGATTATAGCGTATCCAGGCACCAGCCTAAAACACACCGCTTTGAGGGAGGGTATAATCTTTCGGTGATGATTACCCGTCTCCAAATAGAGAATTTCAAGTCGTGGCGGCGAGTGGATTTGCCGTTTGGCAAAATTACTGCCTTTTTTGGAGCGAATAGCTCAGGAAAAACGAGTATCCTGCAGCTGCTCCTATTGCTGCGCCAGACTGTGGAAGCCCCCGATCCCTCTTTGCCCCTCTTTTTGGGTGATCGGAAGAGCCTCGTTGATTTGGGCACTTTTTATGACCTCATTCACCGGCACAATTTACAAGAAACTTTGCGGTGGCAGCTCGAATGGGCAGTCGAACCTCGAACCCTGTTTGGGATAAGCGGTATCAAGCAAATTGAACAATCGGCGGAGATTGGTTGGGAAGCTAATGGGCAAGTTGGACGAATGGTGGTGCATTCGATGGGTTACCGCTTTGGTGAGCACCGCATCCTCTATCGTCGTGAGAAAGGGTCTTATACGATTCAGTCAGAGCCTCCCGATGTGCTGAAGCGTTCGCCAGGTCGCCCACCCGTGCATAAAGAGCCGATAAAGTGCTACGGCTTTCCGGAATCGGTGCGGGTTGCTTTTCAAAACGCTGAACCACTGTTCGAATTGGCACACGAGCTGACTCAGCTTTGCCGATGTATTTACTATCTTGGTCCGTTGCGGGAATATCCCCAGCGTCAATATCTCTGGTCGGGTGCGGAGCCGAGTGATGTGGGGGTGCGGGGCGAGAATACCATCGCGGCGTTACTGGCTTCACGACAGCAGGGGAAAAAGATTCCTCGCAAGAAAAGGCGTTCGCAAACGGTAGAGGAAGCCGTCGCGGAGCAACTCAAAAAGTTGCAGATCGTCCACTCATTCGATGTGCGAACCGTTTTAGAGGGGAGCCGCTTGTATGAGGTCAAAGTGCGTTTGAATCGGCAATCCGCAGAAGTCTCCCTTGCCGATGTAGGCTTTGGAGTCTCGCAGGCGCTGCCTGTGATTACACTCTGCTATTTTGTGCCCAAAGGCTCTATTGTTATCTTGGAGCAGCCAGAAATCCATCTTCATCCTGCTGTCCAGGCAGGACTGGCAGATACTCTTATCGATGCTGTTCAGCGAAATGATATCCAGATCATCCTCGAAAGCCACAGTGAACATCTGCTGACGCGGCTCCAACGCCGAATCGCAGAGGAAAAGCTATCCCACAGCGATGTTAAACTCTACTTTTGCCATTTCAACGGTCAAGAATCCGTCGCAGAACCACTTCAAGTGAATGAATATGGAGAAATTTTAAATTGGCCCAAAGGCTTTTTTGGTGATACACTAAGTGAAATCATCGCGGCGCAAGAAGCCCGTGAGCGGAGAATCAGCAGTGAAAAATAGACGCGAAATTCCTACTGTGGTTCTGGATACCAATATCCTCTATGCTGCCGATGAACCCAATGATGAAAAATGTCAACGCACCTGCATACAACGGATTAAAGCGATTGTGGATGGACACCAGCGCCTTGCAATCGATAAAACTCGCTTTATCTTGAAAGAATATCGTAAAAATTTTGAAAGTTTGCCAGATCGGAGCTACAGACGACAATTTTTGATATGGATATATCGCTATCTCCATACGCATTGCTTGCTGGTAGATCCAGAGCCTATCGATGACTCTGGAGCCAACTTCAGACTGTTTCCTTCCGATCCTGATCTTGCCGAGTTTCATCTCGATGATAGAAAGTTTGTTGCGGTTGCCATTGCTGCGCAACAGGTGACGGGTCAAGTGGTTCCCATTCTGAACGCCACGGATACCGATTGGTGTGAGTATCATGCTGAACTTCAACGAAACAATGTAAGAGTGCTGTTTCTTTGCCCACATCGAATGCCCTCCGATGAGTGCCTTTAAGAATGAGGGTGAGGGTGTTCGAAAAATGGCTTCTCCTGCCTGGTTTGGGGTGCTTTTTAAAAGGGCGTGGGAACCACGCCCCTACTTGACTCTTGGTACGGGTGCGGTTCCCGCACCCTGATTTTTGAACACCCTCGAATGAGGGTTCCTTAGAGCTGCGCGAGCCAATGTTCGAATTCTTGTTCCACTCGTTGGAAGCCGCGGAGGGAGCCGCGATAGAGGAGGGTGAGTTGGCGTTCCTGCTCTTTGAGTTCGGTAAGCAGGGCGCGGGCGCGTTGGCGGAAGCGTTCCGCACTTAGCTGCTGATAACGCGCTTGCAGTTCACCAAGGGGTATCTCGTTGGGCAGCAGCGGCGCCAGCATCTGGGCGACCGTGAGCATCAGTTGGAGCCGTCCCCAACGCACCTCTACACTCTGTCCCGCGCTCTCCAACGACTTGAGGTTCACGCGCCACAGCTCTTGCCAGCGGGCACGCGCGTAGTCTGCTATCTCCGTCGGGGCTGGTTGCTTTGTTGTATCGGCGAGCCGTCGCGATAACCCGCAAATCTCGTTCAGCACATGGTCGTGCTGGATGCGCTGCCACGCCTGCTGCGCTTTAGCGAGGAGCCTTTCGATGCGCTGTTGCAGGCGCAGGCGCACGCGCCCTTTGGGAATAAACTGCAGCAGGTGTTGATGGTCGCGGAGGGCGTTCAAGGCGCGGAGGAGGCGGCGCAGCCGACGCTTCCAGAAGGCAAGGCGCGTGCGCGGGAAGCAGGGAGCGAATGCCGTCAAACACGCCTGCAGCTGAACTGCCGACCGACGCCATTCTTCGAACGAACTGTTTGGTTCCCCCCGCTTACGAGGGGAACTTAATTGACTGTGTACCGCTGCCGACTCCAACTGCTGCAGTGCCGCCAGTGTTTGGGCTGCCCCATAGGCACAAAACGCAGCTTTGCTCATTGCTGCTCCATCTGGCGTAGGAGCTGTTCCAGCTGTTTCATCTTCGCCCCGTAGGTTGCCCAGTCGCCTACTTTCAGCGCGTCCTGCGCCTCTCGGTAGACCCGATTGGCTTGACGGGCGAGCGTTTTTAGATCGGTGGAGGTGGTGGCGGCAACGGGCACAGGGGTTGGGCGCGGTACACCAGGCGCAGGTTGGGTTGTGGTGGGCAGCACACCGGGCGAGGGCTTGGCTTCACTCAACAGCTGGCGCAACCCCTCCTCCACCGTGTCGGTCATCACCACGCGGCTGCCACTTGCCAGAATTACCTTCTTCAGCTCCGGAATGGCGGCTTCATAGGCGGCGCGCAGATAGATGGGTTCAAAGTAGAGCATCGCATTCCCCAACGGAATCACCAGCAGGTTGCCCCGAAACACTTGTGAGCCTTGCTGGTTCCACAGGTTCAGCTGCTGCGCAATCTCAGGGTTCTGGTTGATGCGTGCCTCGATCTGGGCAGGTCCGTAGACCAGTCGCTCCTTGGGGAAGCGGTAGAGAATCATCTCGCCATAACGGTCTGGGTCGCAGTGGGCTGCCAGCCAGCCCACCAAGTTGTCCCGATTCAGCGGGGTAAAGGGCAAGGTGAGGATGTAGCGCGGCTCCTTTTCACCCGGTGGCTGCATCATCACATAGTAGGGCACCATCGGCTGTGGCTCTCCATTGGTGAGGACCTCCCGTGCAATCTGCCATGCATCCTCCTTGTTGAAAAAGATACGGGCATCGGTGGTATGGTACAGCTCCAGTAGCTTGGCTTGTACCGAGAACATGTCGAGCGGGTAGCGGATGTGCGCTTTGATTTCGTCGGGCATCGCCTGCATGGGCTGGAACAGCCCCGGAAAGGCGCGGGCGTAGGCGCGAATAATCGGGTCGCTTGCATCGGCTATGTACGCCTTGACCTCGCCTGTGTAGGCATGCACCGTGACCTTCACGGCGTTCCGCAGATAATTGAGTCGGCGCGGGGTGTGATGGCGCAAGATGACCGGCTTGCTGTAGGGATAGTGGCGACTGTAGGTATAGCCATCGCACATCCAGATAATCTCGCCGTTAGCGATGACGGGATAGGCGTCTTCGTCCCACAGCAGGAAGGGGAACAGTGTCTGCACCCGCTCGGCGATGCTCCTTCGAAACAGCAGGCGCGATTCGGCGGTCAGGTCACCTGAGAGCAGCAGATTATTGCTTCCCAGTCGGAGGGCAAACATCAGTCGCGTGAACAAGCTCCCAATCGGCACGCCACCATCGCCCGCGTAGGTGGTGTACACATTCTCCTCGCTGCCACTGCCCGTCAGCAGTGGATAGTCCAGTTCCTTCTGGCGCGAGCGCACAATCGCATATTGCGTGGTGTTCTCCCCAAAATAGATAGCAGGGTTCTTCAAGGGGATGTCGGGTGGGGTCACGGGCGGTAGGTCACGAATGAGCAGCACCGGCTGACCTTCCGCTGTGGTTTCATTCACGGGGCTCAGCACCAGTCCATAGCCGTGGGTGTAGAGCAGGTGCATATTCTGCCAGCGTTGGGCTTCGGGTGGCAGCCCCTCCAGATTCAACTCGCGCACCGACAGCAGCACCTGCCGCACCCTGCCCCCTATCGAGTAGCGATCCACATCGATATCGACGAAGCGGTAGTAGGGCTTGAGCGCCTGCAGGCTGTTATACACTTGGCTGAGGGGTCGGAAATCCCACAGGCGGAGGTTCTCCAGCGAGCCTTGCGCCCCGCGCAGGTCAGCCTCTGTCAGCTCCTCGCGCGCATTCATCACGCGCACCATCACCCGGTCCAGTTGATAAGCGCGTCGGGTGAACTCCAGATGGTGCTGAATATAGGAGCGTTCGCGCCCCAGCTGATTGGGCACCACAATAAATCGCTGAACACTCGGGGGATAGAGGATACTGGCAGCCATCCAGAAGAGCATCACGACGCCAAAACCACCTATCGGCAGCAACAGCCCTGCCCCCCGACGCAGGCTCATCAAACAGAGCAACGCCACCCCTATCAGCCCGAACACCGTGATGTTCAAAATGGGCAAAGTGGCGTGAACATCGGTGTACCCTGCCCCAAAAAACTGGTCGTGATCCGAGAAGACCAGGTCATACCGTGCCAGCCACAGATACCACGCAAACGCCAACACAAAGAGCGTGGAGAGAATGAGCAGATGCGGCTTCACCGACGGCAGAAAGGTGGGCATGCCACCCAGCCAGCCCAACGCCCGATTGAAATAGTAGAAACTGCCCACGCCCAGCAACACCAGCAGTGTCCCAAAAAGCGTCAGCCCCGACACAAAGGAGAGGAACGGTAGCCGAAACACATAGAAGCCAACATCCCGCCCAAACAGGGGGTCCCGAACGCCAAATAGCTGCGCATGCCGAAACAGCAGATAGTCGTTCCATGCGCCGACA
>Ga0197142_1005195_pt1 | contig 10268 bp, 11 predicted proteins | sample GBS60_MetaG_FD_148614 | JGI IMG/M metagenome (GOLD analysis project Ga0197142, IMG submission 148614) | Sediment microbial communities from Great Boiling Springs, Gerlach, Nevada, United States - GBS 60_MetaG | ecosystem: Environmental > Aquatic > Thermal springs > Hot (42-90C) > Sediment...
TAATAATAAACCACCAAGAATCGTTGCCCCGGAACGAGAAACCCCTGGAATGATGGCAATTGCCTGAAAAAAACCAATAATTAAGGATCTTTTTAAATCCAGCTCTCTAAAAGAATTGTCAAATCTTTTTCTTTTATGCCAAAGTTCAAGAAAGATTAAAATAATGCCGCCCAAAAGCAAAGACCAAATCACAACAAAAACATTAGAGAGAAGAAAATTTTTAAAAAAATTATAAAAAACCAAACCCAAAATTGCCGTTGGTAAAAAAGCGACGGCAACTTTTTTTAAAATTTCTTTGTCAGCGATTAACTTTTGCCGATACAAAAAAACCACCGCCAAAATGGCTCCTAATTGAATAGCAATTTCAAAGCTTTTCGTAAAATTCAAATTTCCAATGCCCAATAAATTGCTAAATAGCATCAGATGGCCTGTGGAAGAAACAGGCAGAAATTCGGTTACTCCTTCAACAAAGCTTAAAATTAAAACTTGAAAAAAATCCATCTATAAAATTTTTGTTTCAAAGATAAAGACCTTAAAAAGCTAAGCATTATCATCATAAACCAAAAACTACGACTTCTCAACATTTAAGTTTGACAATTATTTGGCTTTTGATAATATTAAAATAAGATTAATTGTCCGTTCTCCAACGGACAATTTTTGTAAGAAAAACTAATAAAAATAAAATGGATTTAAAAGTTCTTTTAGTAACAATTTCCCAGATTGCCGAAGATAAAAATATTCCTCAAGAAAAAGTAATGGAGGCTCTTAATCAAGCCTTAGCCGCGGCTTACAAAAAAGAGTACGGGAAAAAGGGCCAAAAAATAGAGGCTCAAATAGACCCGACAACCGGAGAGCTTAAATTTTGGCAAGTAAAAGAAGTGGTTGACGAAAGCCGCATATTTTCGGAAAAAGAACTTCAAAAAATGGCTGAAAAAGGAGAAAATTTGGAAGAATCAGAAAAAGAAGAAGACGATAAAGAAAAAAAGGTGAAATTCAATCCCGAAAGACACATTATGATTGAAGAAGCCAGAAAAGAAAATCCCCAAATTAAGGTCGGCGATATTATAAAAATTCCGCTAAAAACTGATAGAAATTTTGGTCGTATCGCCAGCCAAACAGCTAAACAAGTTATTTTACAAAAACTAAGAGAAGCCGAAAGAGATTCAATTATTGAAACATTTAAAAGTAAAGAGGGACAGGTAATTTCAGGTATTGTCCAACGGGTTGAAGAAAATATGGTTTTTCTGGATATTGGCCGAACAATTGGTTACCTCCCCAAAGCCGAACAAACCCCCGGCGAATTTTATCGGCCCGGCCAAAGAATCAAAGTATTCGTCCTGCAAGTAGAATCAACCAAAAAAGGTCCTAAAATTTTATTATCAAGAAGTCATCCGAAACTAGTTTCGCGCCTTTTTGAATTAGAAGTGCCGGAAATCGCTGCCGGTCAAATTGAAATTAAAGCCATTGCCAGAGAGCCAGGGTCCCGGACCAAAATAGCGGTTTTCTCAAAAGAACCGGGCTTAGATCCGGTGGGTTCCTGCATTGGTCAAAGAGGAAGTCGCGTAGGAGCCGTCATCTCCGAACTGGGCGGTGAAAAAATTGATATCATCGAATACTCGGAAAATCAGGAAACATTTATCAAAAACGCTCTTTCCCCAGCCAAAGTTCTAGATCTTAAAATAGGACCTAAAAATACCGCTCTTTGCTTTGTTTCAAAAGACCAATTATCTTTAGCAATTGGCCGCGATGGTCAAAATGTTAGATTGGCAGCTAAATTAACGGGCTGGAAAATTGATGTCGAGGTGGCGCCAACAAACCAAACTGACTCCAACGAAGAAAAAGAAGAAGAAAATCCCCAAAATCAAAAAAATGAAGACAACAATTGAACAAAAATCAGCATCTTTAGTGAAAATTAAAATTGATTTATCGGCTCAAGAGTTAGAAGGTTTCAAGTTAAAAACCGCTGAAAATTTGGCTAAAACTTCAGAATTCAAGGGTTTTCGAAAAGGAAAAATACCCCCAGAATTTTTCTTAAAACAGATAAAGCCTGAAGTTTTAAAGGCAAAAACTTTAGCTTTAGCTATTCAAGAAAGCTATCTTCAAGCTATCCGGGAAAACTCTTTGAGAGTAATTGGCCAGCCTAAAATAAGAATTCTTTCAACTGAAGAGCAATTGGAGAATCAAGGGCTCACTTTTGAAGTTGAAATTGAGGTAATTCCCAAAATAACCTTGCCCAACTACCGGGAAATTGCCAAAAAAATCAAGAAGAGAAAAATAACTGTCTCTGAAAAAGAAATTCAAGATTCGATTAACTGGCTCCAAAAATCGCGAGCTAAAAGATCTCAGGTGATGAGAAATGCTCAAAAAGGCGATTTTGTGGAAATTGAATTTTTTTCGCCTGATTTTTCGGAAAATTCTTGGCAAAAAGATGCTTTTATTTTAGGCCAAGGTCGCCTTTTACCAAATCTTGAAAAAGAAATTGAAGGAATGGCTCCCCAAGAAAAGAAAAAAGTAATGATTGAGTTTCCCTCTGATTTTCACCGGAAAGAACTTGCGGGGAAAAAGAGTCGAATAGAAATAAAATTAATATCGGTCCAGCAAATTGAATTACCAGAATTAAATGATGAATTTGCCAAAAGTTTGGGTTCTTTTCAAACCTTCAAAGAACTAGAAAAAAGCATTACTGAAGGGTTAAGAATGGAAAAAGAAATCGCTGAAAGATCAAGGGTTCGAGAAGAAATTTTAGCTGCCATTTTCAAGGAAGCCAATTTTATGCCACCTTTAAGTTTGGTGGAAAGAGAAAAAAATCAGCTGTTAGAAGAGATAAAAAATAAAGTTGAAAAAGAATTAGGTTTAAGTTTTGAAGATTATTTAAAGAATATTAAAAAAACATCGGAACAATTAAAAGAGTCTTTTGAAGAGGTAGCTAAAAAAAGAGTGGCTTATCAGATTCTTCTTAATGAAATAGCTTTAGCCGAAAATATTGAAGCCGAACCTGAAGAAATCAATTTAGAAATCAAAGAATTCTTAAAGAGGTTTAAAGAACCCAAAGAAGCTGAGAAGAATATTGACCTAGAAATTTTTAAAGATTATATTAAAGAAAGAATCTGCCAAGAAAAGGTTTTAGCCTTATTAGAAAATTTAAGCGAAAAAGAATAAATAAAATGCCAATTATTCCAACAGTCGTTGAAAAATCGCCTTATGGCGAAAAAATTTACGATATCTATTCAAGACTTCTAAAAGAAAGAATCATTTTTCTTTCGGGTCCCATTGTTGATCCTTTAGCCAATACTGTTATCGCTCAATTGTTATTTTTGGCTTCGCAAGACCCTAAAAAAGATATTCAGTTATATATTAATAGCCCCGGCGGTTCAGTTACTGCCGGTTTAGCTATTTACGACACCATTCAATATATTAAACCCGATGTTTCCACGGTTTGCGTCGGTATGGCTGCTTCAATGGCCGCGGTTTTATTAGCAAGCGGAAAAAAAGGTAAAAGATTTGCCTTGCCAAATTCTCAAATTATGCTTCATCAAGTCGCTGGTGGCGTTACAGGTGAAGCTGTAGAAATAGAAATCACCGCTAAACAAATTTTAAAAACACGCCAGCTTCTTAATGAAATTCTTGCCAAACACACCGGTCAACCTCTGGCAAAAATAGAAAAAGATACGGATCGTGATTTTTATCTTAACGCCACCGAAGCAAAAGAATACGGCCTGATTGACGAAGTAATCAAACCAAAAGAATAAAATCAGTCAGTCGCTCTTCAAATACTCTCTGATTTTTGAGGTTAATTCTTCAGGCGTGTAATTTGTTTTGATAAGATAATCTTTGACGCCTAATAAAAAAGCTTCCTCTCTAGTTTGTTGGTTATCATAATTGGAAAAGACGATAATCGGCACTCTTGTTTCAGGAAATTCTTCTCTTAATCTTTTTAGAAAATAAAGACCATCCTCGCGCGGTAGTAAAATATCAAGTAAAATCAAATCAGGACTTTCTTTTTGAAAAAGATTTAAAGCCTCCACCACTGAATCGGTCGCGATTGTTTTAATTCCTTCAGCTTCTAATTTCTCGCGATAAATCTCCACCAAAAAAGGTTCATCTTCAATAATAAGAACTTTGGGCATTTAAATAACAACTTTATTTTTTATTGGGGACTTATTTTGAAAAAATTAAAAAATTATTTAAAAATTTATTCCATGGTTACCCTCAAAACTTCTTCAATTGTCGTAATTCCTTCAGCGGCTTTAATAAAGCCGTCTTCAATCATCAACAACATTCCTTCTTCTTTGGCTTTTTTTTGAATCTCGCTATCTGGCGCTTTCTTAATGATTAACTCTTTGATTGCTTCAGTCACTGGTAAAACCTCATAAATTCCAATCCGACCCTTAAAACCTTCAGGGCAATCTTTGCTCTTTTTTGGTTTATAAAACTTAATCTCTTGAATTTTTTGAGGAATCTTTCCTTTCAAAGAAGCAGGCGGATAACTTTGAAGAATTCTTAAAATCTCTTTTAAATCCACAAATTTACTAATTTCTTTAATTTCAGCGCTGGAAAGGTTTTCCTCTTCTTTTTCGCAAAGCCGCCTAACCAATCTTTGGGCAACAATCACATTTAAAGTTGAGGCAATCAAAAAAGGCTCAATTCCCATATCGATTAGCCGAGGAATAGCGCCAGCCGCGCTATTAGTATGCAAAGTTGAAAGCACCAGATGGCCGGTTAAAGCGGCATTAATTGCCAAAGAAGCGGTTTCTTTATCTCTAATTTCGCCCACCATAATAATATCTGGATCTTGTCTCACTAAAGCCCTTAAACCGTTAGCAAAAGTTAAACCAATTTTCGGGTTAACTTGAGTTTGATTGACTCTCGGCATTCGATATTCTACCGGGTCTTCAATGGTTGAAATATTCACGCCAGGTTCGTTAAGCAGGTGAATCATCGTATAAAGAGTTGTGGTTTTGCCAGAGCCAGTTGGACCGGTAACTAAAATCATTCCCACGGGCCTTTTTAAGTTTTCTTGAATTCTTTCTAAGGCTTTACCTCGAAAACCAAGGTCTTCAAGAGAAAAAACTTTAGTAGTTTCTGGCAAAAGCCGCATCACAATTTTTTCGCCATCCATTACGGGTAGAATTGAAACTCTAATGGAATAACGGGCATTATCTCTTTCAACTTTAAAACGACCATCTTGGGGCAAACGATGCTCATCTAATTTTAAATTAGCCAATACCTTAATTCTCGCTACAATGGCGGAACTAATCTGTTGGGGTAAAATCATTGCTTCCCTTAAAATACCATCAACGCGGTATCTTACCAGGACTTCTTTTTCGCTGGGTTCAATATGAATATCAGAAGCTCTTTGAAAAATGGCGTGTTTGATTAAAGTATCAACAATTCTTACCACCGGCAATTCTTGGGCTTTTCTTCTTAAATTTTCTTTTTCTGGTACTTTCTCTACAGAAATAGTTTCGGTTTTTAATTCTTCTTCATCCTGTTTAAGAAGATCGCTAAATTCAGCCTCCAGACTTTTTTGATACTGCGCCAAAACATATTTTAAAGAGGCTTCGTCAGTTAATCGTGGCATAATTTTAAAATTACCTGACTTTCTAATGAAATCAATGGTCAAAAGATCATCAGGATCTAACATTGCCACTTCTAAAACCTGACCTTCTCTTCTAAAAGCGACAATATTGTGGGTCCTCGCAACGGGTTCAGGGATCAATTTCAAAACATCGGGGTCAATTTTTTCTTTTTCCAGCGAAACAAAAGGAATTCCTAAAATATAGGCTTTAAGTTTTATTAAATCTTCCTTTTTTACCAGATTCTCGGAAACCAGCAAATCTTCAATCGTCTGACCAGTTTCTTGGCTCTTTTTTTCAATCTGCTCAAATTGTTCTAAGGTAACTAATTTGGCGTCTAACAAAAAATCTTTTAATTGTTGATTTTCCAATCTCATAATTTAATCAGATAAAGCTTTTTATTTTCTCAACCACTTCCTCTAATGAATAATTAGCTTTCACAAGATAAGTGGTAGCTCCCAAAGCCAAAGCCCGATCGATGTCACTTGGTTGTTCAAGATTAGTCAGAACAATCACCGGGATTGATTTTGTTTTTTGGTCATTTTTCAATTTCTCTAAAACCTCAAAACCCGTTATTTTCGGAATTACCAAATCAAGCAAAATTAAATCCGGTTCCTCTGAAAGAGCGAGTTTCAAAGCGTTTTCCCCGTCAAAAGCTGAAATTACCTTATAACCCTCGCTTTTTAAATAATCTCCCAAGGTTTTTTGAAGGGCTCTTTCGTCTTCGATAAAAAGAATTTTCTTTTTCATAATTTAAAAATTAGTTAATTAATTTTGGTTGGCAGAGTAAACCAAAAAATGGAGCCTGCACCTTGCTTTGAAAAAAAACCCATTTGACCGCCGTTTCTTTCAACGATTGACTTCGCAATAAAAAGCCCCAAACCAGAACCTGAAGTTTGAGCCCTAAAAGCGCTTTCGCCTCTAAAAAATTTGTTGAAAAGATACTTTTGTTCCGCCCTATTAATCCCAAAACCCTGATCTTCAACTTCACATTTTAAAAATTTGCCAAATTTAATTAATCTTACTTGAACCAAAGTCCTTTCTTGACTATATTTAAGGGCGTTATCTAAAAGATTGCTCATTACTTGCTCAATCTGTCGAGGGTCAGCCAAAGCAGGAGGCAAATTATTTTCCTTTAAAAAATCGATTTTAATTTCTTTCGCCTGGGCATAAATTCTAAAATTACTAATCACTTTTTCCAAAAGCTGACCCAAATCAAAAGGTTCCGGCAAAGACGGTAAACGACCTTCTTCAATTCTGGAAACAATTAATAAACTAGCTACCAATTCATTCATTTTTTCAACATTTTCTTTCAATAAATTTAAATATTCAGCAATTTCATTTTGAAGATTAGGGCCTAAACGTTTATCAAGAGCGTCAAAGGACCATCTTAAACTGGCAAGAGGAGTCCGTAATTGATGAGAAACAATACTAATAAAATCTGATTTTATCTTTAAAACTTCGGCTAATTTTTCAAAACTATTCGTGATTAAATAATTAAGAATCATCAGAACCAAAGCTAAGACAAAGACAAGACTATTAACTATTAAAGGATCAGAAATATAACGATTGGCCAGAAAATAAGCAAGTAACAAAGAGAAAATTATTAAAAGGCCCATTAATAAAAAAATAAATTGGGGGCATTGCCATAAAGAAAGACGGCGACGCTTACAGCTATTAATAATATTAAGGTCTTTTAAAAAATTTATTAAATCCATCTCAAAATTGATATTTCTTTATTTTAGCATTATTGGCTGATTTTAAAAACATCAAAATAGTCTGTTTCTTTAATTTGAGAATAATTTAGTTCTTGAGTTTTTTTTAAATTTAAAATTCTTTCAAAACCTTTTTCGTCAAACTTTTTAATAAAATCTTGTTTCTCAAAATTTTTAGAAGAAGAAAAGCGCCAAAAAACAAAAAGGGAAATAATAATTCCCAAAAAAATAAAGAAAAGAGTAGCGCCAAAAAAATTTTTAGCTAAAAATTCTGGAGTTTTTTTGAAAAAAGAAAGCTTTTGCAAAACTATTCCGGTTTGGTTTTTTATTTTAGCGAGCCAGGACATTGATAATAAGGTTAAGAGTTATTAAATTTTCGCCTTCTTTTTTATTTTCTTTAGATTCTTTTCTAAAATCAACACTCTCAATTTCAATTAAATAAGGGGCTTTTTCCAAAGATTCAACAAAAGCGGCTAAGGAAGGGAATTTTCCTTTGGTTTTTAAAGAAAATCTCAAAGATTCTGGTAAATCCTGCTTCAAAGAAGAAGGTAAAGCTGCAATTTCTAGGTTTAACTGGAATCTTTTGGCTGATTCTTCCACAAAGTTCAAAAAATTAACCGGCTCATCGTTCTTCACAAAAAAATTTTCAAGGGTTTTAGTTTGAAAAAAAACTCTTTCTTGCTGTTTAAAAGCTTTGAAGTGAGAAAATTTTTCTTCTAAAAGAGATTTTTTCATTTTAAGTTCTGAAATTTTTGAAAAAGAGTCACGAATTTCTTTGATAGTAGGCAAAATGCCAAATAACAAAAAAACAAAACTGACTCCTAAAAAAGAAAAAGAAATAGTTAATATTTTTTGACGGAAATTCATTGGTTCAATTTTTTTATTTTAAATTGGACGACAAAATTGAAGTTTTCTGGTTTGACCCAATTTGACGGCGGAAAATTAATTTCAAAAAATTCCGGGTTTTCCTCTAAACGATTTTTGAAAATTAAAAGATCTAATCTTGAAGGCGAAAAACCTTCAATAAAAAATTGATAATTATTTTTTTGAAAAGAGATTGATTCCAAAGAAAGATTGGCAGGCAAAATTTGGGAAATTTTTTTTAGAAAAGGGGCGATTTCCAAACGCTCCTCAAAAAACCGCTGAATAATCTGGACTCGGTTATTAGCAGACATAATCTCTTTTGAAATTAGTTGATTTTCTTGAAGGTTTAGCTCATTTTCTAAGTTTTGCAATACCGCCTCCAAAGAAACCAGATTGCCAAACAGCCAAAACTTCAAAGCGATTAAAGAAAAAGCTAAACTGACAAGAAAAACCAAAACCAAGACGCCACAGATTAAGAAAATTCTGGTCGTTCTTCTTTCTTTTAAAAATTGTTTTTCTTTTTCGGGAAGTAAATTAATCATCATTTGATAAAGCGCCCCTTAAAGCTAAACCCAAAGCAGTAGTAAATACTCGCAATTTGGCGGCATTAAAATTAAAAACGCTTTTTAAAAAAGGCGGATTAAAGTTAATTAAAGGATTGCCAAGTTCCACCGGCAAATTGAGCCCGGAACTTAAAAACTCAGAAAAACCTTTCAGGTTTGAGCCGCCGCCGCTTAAAATAACTTTTCCAATACCAACATTCTGATAATCTGGCAAAAGGTGGTCATGAAAACTGTGGGTTTGGTAAAAATTAAGATAACTTTTAAGTTGTTGAAGCAAATCAACCAAAGGCGGCACCAAGGCTTCGGCTATTTTGTTTTCAGGCAACACCTCTTGATTAAAAAGAATCAGATCAGAGTCAGGCAGTTTTTTTTGACCTTTTAAGATTATTTTTGGGGAAAGCGGAAAACCGTAATTAAGTTTTATTTTTTCAGCTTCTTCAAAACTTAAATTCAAGAATCGGGCAATCTTTTCGCTTAAAAGACGCGAACCTACCAAAATAGCGCTTGTGAGACGAACGGCCCGGCCCGAAAAAAATATCAGCCGGGTTCGATTAGCTCCAAAATCAATAATCATCAATGGTTTAAAAGAAAGCTCATTTTTAACTAAAGCTCGCGAAATGGATATTGATTCGACTTCTAAAATTTTAGGAATAAGACCGGCAGCTTTTACCGCTTCCAGATAAGAATTCGCCAGATTTTTCGGGACAGCCACCATCAAAACATCTAAATGATTCAAATGATTAGAAAGGGGTTTAATAATTTCAGCATCAAAATAAACCTGTTCCAATGACAAAGGAATAAAATTTTCTGCCTGAAATTTAGCCGCTTTTTTGGCTTCTGCCTCTTTCATCAAAGGTAACTGAATAATCTTTAAAAAAGAACTCCCTTCAGGCAAAGAAAGAGCCACAAAAGGAGTTGTAATTTTTTCGCCAACCACTTCTCTCAAAGCTGCTTTAATAAAAGCAGCTACTTTAGAAATCTCTTGAATATGGCCGGAAACAATCAAACCCTGAGGTAAAGCTTTTTCGGCTAAGGAAACAACCTCAAAACCTTTTTTCGTTTTTTTTGCTTGAGCTACCCTAATCGCTGAATCTGAAATATCAAGACCAAAAGCTTCCTCTTTTAGACTTAAAAGGTCAAACATTTTTGACTGTTTCAAATTTTAAAAATTTTAAAAAAAATTTAAATAAATTCGCCATTCCTTCTTTTAAAAAGCTTTCTTGATAAAATGATTCACTTAAAGAAAAACTGGCTTGATAATAATTTTTAACCAAAATTTTGCCAAAAGGATTTTTTTCTAATGATTCGTCCCGGAAAAGTCTTAAACTTGAAATCAAAGCTTGGTCAGAGCCAAAAAGAGAAAAGAAAAGACACTTCTTTTTGGCTGGCAAACTTTCTGTTTTGAAAGAAAAGTTTTCAGATTCTTCTTTCGACAATTCCACTTGAATTGGAAAAAGTGCTTGGACCGGCAAATAATTAGCGTCTCCTTTAAAATTAATTTTAAGATTATAAATGCCGATTGCTGAAGGCAAAACAAAATTTGTTTGGAT
>Ga0197142_1005196_pt1 | contig 10267 bp, 7 predicted proteins | sample GBS60_MetaG_FD_148614 | JGI IMG/M metagenome (GOLD analysis project Ga0197142, IMG submission 148614) | Sediment microbial communities from Great Boiling Springs, Gerlach, Nevada, United States - GBS 60_MetaG | ecosystem: Environmental > Aquatic > Thermal springs > Hot (42-90C) > Sediment...
GCGGGGTTGAGCAGGGATCCCTGGCCTTCAATGTGCAGAATGTCATGGTCAAGGCCGTGGCGCAGCACCAGTTGCTCCACGGCACCGCTGGCGTAGTCCACCCGCACCGCATCTAGGGGCACCCCATCGCCACTGATGAGGATCCCGGTCTGCCCGGTAGCGAGAAAGCGGGAGCGCAGGCCGCGCTTCAGGCTGGCCCGGTGCAGTTCCAGGCTGGTGGACATTTTGCCCACGGCCATGTCCGTGCCCACCGTCAGCACCCGCCGGCAGGGGAGGGAGCGGGCCAGGCCTTTCCCTACCCCAAGACCAGGAGGTTCGCGGCGAATGTCCCAGATCCAGGCTCCCGGCTGCAGCCACTGCCGCAATTGGGGATCCTCGGCCAGAGGCGTGTGGAGACCATTCACTAGAGATAGACCGGCCTGCAGGGCTTGGTAGAGCTCCTCCCGCCACTCCGGCGGCAACTGTCCACCAGAAGGGGCAATCCCAATCACCAGCACCTCGGGGTTGTACACCAGGGCCTCTTGCACCGAGGCCACGATGGGAACATCCTGGGCAATGCCGGTTAACTGGGCCAGGGATCCCCCCGCCTGCTCTCGGTCAATGACGGCTACCACCGGAAAGGGCCCGTAGCGCAGCAGCCCCAGCCCCGTTTTGCCGTGCTCCCCCACCAGGCCGCCGTGGAGCAGGATAGCCACCCGAGTTTGGCTGGAGAGGGATCCCACCTGCTCCATGGTACCTACTCCCGCAACTCCACCCCTAGGCCCGGTCGGTCGGTGGGGATGAGACAGCCCTCCTGCAGCAGGGCTCCGGAAAAGGGATCGTCGACAAGATTGAGGTGGCTATCTAAGTCCACATAATCCGCCAGCGGTGCCAGGTGGGCCGTTGCCGTGTTGCCCAGAGCGGTGTTGCTGTAGCAGCCTAGCATCACCTGGAGCCCATGGGATCTGGCGGTGTGGATCATGCGCCAGGCTTCGCTGAGGCCGCCGCACTTCATCAGCTTGATGTTAATGCCGTGCACGCGATCCGCCAGGGCAGGAATATCGCGGCTGTCGAAACAACTCTCATCCACAAAGATGGGCAGCTTCGACTCGTGCCACAGGGTGATCAGCTTTGCCTCCTGTCCCCTCTCCAGGGGCTGCTCCAGGTAGCTCACCCCCTGCCCTGCCAGCCAATTGCTCATGCTCAGGCTCTGCTCCAGCGTCCAAGCCCCATTGGCGTCCACCGTCAGCAGGGATCCCAGCGGGATCACCTCCTGTACAGCAATTAGCTGGTTTTGATCGGCCAGTAGGCCCAGTTCGCTGCCTAGCTTAATCTTAAAGGCCCGCGCCTGCTGGGTCTGTTCCATCCAGGCCAAAGCCCGCTGGCGCGCCTCCTGAGGGGTAGAAATGCCAATGGTTAGGGTTGTAGGTGGGATGCGGGAGCGATCCAGCCCCCACAGCTGCCACAGGGGCATCCCCAGCCGCTTGCCCATCCAGTCGTGTAGGGCCATGTCCACCGCCGCCCGTGCCGCCGAGGGGATCCCGGCCCGCAGCAGTTCTGCCTCAATGACCTGCCGCTCCCAGGGGGAGTGGCGGCGTAGGAGCCCTTTGGCTACCTCCAAACCCATCAAGATATCCTCCAAAGATTGGTGGTAGTCCTCGCTCACTGAGAAGGGGCAAGCCTCTCCCCACCCCTCGATCCCTTCCTCCTCAATCCGCACCCAGGCCAAAGTGGCCTCTGTGTAAGTGCCGCGGCTGAGGGTGAGGGCATAGCGCTTGTGAACCGTGAAAGATTCAACGTAGAGCCGCATGGGCGATTTCCAAAAGAGCAATTCTGAACACGTTGGGCCAACTCGGTCCCTTTGAGGTTTTCCCTGCCTCCCTAGTCAGGCTGTGGAGGGCAGGCGTAGCTCTGCGGGTCTTTACCGTTGTTCCTAGAGGTTAACTGCAGCCATTATCATATGAGCACAGCTTAGGTGGTCCGGTAGCATGAACGACCTTCCTCTTCCTCTAACCCGTCGCAGCGCCGCTAGTAAAGCCCTGGCTATTGCCAATACCAGCATCACCCCCTTTGGCCGCAAATTAAAGGAGCTGGGTTTTGCTGACGACAAGCAAATCCAGGACATTCAAAATGCCCTCAAAGCCAATCGCGAAGGCGGCAGCAAGGCCTTAGCATTGGCAGTCAAAAGTATTGTTGGCAGAGAGCTCCCTCCCGACCTGGCGCGGGTCTACAAGCGGCAGCAGCTCTTTGAGCTAAAAATTATCTACGGGATCCCCTCCCTCGACACCGATCTGGAACAGGTGGATCTCGCGGAGATGGGTGAGCTCATCGACTCGCTCTTGCCCCTTGATATTTGCAACCGCTACAAGTTCTTGCCCATCCGCCGCCAAGACAACCAAGTGCTGGTGGCGATGGTTAAGCCCGACAACCTGCAGGCTATAGACGACATCCAGCAGCGTTTCCGCGTCCGAGGACTGAAGCTGCAGCGGCGGGTTTTTACCCTGCAGGACTTTGAGGTCCTAATCAACCGCTACATGGATACCCAAGCGGAGCTGCTGGCCCTCAAGGGGATCGCCGACGCGGCTGCTGCCCCAGAGGAAGAAGAAGAGGTAGTGGTCAATACCGCCGAGATCGACCTGGACAGCATCGAGGATGTGGCTGGGGATGAGGTCGGCGAGGCCTCCCTGGAGCAGCAGCTCAAGTCGGCAGACGATGCCCCGATCGTCAAACTCGCCAACCAGATCCTGGTCAAGGCGCTGCAAGACGGGGCGTCGGACATCCACATCGAGCCGCAGGAAGAATACCTGCGCATCCGCTTCCGCAAAGATGGGGTGCTGCGGCAGGCTTTTGAGAACTTTCCCAAAAAGATTGTCCCCGCCCTTACCGCCCGCTTCAAAATCATGTCCAACCTCAACATTGCTGAGCGGCGCTTGCCCCAGGATGGGCGGATTCGGCGGGTCTTCAAGGGGCGCAAGGTGGACTTTCGCGTTAGCACTCTGCCCTCCCGCTATGGGGAGAAGATCGTGCTGCGCATTCTGGACAACTCCGCCACGCAGCTCGGCCTGGACAAGCTGATCACCGACCCAGAAACCCTGGCCAGCTTCAAGGAGGTTGTCAGGCGACCCTTTGGCCTGATCTTGGTAACCGGGCCCACCGGATCTGGGAAAACCACTACCCTCTACTCGGCCCTGGCAGAGCTCAACGATCCCGGCATCAACATCAGCACCGCCGAGGATCCCATCGAATACTCCCTGCCGGGGATCACCCAGGTGCAGGTCCTCCGTGAGAAGGGCATGGACTTTGCCATGATCCTGCGCGCTTTCTTGCGGCAAGACCCGGATGTCATCCTGGTGGGGGAGACCCGCGACCACGAGACGGCCAAAACCGCCATCGAAGCCTCCCTCACGGGTCACCTGGTGCTGACCACCCTCCACACCAACGATGCCGCTGGCGCCATTGCCCGACTGACAGAGATGGGAATCGAGCCGTTCATGATCTCCAGCTCGCTGCTGGGGGTGCTGGCCCAGCGTCTGCTGCGGCGGGTCTGTACTGAGTGTCGGATCCCGTATCACCCCACCCCCGAGGAATTGGCCCGCTATGGCCTCGACCTCAGTGGCGACAGCGAGCAGCTCACCTTCTACAAAGCCAACAAGCTCTCCCCCAAAGAGGTGGAGCAGCGCAAGGCCACCGGCAAGCCTATTTGTGAGAAGTGTGGGGGCGTGGGCTACAAGGGACGCGTGGGAGTGTACGAGTTCATGCGCATGAACGATCGCCTGGCCGAGTTGATTAACAAAGGGGCCCCCACCGAGGTAATTAAGGAAGCCGCTGTCGAAAGCGGCATGAAGACGCTCCTGGCCTATAGTTTGATGCTGGTGAGGCAGGGCCTGACTACGTTGGAGGAGGTCGATCGGGTTATCCTCACCGACAAGGGCTTGGAAACTGAGCTGAAGGCTCGTGCCAAGGCCCTTAGCACCTGCCGCAACTGCGGCGCTGCCCTGCGGGTGGAGTGGATGGATTGTCCCTACTGCCTGACGCCGAAGTTTTAGTTTAGCCTTGCTTTAACAGAGCAAACCCACTCACACCATTGAAGAGGGAAGTCCTATGAAACAACTGATGATTGAAGACTTGATGGAAGAGATTGTCCGCAGGGGTGGTTCCGATATCCATATTTCCGCTGGCTTACCTCCCTATTTCCGCATCAATGGCGAACTCCAGCCAACAGAGTATGATCCCCTCACGCCTGAGGAGGTGCAGCGCCTCATTTTCAGCATGTTGAACAACACCCAGCGCAAACAACTGGAGCAAAATTGGGAGTTGGACTGCTCCTACGGCGTGCGCGGGATCGGGCGTTTCCGCGTCAACGTCTATCGCGAACGCGGCGCCTATGCCTGTGCCATGCGAGCTCTGGCCTCGGAAATCCCCAGCATCGAGAAGCTGGGGCTGCCGGACATCTGCAAGGAAGTGGCGCGTCTGCCGCGGGGCCTGGTGCTGGTAACCGGCCCAACGGGATCCGGCAAATCCACCACTTTGGCCGCTATCATCGACTTCATTAACCGTGAGCGAGCCGAGCACATCCTTACCATTGAGGATCCCATCGAGTACATCTACACCCCCATCCGCAGCATCATCCACCAGCGGCAGTTGGGTGAGGACACCAAGAGCTTTGCCAACGCCCTGCGGGCAGCCATGCGGGAGGATCCGGATGTGATCTTGATTGGGGAGATGCGGGATCTGGAAACCATCCAGTTGGCCATTACCGCTGCCGAGACCGGCCACCTCTGCTTTGCCACGGTGCACACCAGCTCTGCCGCCCAGACGGTGGATCGCCTGGTGGACGTGTTCCCACCGGAGCAACAGCAGCAGATCCGCGTGCAGCTCTCCAACTCCCTCAAGGCTGTCTTCTCGCAAACTTTGGCCCGCCGCCTCAACCCCAAGCCAGGAGAGCCGGGTCGGGTGCTGGTGCAGGAGATCATGGTGGTTACCCCGGCCATCGCCAACCTCATTCGGGAGGGTAAAACCGCCCAGATCTACTCGGCTATCCAGACGGGCGGTAAGCAGGGCATGAAGACCCTGGAGCAGGATCTGGCCAACCTCTACCTGCAGGGCAAGATTGATTTCGAAACAGCTATGTCAAAGAGCTCTCGCCCCGAGGAACTGCAGCGGCTTTTGGGCAACGTCGTCGGGCCCTCACCAGCTGCGGCAGTTCAATCCCAGCGCCCTGCGGGAGCTGCCGTCCGCCGCTAGGGCTAGCTGCCAACTTGGACTGCCAGAGGCGGGATAGCCACCCCTGCTGATTTACCCAGAGCTGAGGAGATCCCTCTCCCCTAGCTACGGGTTGAGGAGACAGAGGGAGGCCCAGGTCCCACTGACTCCCTTGGGCGGAGTGGTTGTCCTTGTATAAGTCTTCTGGAGCGGCTAAGCTCTAGCTGAGGTTGGGGTTACCTAGCTTCGGTAGGGAGATCCTAAGTAGGGGTAAGTTATGCCGCGCTACAAGGTCCGGGGGTTAAAGGCCGGTCAGCCGGTACGCCTGACGGTGAAGGCCAACAACTTGATGGAGGCCCGTGCACAGCTGCGCCGCGAGGGGATTTATGCCAAACCGGAAGACATTCAGGAGGAAAAGCCCTTTTTCTCCCTGGATACGTCTTTCGATTTCTCGATGCTGCAGTCCATTGACATTCGCGACAAGGCGGTCTTCTCCCGGCAATTTGCCGCTCTAATCAACGCCGGCGTATCGATGGTGCGCTCTCTCACCATCATGGAGGAGCAAACCGGCAACCCTAAGCTCAAGAAATATCTGCGGGCCATCCGTGCGGAGGTGGAAGCAGGGAAAAACCTGTCCGACTCCATCCGCCCTTATCCGGATGCTTTTGACAGCCTCTACTGCAGCATGGTGCAGGCAGGAGAGGTGGGTGGCGTACTCGACGAGGTGCTCAACCGCCTAGCCAAGCTGCTGGAGGACATGGATCGCCTGCAGAAGCAGATCAAGTCGGCCCTGACCTACCCGGTGGTGGTGACCATCCTGGCCGTCTTGATTTTCTTGGGCATGGTGCTGTTCATCTTGCCCACTTTTGAGAGCATCTACAACGACTTGGGGGGGGAGCTGCCTGCCTTTACCCAGTTTTTTATCAACATCAGCAAGTTTCTGCGCACTCCCCAATACAGCTTGGTCCTGGTGGGCTTTTTGGCGTTAGTCTTTTTTGCTTTCCAGCGCTTTTACCGCACTCCCGCTGGCAAGGAGACCATCGACGCGCTGGCCCTGAAACTGCCAATTTTTGGGGATCTGATCCAAAAGTCGGCGGTGGCTCGCTTCTGCCGCACCTTTGGCGCCCTCACCCGCTCTGGCGTGCCAGTGCTAACTGCCTTGGAAATTGTGCGGGATACGTCGGGCAACCAGGTGGTGGCCAATGCCATTGACGCTGCCCGCCAATCAATTTCAGAAGGGGGCCAGATTGCTCCCGCTCTGGATAAGGCGAAGGTGTTCCCCCTGATGGCCATTCAGATGATCAGCGTCGGGGAAGAGACAGGGGAGCTGGACGCAATGCTGATGAAGACAGCCGACTTCTACGAGCTGGAGGTGGAGGAGGCGGTGCGCGCTCTGACCAGCTTGCTTGAGCCTTTGATGATTGTAATCTTGGGGGGTATGGTAGGCTGCATCATTGTGGCCATGTACCTGCCCATGTTCAACGTCTTCGAGCTGGTGAAGTAGGGGGTTAAACTAACCCCTGCCAGCAAGGGGAAGGTTTCGCCAACTAGGCTATGAGCGTCCGCACCGTTGCCACCACTCCCTTTCCTGACCAAAGGCCCGGCACTTCCGGCCTGCGCAAGCCGGTTCAGGTGTTCCAGCAGCCCCATTACCTGGAGAACTTTGTCCAGTCCATCTTTGACGTCCTCGAGGGATCCGCTGGCCAAACCCTGGTGGTGGGCGGAGACGGGCGCTACTACAACCGGGAAGCCATCCAGATCCTGCTCAAGATGGCAGCAGCCAACGGCATCGGGCGGGTGCTGCTGGGCCAGGGCGGGATCCTCTCCACGCCGGCAGTCTCCCACCTTATCCGCAAATACGGGGCCTATGGCGGCATTATCCTCTCGGCCAGCCACAACCCCGGCGGCCCCCAGGGAGACTTTGGCATCAAGTACAACATCGGCAACGGCGGCCCTGCCCCGGAGAAGGTGACCGAGGCCATCTACGCCCGCACCCAGCAGATTCGGGAGTACCGCATCCTGGAAGCCCCAGATGTGGATCTAGACCGCTTGGGAGAGCAGCGGCTGGGATCCCTGACGCTTTCCGTCATCGACCCGGTGGCCGACTATCTGGGCCTGATGCAGCGCCTGTTTGATTTTGACGCCATCCGCGACTACCTGGCCTCTGGGATCCGCATCGCCTTCGACGCCATGCACGCCGTCACCGGCCCCTATGCCCGCGCCATCCTGGAAGAGTGCCTGGGGGCGGCGCCGGGCAGTGTCCTCAACGGCCAGCCCCTGCCGGACTTTGGCGGCAGCCACCCCGATCCCAACTTGGTGCATGCCCGCGCCCTGGTGGAGCTGCTGTTTCGGGAGGACGGCCCGGATTTCGGCGCCGCTTCCGATGGCGATGGGGATCGCAATATGATCCTGGGCCGCCAGTTCTACGTAACTCCCAGCGACAGTTTGGCCGTGCTGGCGGCTAACGCCCAGCGAGTGCCCGGCTACCGGGAGGGGCTAGCCGGGATCGCCCGCTCCATGCCCACCAGCCAGGCGGCAGACCGGGTGGCAGCCAAGCTGGGGATCCCCTGCTATGAGACGCCTACTGGCTGGAAATTTTTCGGCAACCTCCTGGATGCCGGCAAAGTGACCCTCTGCGGCGAGGAGAGCTTCGGCACCGGCTCCAACCATATCCGCGAAAAAGATGGCCTCTGGGCTGTCCTCTTTTGGCTGAACATCCTTGCTGTGCGACGGCAGTCGGTGCGGCAGATTGTGGAAGAGCACTGGCGCACCTACGGGCGTAACTTCTACTCCCGCCACGACTACGAGGGGCTGCCGGTGGAGGTGGCCGAAGAGCTGATGGAGCACTTGCGGCGCTCCGTGACAAGCTGGGTGGGGCAGCGCTTTGGCTCCCAGACGGTGGCCTATGCCGATGACTTCAGCTACACGGATCCGGTGGACGGCAGCACCAGCCACAACCAAGGGATCCGCATTGGCTTTGAGGATGGCTCCCGCATCGTCTACCGCCTCTCTGGCACCGGCACCCACGGGGCCACTCTGCGGGTGTACTTGGAGCGATTTGAGCCGGATCCCAGCCGGCATGGCCTGGATCCCCAGGTGGCCCTAGCTGAGCTCATCCAACTGGCGGATCACTTCGCCCAGATCCGCGCTCGCACCGGTCGGCAGCAGCCGGATGTGGTTACCTGAGAGTCTTGCCAAGAAGCCAGATCTCCTCGGAGAAAGGGAGTGGGGGCGATAGCCAGCAGAGAAGGACACTCGAGAGTGGCGGTAGGATGAGGAGGTAGGGACCCACATTTTTCTGGCTGTGTTCACTGCTCCTCCTGCTAGTTTGGCAGCCGATCCCATTGCCCCTTTTGCTCCCCAAACCTGGAGCTGGCGGGGTCACGCCATTCGCTACGTCGTCCAGGGATCTGGCTCCCCACTGATTTTGGTGCATGGCTTTGGGGCCTCCATTGGCCACTGGCGGCACAACATCCCTGTGCTAGCGGCGGCGGGATACCGGGTTTATGCCCTGGATTTGCTGGGGTTTGGCGGCTCGGCCAAGCCAGCCCTTGCCTACAGCCTAGAACTGTGGGCCGAGCTGCTAGCAGATTTTTGGCAGCAGCACGTGCGGCAGCCGGCAGTGTTTATTGGCAATTCCATCGGCGCCCTGCTTAGCCTGCTCATGGCCGCCCAGCACCCGCAACTGACCGCAGGGGCAGTGCTGCTCAACTGTGCCGGCGGCCTCAACCATCGCTCCCACGAGCTCAGCCCGATGGCCCGCGTTTTCATGGCCACCTTCACTGCTCTGGTGGCCTCGCCAGTCACGGGGCCACTGCTGTTTAATTGGCTGCGGCAGCGGCAGCGGATCCGCGCCACCTTAGAACAGGTGTACTGCAATCCTGCGGCCATCACTGACGAGCTGGTGGAGATCCTCTACGCCCCTTCCTGTGACGTGGGAGCGCAGCAGGTGTTTGCCGCCATTCTCACCGCTCCCCCTGGCCCCACCCCCGAAGCGCTGCTGCCCCAGGTGCGCTGCCCGCTGCTGGTGATCTGGGGCGAACGGGATCCCTGGACCCCTATTGAACGGGGCCGCGGCTTTCAAAACCATGTGCAGGGGATCGACTACCAATTTTTCCCTCTTCCCGATACGGGCCATTGCCCCCACGACGAGCGCCCAGAGATTGTCAACCCCTTGATTTTGAGCTGGCTACCCAAAGCCTTTGCCACGGCTTAGCCTTTCTTGGAGGCTTGGGTAGTTCTTTTGCCCAGGCCCAGCCACTTGCGCACCCTGTCTATCCAGCTCTGAAGGGGCGAAGGCTGGGGCCGAACTGCCACCTGAATGGGCTCATCTTGAAACTCTTTGTCCTTAAGGCGAAAGCCAAACTCCAGCTCGTCTTTGACTTTGCTAAGACGGGGAAAGAGGCGGACGGCTGCTTTTTTAAGCTCTTCCTCGTTTTGGAAGATGGCCTGGTGGATGGCGCTGGAGCGACTGACGGCTAGGGATCCCACCGGCAACCAAGGGTTGGGTTGCCCAGAGGAGACCTGGCGGCGCCGGGCAAAAATGGTAAACTCGGGCATTCCCTTGGCTTTCAGCTCGTCGTAGCGTTTAGCCGCCTCCTTGCGCTTAGCGGCTTTGGCTTTTGCTGCCTGTTTTTCGGGCTGCGAGGGGCTGAAACCCTTGGGGGGATGCATACCTCTCACTTACGGAAAGGTGGGCTCTTGCAGCTTAGCGCAAATTGGCTTAGCGAGGATCGCGCTTGGCCAGTGAGCTGGTGGGGGTACGGGGGTGGATGAGCCCTGCGCTGTCCCTGCAAGTCAGGGTCGGGATACAGCCCTCCCCGCGCTACGAGGGTAATGGACAAAACGGCGTTGCCGAAATGCGGCACCTCCCGTGTCTGTTTGTGGAGGGACTAGAGGATCCCGCAGAGCGTGGGGTAAGCCAGGAAGCTTGTCCTCTAGGCGTTGGCATGAGGCCTGGGAGGACGTTACCAGAAAGCGCCGTAAGGCCCTGCCCTTTAGGGCAGGGATAAAGGACTCCGTCCCGCTACGCGATAAGGCGCCGCATGTTGTTTTATCGTATTGAGCCCGTGATAAAATGGTAGCA
>Ga0197142_1005197_pt1 | contig 10267 bp, 10 predicted proteins | sample GBS60_MetaG_FD_148614 | JGI IMG/M metagenome (GOLD analysis project Ga0197142, IMG submission 148614) | Sediment microbial communities from Great Boiling Springs, Gerlach, Nevada, United States - GBS 60_MetaG | ecosystem: Environmental > Aquatic > Thermal springs > Hot (42-90C) > Sediment...
GAGGCACATATTAGACCAGCAGAGCAGTCTGTTACTTCGCCACCAAACTGTTACTTCGCCACCAATAGGATAGTATGGAAAAATTTCTTCCTTTAAAAACTGCTGCTCTACTGCCCTATCTTCAGCCTCTTTGAGGCTTTATGCCCATTTTAAAATACTATTTCAATTTATTTTGGACAGCAGTGGGGAGGGGCTTTTAAAGAATCTTATTAATTCTTCTCTGCTATATAGAGGCTCGAGACACCTTTCTTTAAGGCATGGTAAGATAAATTCTCCATTATAGGGAAAGGAGACCCCTCTCTCAGGATAATGAATCGTCACATATGGTCTGAACTCCGTGAGAATTGTTCTTAGAAGTTCGCTACTCATCCTGGCATATACAGAAAGTCTTATCATATTAAAATACATGTCCAGGGCAACAAAATAATAGGCAGCAAAGGCACCTATTGCCTGAGCAATTTCTGAAAAGGCTTTTAGAGTAGCCTCAGCTTTATCGAGATAGAACCTGTTGTCTGTAAGATGATAGAGTTTTAAAAGATTAATAATCATGATGGCATTTGGTGATGGATGGGGTGAATCTTCAATACTCTTAAGCTTTATCCCGAGGGCTGGCTCCTCTGTGTCAAAGAATCCTCCATTATTATCATAAAACCTCTCTATGGCTATTTTCGCCAGATCTTCTGCCCTTTCAAGATAAATCCTTGACCCCGTGATTTCATAGGCGGATACGAGGGCCTCAATAGCATAAGCATAATCATCGAGAAGGCCTTTCACATTATCCGAGTGATATAAACTTTCGTTCAGGAATCTCAGCTTAAATATCCTTTCGAGGCTCTTGAGGGCAAATTCTCCAGCCCTCTGGTGCTTTAGATACCTTGATGCCTTAAGAAAGGAAGTAATAAGCATACCATTAAGGGATGTGTAAAGATTTTTATCAACAAAGGGTTGCTGTCTCATTCTTCTTTTTTCGAGAAGTTTCGCCTTTGCCCTTTTTATTGTTTCTGTTATCTTTTCAGGTTTTTCTCTTAATTCTTTAGCAATCTCCTCTGCCTCTTTAACAACAAACAGGACATGTTTTTCGGCATTATGGTGCATGGCGCCTCTTTTATGGAATAGGTGAGCTGAGATAACCCTTATTTCATCCTCACTTAGAACTTCCTTGATTTCCTTTTCTGTCCAAGTGAAATATCCTCCTTCATCATCAGGGGTCACATCAGCATCCTGTGAGGCATAGAATCCTCCCTCCGGATCAGCAAGGGTATCGAATATAAAACAAATAATCCCTTCTGCCACTTCTTTAAAATATTCATTTCCCGTAAGGCAGAAGGCATCTATGTAGTTTCTCAACAACCAGGCATTATCATCAGCCATCTTTTCAAAATGGGGTATTATCCAGACGCTGTCTGTCGAATACCTGTGGAACCCTCCTCCAAGCTGGTCATGAATTCCACCTTTTGCCATAGCAGTAAGGGTCCTTGTGACAATATCGGAAAGAAAGCTATCTTTTCCCTCAAAAAAGGCCCTGTTGATTAGAAACTCTATTGCACCACATAGAGGAAATTTCGGTGATGTGCCAAAGCCACCATTCTGGGTGTCGTAGATGGAGATTATCGAATCTTTTGCTTTTTCTATTAAATCTACAGATATACTGCCCCATCTTCTTTCCTCCTCTGAAAGGGCCTTGAGGAGTTCTGAACTATACTCTATGACCTTGCTTTTATTTTTTCTATAAAACTCAACAACAGCCTGAAGGATTTTCTTAAACCCAGGCCTTCCATATCTATCATCAGGAGGGAAATAGGTGCCTCCAAAAAAGGGTTTTCCATCTGGAGTAAGGAATACACTAAGGGGCCAGCCACCTGTGCCAGATATAATCTGGACAGCCTTCTGGAAACGCCTGTCTATATCAGGCCTTTCGTCTCTGTCAAGCTTTATGCAAATATAATTTTTGTTAAGTATATCTACAATCTCATCGTCATTAAAACATTCCTCGGCCATTACATGGCACCAGTGACACCATATGGCACCTGAACTGAGAAATACAGGTTTATCCTCACTTTTTGCCTTCTCAAAGGCCTCTTCGCACCAGGGATACCAGTCTATCCTTTGATTTGCCGAATGCCTGAGATAGGCTGATTTTTCACTAATGAGTCTATTCATGATTAAAATAAACCTTTTTAATCCTGTTTAATTATAACAGAAAAAATAAGGGTTCCGAAATATGATTCTGATGGCTTTTCTGATTTTTGTAGCCTACCACCTGAAGCCTTACTTGTATAAATCCAAAGGAATTGGGTAATATTTATCAAAATGGAAAGGAGAAGGATTCTCATTGTTGACGACGAGAAGGATCTTGTAGAGCTTCTTTCATATAATCTTAAGAAGGAAGGATTCTCGATTGATGCCTCCTATGACGGTGAGGAGGCTCTCATTAAGCTAAAGAATAACAAATATGACCTGATAATCCTTGACCTGATGCTGCCAGGTATGGATGGTCTGGAGATTCTCAGATTTATCCGTTCACAAAAAGAGATTTCCCATTTACCCGTCCTTATGCTCACAGCAAAAAGTGAGGAAACTGACAGGATTATCGGTCTTGAGATGGGTGCTGATGACTATGTTACAAAACCCTTTAGCCCGAGAGAGCTAATTGCAAGGGTAAAGGCATTGCTAAGAAGGATAGCCCGAAAGATAGAGGAACCCGGCCAGGAAATCCTCAAGCTTGGAGATCTTGAGATAGATAGGGAGAGATATTCTGTCAGGGTAAAGGGAAAGGAGATAAAATTGAGTGCTACAGAGTTTAAGCTTTTACTTTACCTTGCAGAGAGAAAAGGAAGGATATTCACACGGGAACAGCTTCTTGATGCCGTTTGGGGTAATGAGGTCTTTGTAGAACCGAGAACAGTTGATGTCCATATACGGAGATTAAGGACTCAAATAGAGGAAGACCCAGCCAACCCAAGATATATAAAGACAAGAAGGGGAGTTGGTTATTACTTTGAAGCTTAAAAGCTTTAAATAGAGACAATTATGCACGAATTAGTTATACTTCTACCTTTATTGCTAATCCTCATTTTTATAATCTTGAGCTATCAATCAAAAAAGATAAAGAGGGATGTTAATAAGATGATAGAATTTGTTGATAGGATGACTGGTGGAAATTCTGATAGCAGACTTTTTATAGAAGATGGAAGGGAGTTAAGTAAACTCGGGAGACATATCTCCCTGATGATAGAGGAGTTTCAGAGAAGGCTTGAGGAAGCTAAAAGGGAAAAACAGAGATTCGAAGAGGTATTAAAAAATATGAAGGAAGGTGTTTTGATAATTGACCATAGAGATTCTGTATTATTTGTAAATGAGAGCCTAAAAAGATTTTTCGGGATTACTGCTTTTAAAGAAGGAATAACAGTAACAGAGCTATTAAGAAGTGCAGAGCTTATCTCATTGATTGAGGATACAAGAAAGATAAAAGATACAATTACAAGGGAAGTATCTCTCAGACCCCCATCTTCAACTGTTACTTACACTGCCAATCCAGAGGAGTTATTTCTTTTAGTAACAGCCTCACCAATTAAAGATCAAGATACGGAGGGACTTATAATTACATTTCATGATATAACAAAACTCAAGAAGCTTGAACAAATCAGGCGGGATTTTGTAGCCAACGTTGCCCATGAGATAAAGACACCAATAACAGCAATAAAAGGATTTGCTGAGACCCTCCTTGACGGAGCAATTAATGACAGGGAAAGTGCTATTAGATTCCTTGAGATAATAAAAAAACACAGTGAAAGGCTGAACTCCCTTGTATCGGACCTTCTGACCCTTTCGTCGATAGAGCAGGGCGAGATAAAATTAGAGATCACCGAGTTAAATATTTCTGAACTGATAGATTCTCTCTTTGCATTAATCGAGAAGAAGGCTCAGTCAAAGGGGCTATATCTTAAAAAGATAATTTCAGAAGAACTTCCTCTAATCAGGGCAGATAGGGACAGACTATCCCAGATTCTCCTTAATCTTCTCGACAATGCCATAAAATTTACCGATATGGGTGGTGTGACTGTAGGTGTTGAAAAAGCTGGCGATAAAATAGTTCTATATATTGAGGATACAGGCTGTGGTATAGAAAAGAAACACCTCTCAAGGCTTGGTGAGAGATTCTACAGGGTAGATAGATCAAGGTCAAGAGAGCTCGGAGGCACTGGTCTTGGCCTTGCCATAGTAAAGCACCTTGTTAAGGCCCATGGCTGGGAAATGGACATAGAAAGCACGCCGAATGTAGGGACTAAGGTTAAGATTAAGCTTAAGGCTTCAGGTTGAAGGCTTAAGGTCAGGCTTTAGGTAAAAGGCTTCAAAATATTAGGTAAAACTCAATATTTAGTTTGCCCAAATTGTTTTAGGTTGAATCCGCTATAAACACCTCTTTTGAAGATGTTATCTGTTCATTACAGGCATAGCAAAATAGGTCATTAAACCTGCTTCTCTGTAACATAGATTTCATCCTTCCTTAATAATCCTGTAACAGCTAAAGTAGTAATATAAAAACAGTGAACACTAATCACCAATAGGTGAGCTAAGGAGCTAAAAGGGGGTGAGAATGTTGTAACAAAAATTTAACATTGCTTTAACATTGTTGTAACAATTAAAGCCCTATCATGGATAGGGATAAGTTTAAAGTATGGAGGAGGAGTATGAAAAAGAGCTTAAATTTGATACTGGTATTTTTGGTGGTGAAAGTAGCTGTTGCTGTTGTATTATTGTCCTCTGTAGCTAATGCAGCAGAGACCCTGAATGGCGCTGGTGCGACATTCCCTTATCCATTGTATTCAGCCTGGGCATACGAATATTACAAGGTTTCAGGTGTAAAACTCAATTATCAGTCCATAGGCTCGGGTGGCGGGGTAAGACAGATTATATCGAGGACTGTTGATTTTGGTGCCTCTGATGATGCCCTTAAGCCCGAGGAGATAGAAAAGGAAAGGCTTCTTCAGTGGCCACAGGTAATTGGTGGTGTGGTTCTTGCTATAAATCTTCCAGGCATAAAATCAGAAGAGGTCCTTCTTGATGGAGAGGCAGTTTGTAAGATATTTCTTGGAGAGATTAAATACTGGAATGACCAGAAGATAAAGGCATTGAATCCATCCATTAAGCTACCGAATAAAGAAATAATAGTTGTCCACAGGTCTGATGGCTCAGGTACAACAGCAGTCTTTACCCATTACCTTTCTGAGGCATGCCCTCCATGGAAGGAGAAGGTTGGAGAAGGAAAGTCTGTAAGCTGGCCTGTAGGAATAGGAGCAAAGGGCAATGAAGGAGTAGCAAATTATGTGAAAAGGACTCCCTATTCCATAGGTTATATGGAGTTTGCCTACGCAAAGCAGAATAACCTTCCATATACCCTTCTAAAGAATCCTGCTGGAAAGGTCGTCAAACCGACCCTCGAGACATTCAGTGAGGCAGCTCAGTACGGAGATTATGACCCTGAGAAACATTTCTATACATGGGTTACGAATGTGAAAAGCCCAAATGCCTGGCCTATTGTAGCTGCAACGAATATCCTTGTTGCAAGGGAAAAGATCGAGCAGAACAAGAAGGTTGTGAAATTCTTTGACTGGGCCTTTTCACAGAAGGGTGATGAGATAGCAAAGGGTCTTGTTTATGCACCCCTTCCTGAGTCTTTAAAAAAGAAGGTGAGAGAATACTGGAAGGCGAATGGGATATATTAGGGCAGCAGACATAGAGGGCTGAAGATAGAGCAGCAGAGCAGCCGACATTCATGGCACAGAGGGGGAGCCAAATTGAAAAATAATTTACGCACGGTCGGCTTGATTTTCTGCTGCTCTACATAATTAAGGAGATAGTATAAGAATGAATCTGCTTAAAAAAAAAACCCTGTTGACCTGACCTTTTCATTTATTACAGGCATTGCATCTGTCTCTATCATTTTAATTGTTGTGGGCATTTTATATGTCCTTTTTTCTGAGTCTTCGCTATCCATAAAAAGATTTGGTCTTTTAAAATTCATTACCTCTATTGACTGGGATCCTGTGAAGGAGTCCTTTGGTGCTGCGGCAGCCCTTTATGGAACACTTGTAACAACTGTTTTAGCCCTTATTATTGCCATACCTGTTGCCATAGGGATTGCCATATTTGTTACAGAGGTGGCTCCGAATTTTCTGAGAGGTCCTGTAGGGATTGCTATAGAGCTCCTTGCTGCTATACCGAGCATTATCTATGGCATGTGGGGGCTCTTTACCCTTGCTCCTATTATGGCAGGATATGTAGAGCCCTTTCTGCAGAAGACCATCGGAAAGCTGCCATTGCTAAGTATACTCTTTGAAGGCACACCCCTCGGTATAGATCTTTTTACAGCAAGCACAATACTCGGCATAATGATAATCCCTTTCACAGCGAGCATCTCAAGGGAGGCCTTCGCCCTCACACCCTTTATGGTGAAGGAATCTGCCTATGCAATTGGTGCAACAAAATGGGAGGTAGTAAAGGATGTGGTGCTTCCCTATTCAAAGCTTGGTGTCATTGGCGGGATCGTGATCTCCCTTGGAAGGGCCCTTGGTGAGACAATGGCAGTTGCCTTTGTCCTTGGAAATAAGAACCAGATTACAGCATCTTTGCTTGATGCAGCTGCTACTGTTACAGTAAAACTCGCAAATGAGTTTACCGAGGCTGACAGTGATATTTATCTTTCATCATTATATTACCTTGCCCTTCTCCTTTTTATTATGAGCTTCCTTGTCCTTGCCATAGCAAAGTTTTTTCTTTTAAAGGCCCAGAGGAGGTATGGAGGTTGAATTACCAGAAAGTAAGGATACTCAAAAGCAGGCTCGCCTTTATTGTGAGCACCCTTACTGCCCTTTTCGGGATATTCTGGCTTGTATTTATTATAGGTGATGTCCTTATTCATGGAATTGGAGCACTGAATATAAATCTTTTTATAAAGGATCCTACACCAGCAGGCGTTGAAGGAGGAGGCTTGAGGAATGCCTTTGTAGGACATCTCCTCATAACCCTTTTTGCAACATTGATGGGCGTGCCAATAGGTGTGCTTGGTGGAACATTCCTTGCAGAATATGCAAGAGACAGAAGGATAGCTCGTTTTATAAGCATCCTTTCAGATATAATGGTGAGTGTTCCTGGCCTTGTCGTCGGGATATTCGTTTATGCCATACTTGTAAAACCCCTTGGTCATTTCAGCGGATGGGCAGGTTCAGTTGCCCTTGCAATAATAATGATCCCGGTTGTCCTGAGGACAACAGAAAACATGCTTTCCCTCGTGCCATGGACAATAAGAGAGGCTGCCTTTGCCCTCGGTGCACCTTATTATAAAGTGATTATACAGGTTGTCTATCGTGGTGCAGCCACAGGGATACTTACAGGGATACTCCTTTCCATAGCAAGGGTTACAGGTGAGGCAGCCCCCCTTTTGTTTACAGCTTTCAATAACCCCTTCTTCTCAATAAATATGAATGAACCCATGGCATCCCTTACAGTTACCATATTCCAGTATGCCATGGGTCCCTATGATAGCTGGCATGCCCAGGCATGGGCTGGGGCATTAATGATTACAGTATTTATTCTCTTTATTACGCTGATTGGAAGGCTTATTATAAAATGGAGGTATAAGAGGTGATGGAGAAAGCCCTTGAGGTAAAAACTCTTAATTTCTATTATGCTGGTAAGACCCATGCTCTGAAGAATATAAACTTCCCTGTTTATAAAAATAGTGTTACAGCCCTTATAGGACCTTCTGGTTGCGGAAAGACTACCCTCCTTAGATGTTTTAACAGAATGCACGACCTTTATCCGGGTAACCGTTATGAAGGTGAGATAATCTTTAATGGCATTAATATCCTTTCTGACAGGATAGATTTAATTGACCTCAGAAGCAGGATAGGAATGGTCTTCCAGAAACCAACGCCCTTTCCAATGACTGTATTCGATAACATAGCCTATGGCCTAAGATTAAAAGGGATTAAAAAGAGGTCTGAACTTTCAGAGAGGGTTGAAGAGGCCCTTAAACAGGCAGCATTATGGGATGAGGTGAAGGACAAGCTCCATGCGAGTGCCTATGAACTTTCAGGAGGTCAACAGCAGAGGCTCTGTATTGCCAGGGCATTAGCTGTCAAGCCAGAGGTCCTTCTCTTTGATGAGCCCACCTCTGCCCTTGATCCCATATCTACTGGTAAGATAGAAGAGCTTGTGATTGCCCTGAAAAAGGATATAACAATAATTATAGTTACCCATAATATGCAGCAGGCTGCAAGGGTATCGGACTGGACAGGCTTCATGATGCTCGGAGAGCTCATTGAATTCGGCAGGACTGACAGGATCTTCACCAACCCATCAGAGAAACTAACAGAGGAATACATAACAGGGAGGTTTGGATAATGCCAATATTTGATGATGAATTGAGAAATCTAAAGGAAAAGATCCTCAAGATGGGTCTTCTTGTGGAGGCAGCCATAAGGGACTCCATTAAAGCCCTTGTTGAAAGGGATAATGACCTCGCAAGGGAGGTTATTAAGAAGGACCACCAGATAAATGCCCTTGATGTGGAGATAGATGAGGAGTGCATAAGACTTATCGCCCTTAGGGAGCCAAAGGCAGGTGACCTTAGGTTCATAACAACTGCCATGAAGATAACAACAGACCTCGAGAGGATGGGTGACCTTGCAGAGGATATATGCGAGAGGGCAATTGAGCTTAATGAAGAGCCACCCCTTAAGCCTTACATAGATATCCCAAGGATGGCAGAGATTGCCCAGGGGATGCTCATAGATGTCCTTGATGCCTTTGTTAGAAAAGATTCCTCAATAGCCTATGATGTGATAAAGCGAGATGATGAGGTGGACAGGCTCACTGTTCAGGTCTTTAACGAGCTACTGTTTTTCATGATTCAAGACCCGAAGACTGTATCAAGGGCTGTGAAGATAACATACATTGCCAAGTATCTTGAGCGTATTGCAGACCATGCCACAAATATTGCTGAGATGGTTGTTTACATGGTCGAGGGAAAGATGATAAGACATACAGCGATTTCATAATCAAGGCATGTTGATATTGAGTTCATAAGTACCAATGCTGACTTTTCCAGCCAGACCAGTCTGCCATAGAAGTTCTGTTGCCTTTACCTTAAGTTCCCTGGGTACTATAACATTAAGCTTTGTGCCTGTATCTGATATCTTCTTCCAGATTTCAGCCTTTTGTTGAGAGAGAGAACTTTCTGTTTCTACCTCAATAACAAGTATGACCATTCCGTGATTGGAGACAATGAGGTCTGGATAAAGGTCTTTGAAGGCATGCTTTTTCTCTCCATAGAGATTTACCCTGATATCCTGAAACTCCCTTGAAAGCCTTCTTTTGAGGTTATTCACTACAAGGTCATGAATTAGTCTGTATTCCTCATGGGACTCCGAGTTTGCTGGTGGGATGTTAGTGCCCTGATTTCCCTTTTCTGACTTCTTACCTCTCACTTCTGACATCTGACCTCTGACTTCTGTTTTACCACCAGTAAGGATAGCGGTATCTCCACCAGGGGTCCCAGGGATAATACCAGGGGTCATACCACCATGGTGGAACCTGATAGGTCTTTTTTTCAGGCCAGAGATATATCTCCTTTATTTCAAAAATCGGATAATCATATTCCATCTCACCAATCTTTCCCTTTTCAAATCCCCTGAATTCTCCTGCTATTGTTACAGACCTTCCTGCCTTGTATATTACAGGGTCAAGGAATTCCTCTGATCTGGCAATGAACCTTCCTCGGTATTCGCCTTCTTTTAAATACCCCTTTCTGTCAGTCAAGATATAAACGCCTTCGAGCTGAGAACCCTCCTGCTGGTTCTTTACATTTACAATAATGCCTCCAAATAGAAAGAGCCTTCCAAGGAAGGGCTCAGAAGACTGCCTTAATTCTGCTGGCTCTATAACCTGTGCCTGTGTGATAAGTTCCTTTTTAAGCACAGAAGGTGCGCAGGAATATAGAGCTATTAAAAGAAGCGCAATGATAAAAGTTGAAACTTTTAACGAATAAAATTTCCACAGGGCTTTAATTTTGATTTTTGCCAGTTTCATACCTGTCCAAAATAAAGTTTTAATGGGCATAAGGCCAACTATTACTTACGCCATCCCTAAAAAGCACAAAAGGCGACTCCTTAATGTAACTTGTTAAATAGCCTATCATGACCTTAATATACCTTACAAAGAACATTAATAGCATCATTATACCTATAAAAATAAATCCTGTCGC
>Ga0197142_1005198_pt1 | contig 10267 bp, 13 predicted proteins | sample GBS60_MetaG_FD_148614 | JGI IMG/M metagenome (GOLD analysis project Ga0197142, IMG submission 148614) | Sediment microbial communities from Great Boiling Springs, Gerlach, Nevada, United States - GBS 60_MetaG | ecosystem: Environmental > Aquatic > Thermal springs > Hot (42-90C) > Sediment...
ACTTCTCGCGCCCCAGGTCGTGGCGGGTGATGCCTTCCTGTTGGCGCAGGGCGCGTTCCACGACATTCTGCGTCGCGATGCCCGCGTGGTCGGTGCCTGGCACGCACAGCACATTGTAGCCCTGCATCCGTTTCCAGCGCAGCAGCACATCGTGGATGGCGTTGTTGAGCGCGTGCCCCATATGCAGCGAGCCTGTGATGTTGGGCGGCGGGATGGTGATGCAGTAGCGGGGTCTGCCGTCGTCCGCTATGGTCGCCTCGAAGTCGCCGCGCTCAAGCTCCCACCGGTAGCGCCGCTCCTCCACCTGATGCGGGTCATAGGTTTTCGGCAACTCGTACATGGCGGGGAGTATTGTACCTTGCGAAAGCAGACGCCCCTTGACGGGCGTAGGGGCGCACGGCGGTGCGCCCCGCGGCTTCGTTGCCCTCACCCGCAATGCCTATCAGGGCAACTACAGCGGGTTGCCCCTACATACCGTCTCGTAGGGGCAACCCCATGAGGCGTTTAGTCGCCGCAGCGCCAGCCGAAGTTGAACAGCACCAGCAGCAAGTCCGCGTCGTCCACTACGCCGTCGTTGTTTACATCCGCAGGGTTCGGCTCGCAACCGCCCGTCTGGGAGAAGGCGATGTTATCGATACCTACGCTCCAGTTGCCAGCGAAGCGAATTTCGATGACCCTGCCTTTGACCGTATTCGGGTCGAAGGTGAAGGTGTCCGCCGTCGTGCCACTGATAGTGATATTCGTCTGGGTGAACACAGGGTTGCCGTCTACCAGCACCTGCAGGAACGGTAGCGTCTGGTCGGATCTATACCAGCCGCCCATCTGGAACGAGTGCAAACGCACTTCGTGCCCAGCATCAGCCGTGAGAATAATCCGAGCGCCCTCAGTGGAGGGACTATGATACGCAACATCGACCAGGTCTGCGTAGTCAGTGGGCCAGTGTCGTAGATTCCCCAACTGGTTCCAAGTACCGCCCTGATAGTCGGCAGTGAACATCTGCACAGCCACATTAGGCGTTGCGCCGAAGGTGAGGTTGAAGTTCGTGCGCCCGCCAGCATCGGCGCCCGAAGCATTCACACGGCTGCCGTAGTCAGTGGGAATTGCACCGTAGGTACTGGTCGCGTTATCGAAGGTCAGCACGGTACCGAACGAGACGGTTGCGATGCCCGCACAGAGCGCGGCAGTTGCTATGAATCGCTTCATCACGCACATCCTCCTTTCTTGGGGTTTGCCGTTGTCAGGCGTGCTGCAACGGCGCGCAGTGACCACGCTGCGCCAAGCCGAAAATCGTCTCCGACTGCAGGGGAGTACCACTCCTCCAGCAAATCAGTCCTATTATACCACATTGCTCTGTTGTAAAAGGGGTTTTCCACACCTTGCGCGGGAGCCAAGCATAGGTTCGATTATCCCTGCGTGCAGGTGGAACTTTTCGCAGTCCCTCCTTAAGGTTCCCCCCGCTGGCAGGGGGAACCGAAGGGGGTAAATCACGCACTTTGCACATGCAATCGGTATAAGGTATGTGTCCCGCCTGTGGGGGGACACATCTACCATAAATCCCGCAACGCTACCATGTAAATCGGCTACGCAAAGTGGCAGAATCTCCGATAGCCCAGTCGGGAGGTGGAAAGGGATGTTCTCGGCAATCGCTATTGCACTCGCTGTGGCGTGTGTTATAGGGGCGTACAGCCTGCTCCGCGACGCCTTAGACGAAGTGTGGTAGCACTCGGGTTCACAGGGGCACGACCCAAATCAGTTGCGCCAACTGCTTGTCCACAGCGACTGTGGACATGCCGACCCGTATGGCATAGGTCGGGAAGCGCTGCAGCAAGGAGACCGTTGCGCCGGGCATGATGCCCAGCGCGCTGAGCTTACGCCAGTGCCCATCGTGGTCATGGACGACCCGCACGATGCGCGCCTGGCGTCCTTTCGGGAGGTGGGTCAAGGGGACGGCGTTCTGGGCGTCGTCCCCGCTCGCTTCCGCCTTACCCAGTCCACTAAGCTTCGAATCCATCGCGGTTCTTGGGGTTGCTCATAGCCACAGTAGGGGCACTTGACCAGTCGGCAGCCGCCGAACGCCGCACAACTCCGACATGCCTTTTCAATCCCAGCGTCGGTCAACTCGCGCCCGCAAAAACTGCATCTCATCCGATACTCACCCCCAACACGCTCAGCGCGCGGCTAAGCAAGAATCCCACGCCGAAGGCGACCGTGACGGCAATCGCGAACATCGCCGCGGCGGTTCTCCAGCCGCGCTCGCGAATCGTCACCAGAAACTGCGCCACGCAAGGCACAAACAGCGTCAGCACCACTGCCGTAATCAGCATCTCGTTGCCCGACAACAGCCCCTTCGCGTGCAAATCGTACAGCCCCGCTGCGCCGTAGTCCCGTCGGAAGAAGCCGAACAGGAACGCCACGCTCGCTTCCGCAGGCAAGCCCAACGCGCGGGTCAGCGGCGTCAGCACGCGCAACGCCAAGTCGAACAGCCCCGTCAACTGCCCCACCCAAATCAGCACGCTCGCAATCAGGAACAGCGGCAGCACCTCCAGAAAGTACCACTGCAGGCGCGCCAGCGTCTTCAGCAGCACATTCGACAGGCTCGGCAGGCGCATGGGCGGAATCTCCATGTAAAACGGCATTGCGCGTCCAGGCAGCACCTGCGCTGCCAGCCAGCCTGCCAGTAGGAACACGCCTGCAACCACGCCCGCCCAAATCGCCAGCCCCAGCGGGTACGCCGCCAGCAACGCCAGCACCACGCCCAACTGCGCCGAGCAAGGGATTGTGAGCGTCAGCAGCAGCGTGGTAATGACCCGCTCGCGTCGCGTCTCCAGCACGCGCGTGACCACCGTCGCCATCGTGTCGCACCCAAAGCCCAGCACAATCGGGATTACCGCCCGCCCGTTCAGTCCTAACGCCTTGAACGCGCGGTCAATCAGCATCGCCAAGCGCGGCAGATAGCCCGTGTCCTCCAACAACGCGAACACCAGAAAGAAGAAGGTCACTATCGGCAAAATCAGCGCAATCGCATAGGTCACGCCCAGTGTCCAGACGCCGTACTCGCCCACCAGGAGCTCCTGAATCGGCTGCCAAGGCACAACGGCGCGCACCATGCGCTCTACAAACGGGTTGATGTATTCGCCGAACAGGTTCTCTTCAATCAGCCCGACGACTGTGCCCGCGCCGAACACACCCACGAACTGGTACAGCCCGAAGTAAAGCACCAGCACGAGGATGGGAAAGCCCGTCCACGGGTTCATACACAGCCAGCCGACCCACTCGGCGAAGGTATTGGGGCGCGGCGGGGCGGTTGCTTGCGTCACCTGCGCCGCGAGTTGCTGACTCCACTGTTGGCGGTGGTGTTCGATTTGCCATGCTAAGGGCGTCTCGCCGACGCGCTCTAACTGCTCTTTGACGGCGCGGATGGTGTTCAAGGTAGCGTGGCTCTCTTGTGCAGCCACTTCCTCCCAGATTTCTGGGTCGTCTTGCAACAGCAGCAGGGCGAGCGTGCGGTGGCTCAGCGGGTAGTCGCCGCGCAGGTGTCGGCTAATCTCAGCGATTGCTTGCTCAATCGCGGCGGGGTAGGTCGGCGGCGGTGAGACGCTCATAAATCAGCTCCTTCAGCGCGTTGATGCCTGCCCCCGACAGGCAGACAGTTGGCACGACAGGTGCGCCTAACTGCTGTGCCAGCGCGTCTACTTCAATGCGCAGCCCTGCGCGCTCCAGCTCGTCCATCATGTTCAGCACCAGAATCACGGGCGCGCCTGCCTCCATCAGTTGGAGGGTCAAAGGTAGCATGCGGGCGAGGTTTTTCGCATCCACCACATGTAGCACCAAGTCAGGGCGTTCACGCAACAGAATCCGTCGCGCCACACGCTCCTCGTCAGTGATGGGCGATAGCGAGTACATGCCTGGTGAGTCGATAATCGTAAACTCGCGCCCGCGATACCGCATCACGCCACGCGCAACCTCTACGGTCGTGCCCGGATAGTTGGAGACCGTCACATAGCGTCCTGTTAATCTATGAAACAGCACGCTCTTGCCCACATTCGGGTTGCCCACGATTAGCACTGTGGACGTGCGATTCGGTTGTGCATGCCCGCGCATCGGCTCTGCTAAGGTGCCTGTCGCCATTTTCTATAACTATACCCCCTAGCGTGGCTAAATATCAAGGGGGGGTACATCGGCAGCAACATAAGGTGTACTAAAGCGTGATGAAAAACCCCGTTCCCAGCAGCGGAGCCAAATCGCACTTCACTAAAACCTGTTCCTGGTCTACACCTCGGGCTTGATGTTTGTGCTGCGGCTGGTGGCGGGACCTGTGGCGCGGGTGTTCACGCCAATAGGATTGCTGGCGATCTGCGCAGCGTTCGCAGCGGTCGGCTTGTACCTGCTGAGCGTCTCGTTTACGGCGGGCGCGGCGTTCCTCGCGGCGACGATTTTCGGCATCGGCAAGGCGTACTTCTGGCTGACGATGCTGGGCGTGGTGTCGGAGCGGTATCCGCGTGGGGGCGAGTTCCTGCTGGCAGTGATGGGCGCGGCAGGCATGATTGCTGCAGGCGTTGCAGGACCCAGCATGGGGCGCATCTACGACCTGCACACCATCGAGAAACTCACGCCGGAACTGCGCTAGCTGGTGGTCGTGGACGGCAAATACAGCCCTGAACGCGCGCAGGAGATTATCAAATCTGTTCACTTCCCCTTCAGCCCAACCCGCCACTCCTTCTGCAGCAGCGGGAAGCCCTCCGCCTCGCGCTTTTCGAGGTACTTGAGACAGCACGCCCGCGAGAGGGCGCGAATACGCTGAATATAACTCGCCCGCTCCGTGACCGAGATACTGCCCCGCGCATCGAGCAAGTTGAAAATATGCGAACACTTCAGTGCAAGGTCAAACGCGGGATGCACATAGCCCAACTCGGCAATCCGTGCGCTCTCCGCCTCGTACATCTCAAACAGTTTGAACAGCATCTCGGTGTCGGCATGCTCGAAGTTGTAGTAGTTATGCTCCAGTTCGGCGTGGTAGTCCACATCGGCGTAGGAGACGCCGCGGCTCCACTCCAGTTCCCAGACGCTGTTTTTCTTTTGCAGGAGCATCGCGAGCCGTTCGGGACCGTAGGTGATTTCGGCGCACACGGGGTCGCACTCGATGCCGCCGACCTGCTGGAAGTAGGTGAACTGGGTGATCTCTGTGCCGTTGAGCCACACTTCCCAGCCGACGCCCGACGCGCCGAGCGTGGGGGCTTCCCAGTCGTCCTCCACGAAGCGGATGTCGTGTTCGCTGGGGTCGATTCCAATCGCGCGCAGGCTCTCCAAGTAGACATCGACCACATCGTCGGGCGACGGCTTGAGAATGACCTGATACTGGTAGTAGTGCTGCAAGCGCATCGGGTTGCGAGCGTAGCGTCCATCAGCAGGGCGACGGCTGGGCTGCACATACGCCACATACCACGGCTCGGGTCCCAGCGCGCGCAGCGCGGTCGCAGGCGCCATCGTACCCGCGCCTACCTCCACATCATACGGCTGCAGAATCAAGCACCCGTAGTCCGCCCAAAACTGCTCCAGCCGAAAGAGCAACTCCTGAAAGGTCATAGGCGCGATAAGTATACCTCTCGCAGGGTATACTCCCGCCCGACGATGAGTGTAGACAAGTTCATCCAGACGATTCTCTGGATTCTCGCGGTGCTGCTCAGCATCGCCATCCACGAGTACGCGCACGCCAAATATGCCGACTGGGCGGGCGACCCGACGCCGCGCAGCCAAGGGCGCGTGACGCTGAACCCGATTGCCCATTTTGACCCGTTGGGCACGCTGCTCATCATCATCGTGGCGTTTTCGGGCTACGGAATCGGCTGGGGTAAGCCCGTGCCCGTCAATCCGGGCTATTTTCGCAGCCCGCGCCGCGACTGGGTGCTGTGCGCGTTCGTCGGACCGCTCTCCAATGTCATTCTGGCTGTGCTAAGCGCCATGGTGTTGCGCGGGCTGTTGCTTTCAGGAGCGGCGCCTTTCCTCAGCATCTTCGTGGATTTCCTGCTAGCGATGGTGCTGGCAAACATCGGGCTGGCGCTGTTCAACATGATTCCGCTTCATCCGTTAGACGGATCGAAAGTGTTGTCGGGATTTCTGCCCGATGTGTTTGACCGTCGCTACTGGGGCTTTCAGATGGTATACGGACCGATTATCTTGTTTGGCTCGATTTTAATCCTCCCGTTGATTGGGCTGCCAAATCCGCTGCGTTATATTTTATCGCCGATGTACAAGTTCTTTGGGGAGTTGCTGCTGGGGCTGTAGGTATACTTGCAGGTGCTATGGCGCGTGCGTTATACAAGGGACTGCTGTTGATTGCGGACGGTCTGGGCGACCGTCCTGTGCCTGAGATGGGCAGCAAGACGCCGTTGGAGTACGCGGCGACGCCGACGCTGGATCGGCTGGCGCGCGAGGGCGAGTGCGGGCTGATGGATCCGATTGCGCCGGGCATTCGCGCAGGCTCCGACACGGCGCACTTGGCGATTCTGGGCTACGACCCGTATCGGGTGTATCAGGGGCGCGGACCGTTTGAGGCGCTGGGGATTGGCATGGAGGTGCGCGGGGGCGATGTCGCGCTGCGCTGCAACTTCAGCACGGTGGACGCCCATATGCGCGTGATTGACCGTCGCGCGGGGCGCATCACCGACGGCACGCGCGAACTGGCAGAGGCGGTCAACGGCGTCGTCATCGACGGCGTGCAGTGCTTTTTCAAAGAATCGGTGGCGCATCGGGGCGCGCTGGTGCTGCGCGGTGAAGGGCTGAGCCATCGCATCACCGATGTTGACCCGCATGCAGAGGACGAGCCGATTCACGAGGCGCGCCCGATAGACCCCGATGACCCCGCCGCTGTGCGCACGGCGCAGGTGGTGAACGCCTTCGTGCGCCTGAGTTATGAGTGGCTGAACGACCACCCTGTGAACCGCGCGCGTCGGGAGCAAGGGCTGCCTCCCGCGAACATCATCCTGCCGCGCGGGGCGGGCGTCGCGCCCCACCTTGAGCCGTTCCCCCAAAAGCACGGCATGACCGCCGTCGCCGTGGTGGAGACGGGGCTGATTCGCGGCATCGCGCGATTCGTTGGGATGGACATCCTGGACGCGCCAGGCGCAACAGGTGGCGTCGACACCGACTACGCCAGCATCGCCGACACGCTCGTGCGCGCCCTGCAGCAGTACGACTTCGTGCTGTGCAATGTCAAAGCGCCCGACCTTTGTGGGCACGACCGCAACCCGCAACTCAAAGCGCAGGTGATTGAGCAAATTGACGGCTTGGTCGCGCGGCTATTGGAAGGCTACCGCGAGCCGTTTTATCTGATCTTGACGGGCGACCACTCGACGCCTTGCTCGGTGGGCGACCATTCGGGCGACCCTGTGCCTGTGCTACTGCACGGACCCGACCTGCGCGGCGACGAAGTGCTGCGCTTCCACGAGTACGCCTGCGCGCGCGGCGCACTTGGACGCTTGCGCGGAAGCGACCTTGTGCCCATCCTGACGCAACTGATGGGCGTGCAGGAGAAATTCGGCGCGTAGTGGGGTATACTTAACCCCCGACGCTGACGGAGAGGCGACAGACGATGGCATCGACGAAAACGCAAACGGAGCGTCCCGGATTGGTTGCGCGGCTGCGCAACTGGTTCCACGATATTGTGGCGGAACTGCGCCGCGTTACCAAACCCACGCCTGAAGAGACGACGCAGATGATGCTGGTGGTCATCGGCTTCGTGCTGGTGGTCGCCATCTGGTTCGCGGTCTGGGATGCTGCCCTGACCCAGGTGACGCAGCGCATCGAGAACTGGGTCGACAATCTGGGGCGCTGAGAGGTACTGCTATGACGGGAACCGCGCGAACGGCATGGTATGTGGTGCGCACGCTGGTCGGACACGAGAACAAGGTGAAACTCGCGATTGAAAAGCAGGCGGAAGCGCGGGGCTACACCGACCGCATCTTCCAAGTGCTGATCCCCACGGAGCAAGAGGTGCGTGCGAAAGGCGGCAAAAAGCAGACCGTCACACGACGAGTTTTTCCAGGCTATGTGCTGGTGGAGATGATTTTAGACGACGAAACTTGGGCGCTGGTGCGCATGACGCCTGGCGTCACGGGCTTTGTCGAATCAGGCGGCAAACCCGTCCCCCTCTCACCCGAAGAGGTGGAGGAGATTAAACGCTCCATCCTTGAGAGCAAGGAGCGCCCGCGCATCGCGTTCTCGCCGGGCGACACCGTGCGCGTGATTGAAGGCGCGTTCGCCGACTTCAACGGCAAGGTCGAGAGCGTGGACGCCGAGCGTAGCAAGGTGAAGATTCTAATCAACATCTTCGGGCGCGAGACGCCCGTCGAACTTGAGTTAGACCAAGTGGAGAAAATTTCGTAGGAGGCGTGCTATGGCGAAAGAAGTAGTTAGTGTGGTGAAGTTGAATCTGCCTGCAGGCGCGGCGACACCCGCACCCCCTGTGGGACCCGCGCTCGGTCAGGCAGGCGTCAACATTATGGAGTTTGTGAAGGCGTTCAACGAGCGCACCGCCAGCATGAAAGGCTCCACGCTGCCTGTGGAGATCACGGTCTACAAAGACCGCACCTTCACCTTCATCGTGAAGCAGCCGCTGGCGTCGGATTTGATTAAACAGGCGGCGGGCATTCAGTCAGGTTCTGCGAACCCCCTCCGCAACAAGGTCGGTAAAATCACGCGCCAGCAACTGCGCGAAATCGCTGAGCGCAAGATGCCCGACCTGAACGCCAACGATATCGAAGCCGCGATGCGCATCATCGCGGGTACGGCGCGCTCGATGGGCGTCGAAATCGTCGACTAACACAACCCAGTGGCAGGGGCAAACGCTCCGCTACGACCACAGGAGGCAACCATGAGAGGACGCACAATCAAGAAGAAACAGCGCCACAGCAACCGCTACATGCAAGCGGTGCAGGCACTCGGCAACGGACAGCAGACCTACTCGCCAATCGAGGCGATTCGTAAGGTGAAGCAGACCGCCACCGCCAAGTTCGACGAGGCGGTCGATATGGCGGTCAACTTGGGCGTCGACCCGCGCAAGAGCGACCAGATGGTGCGCGGCGTGGTGAACCTGCCGCACGGCACCGGCAAGAAGCAAAAAGTGCTGGTGTTCGCCAAAGGCGAGCAGGCAGACGCCTCACGCGAAGCGGGCGCGGACTTGGTCGGCGCAGAGGACATCGTCGAACAGATCCAAAAAGGCTGGAAGGGCTGGAAGAACTTCGACCTCATCGTCGCAGGGCAAGACATGATGCCCATCATCAGCCGTATCGGCGGCATTCTCAAAGCGCGGATGCCGAACCCGAAATCGGGCACCGTCTCGCCCGACCCCGCCAAAGTGGTGCGAGACATCAAGCAAGCCTCGCGCGTGGAGTTCCGAGTCGACAAAGCAGGCATCGTGCATATGCCCATCGGACGCGCCTCCTTCAGCGAGGAGCAACTGCTGGAGAACATGCTGGTCGCGCTGAATGCCTTGCTCAAGGCGAAGCCCCCGACTGCCAAGGGACGCTACCTGCAGAAAATCACCCTCTCCAGCACGATGGGTCCTGGCGTGCGGGTTGATGTGAGCGAGGCGCAACGCTTGGCGGAACAGGTGAAGGCTTAACCGTTCGCCTCATCGTACCTCTGAACTGCCCACCCACTCAGTCGTGGGTGGGTATTCTTTTATGGGTGAAATCCCACACTTCAGGTGAAGACACGCTGTTTGGCGTTGTGCTGCCCGCAGAGTTGGAGCAGTTTGTGTGGGACGCCAACCCGTGGTGGCGCGGCGCGCCGATGCGTCCCCTACCGCGCTATCGGCGTTGGTTGTTCCCCACCGTGCTGAAGCGGTTGCAGAGTCCCCTTGCGCCCGTTGTCGCGCTGCGTGGGGCGCGGCAGGTCGGTAAAACGACGCTGCAGTTGCAGATTATCGAGCATCTGCTGCTCGAAGGCGTCGCCCCGCAACGGCTGTTTCGCGTGCAGTTCGACGAACTCCCAACGCTGAAGGGGTTTCAACAGCCAATCTTAACGCTCTGCCGCTGGTTCCAGTCGCGCGTACTGAAGGGCAGTTTCAACGAGTGGGCGCAGCGCGGCGAGCCTGTCTACATCTTTCTGGACGAGGTGCAGAACCTGCCCGACTGGTCGGCGCAGGTGAAGGCGTTGGTGGATCATCACGCCGTGCGCGTGCTGCTGACAGGCAGTTCCGCGCTGCGGATTGAGTATGGGCGCGAGAGCCTCGCAGGGCGCATCACGACAGTAGAGTTGGGACCACTGC
>Ga0197142_1005199_pt1 | contig 10267 bp, 5 predicted proteins | sample GBS60_MetaG_FD_148614 | JGI IMG/M metagenome (GOLD analysis project Ga0197142, IMG submission 148614) | Sediment microbial communities from Great Boiling Springs, Gerlach, Nevada, United States - GBS 60_MetaG | ecosystem: Environmental > Aquatic > Thermal springs > Hot (42-90C) > Sediment...
AGGGCTCTCACCTACATGTGCCCAAAGCGCTGGTCCGCTGGGGGGTATACGCCGATTACAGCAGCGAGGGCTTCCGGTTCTCGGGGCCGATCCTGGGGGTCGGGCCCACCGTGCTGTTGCCGATCGCCGGTGCCTTCCAAGTGTTCGGGGTGGACCTGTGGCCGGCCCGCTGGGTGATGGCCGGTTACCTGCTGCTCACGGCCAGTCTGTTCTTCGCCATGGCGCGCCGCTGGGTTCCGGGATCCGGAGCGGCCTTCGCCACCCTGTGGTTTGTGTTCACGCGTAGCCTGGACACCGTGGCCTACGGGCGTCAGGTGCTGGGGGAGGTCCCGGCGATGGCCTTCCTGGCCCTGGGGCTGATCGGCTGGGCGCGGATGGCCCGGGACCGGTGGGGTGGGATCCTCATGGCGGGAGTCGGGTTCGGGCTGGCCCTGATCACCAAGAACCAGTGGGGCATCTTCCTCATCCCCGGCCTGCTGGCGATGGCGATCTTGGGGAAGGCGTTCTACCGGGAGCGGACCTGGGCGGGGAACCTGGCGATCGCGGGGGTGGCCCTGGGGTTCTGGGGGGTCTGGCAGGGGATCCTGTGGGGGCTTCTGAATCCGGATCCGGTGCGGAGCCTGACGGAGCTGCGGGCCATCGCCGGTGGGAGCGTGATGGTGTTCCCCTCGCCGCGCATGGGAGCGACCGCCCGCAGCCTGCTCACCGTCTTCGACGGAGCCTTCCTCCCCTTCCTCCTGTATGTGGCGGCGCGGAGCGCCCAGCGGACGCCGGAGGGGTATCGCTGGGGGATGATCGGGGTCTTGGCCGCCTTCAACATCGGATGGCTGGTGACCGCTTCGAACGGCTGGCTGCGCTACGCTTACCCGGGCCTGGCGCTCCTGAGCCTGGGAGCTGGTGGGATGCTGGAGGACCTCCGGAGGCAGGCAAAGAAGTCGTGGGGCCTTTCCGCGGCCCTGACCGCCTGGCTGGCGGTTCTGCTGCTCGGCTCCGCCGGGGTGGTGGCGGCGCGGATCGCCCGAGGCGGTGACGGCTCGGCCTTCGCGATGGCGCGCTATCTACGCGCCCATATCCCGGAGGCGGCGCGGATCGAGACGTGGGAGCCGGAGATGATGGTCCTCACGGATCATCGCTACCATCAGCCCCCTCAGCCCCTGCTGGATGTCGCCTCCCGCTTTATTTGGTTCGGTGGCCCGCCGCCCTCGGCCGTCTATCGATGGGAGGCCAGCGATCCGGACTACGTGCTGGTGGGGGCGTTCGGGCGATGGGTGCAGCTGTATCGGGAGGTGGAGGAAAGCTGTCCGCCGATCGCCTCCTTCGGCCCTTATCGCCTGTATGCGCCCCGGGAGTGCACGATGCTTCGATCCGGAGATAAGAGCGTGCAGCCATGATGAGCTGGAAGCTTCGATCCGGGTGGATCGCCCTGCTTGCCGGGCTGTTCCTGGCTCTGGGGATCGGAAGGTTCGCTCCCGCCTTCGGACAGGGCGAGGCGGTCCGGTGGGAGAAGCCGGTGCGGCTTTCAGACCCGAATCACCTTGCTTGGTTTCCTGATGTAGTTGCGAATGACACAGGTGATGTCCTCGTGGTCTGGTCTGGCGGTGCTCAGCAGGGTCAGACCCAATTCGATGCATTAATGCTTTCCCAGTTTCGAGAGGGAACATGGTCGAGGCCGGTGGACATTCAGGCAGTTCCTTTTGTTGGGAATTTGAGCTATGCGGTTCGTAATTCCCTCGCTCTGGACCGGTATGGGAATGTGCTGGTGACGTTCCGAGTGCCAACGATTCTGTATTTCTCAATGGCTCCGATAGCTCAGGCCGCCTCGGCGCAGGCTTGGACATCGCCTCGGCGGCTCAGCGGATTCAATGTGGCCTATTACAATGAGCTGGGAGTGGATTCGGAGGGCCGGATCCATGTGGTCTGGTCGGAGATCGTAACCGCTCCTTCCTGCGAAGGATGCGCGGATATTTTTTACCGGTTCTCCGACGATGATGGGGAAACCTGGTCATCCCCGGTGAATCTCGCGCGATCTCCGGGACATGATTCCCTGAAGCCTCATCTGTGGATCGGCAAGGGGGGCTGGCTGTATGTGACATGGCAGGAGAGCGAGGGTCTCTTCGTAGGCGGCGGGAAGCCTGCCGGCGTCCGCCTGGCCCGTTCGCCGGATCGAGGCCGCACCTGGAAGGAACCGGTGTGGATCACGGCCACTGTGGGCACCCCTCAGCAGGCGGTGATCGGGGAGGATGGACAGGGAACGCTCCTCCTGGTCTGGCGGGTGGCGGAGGGAGCCGGGGTCTATTTTCAACGCTCCCGCGATCACGGGGAGACCTGGACCTCGCCGGCGTTGCTTCCCGGCTTCCAGGCCCGGCCCTGGACTCAGATCCCGTATGATGATTACGACATGGCTGCGGACAGCGTGGGCCGGTTGCATTTCGTGGGCGTGGGGGCGGTGGGGGCGGGGGATCAGCTGGGGGTCTGGCATCTGATGTGGGATGGGACCACCTGGCAGGGCCCCTTCCTGGTCTCCACAGGACGGAATTTCCCGGAATGGACCCGGCTGGCAGTTTCGGAGGGTCGCCGGTTGCACCTGGTATGGTTCGAACGGGACCCGGAGAATATGTATAACTCGGACGCGGCCCGCTATACAGTCTGGTATAGCACGGCCCTGACGAATGCCCCACCGGTCCGGCGCACGCCAGTGCCCACTCCTACCCTGACGCCCTCGCCCCCGACGCCCTCCGGAGTGCATGTTCTTCCGACCTCCACCCCCTTTGTCCCGCGGACGATGGATCCGAACCTGCCGGTGGGCCAGCCCCGGCCGGATTCCGAGGCGCTACGTCTGATCGTTCTGATGGGCGGAGGAGTGATCGTATTGAGCACCATCGGCGGATGGGCGTTGCGGCAGCGCTCATAGCTTTATTCATTGAGGAGAGAGCCCGTGCGGATCCTGATGCTCACGCAGGTGTTGCCCTATCCGCTGGCCAGCGGACCGCAGATCAAGACGCATTACGTCCTGCGCTATCTGGCCCGACATCATCGCATCACCCTGGTCTCCTTTGTCCGCTCCGACGGAGAGGCTCGGTCCGCTGAGGCGTTGCGCCCCTATTGCGAGGCGATCCACACCGTCCTCCTCCCCCGCTCCGGATTTCGGGATGGGGTCGCCCTCCTACGGGCGATGGTCAGCGGCGAGCCCTTCGTGATCGCCCGGGATCACCGGCCTGCTCTCTACCGCTTGCTGGAACGCTTGGATAAGGCCAGGCCCTTCGACGCGGTCCACGCGGATCAGCTCAACATGGCGCCCTATGCGCTTCCGGTGCGGGCGCGGCGGGTGCTGGATGCCCACAACGCGGTCTGGCAGATCGCGGAGCGGCTGGCCCGGGCGATGCCGCCGGGACCCTTGCGGTTCCTCGCGGCCCAGGAGGCCCAGCGCCTGAGGCGATATGAGGGGAGGATCTGTCGGGCCTTCGATCACGTGGTTGCCGTGAGCGAAAGCGACCGGGCGGCCCTGGAGGAGGCAGCGGGCGAGAAGCTGCCGATCCTTGTGGTCCCCATCGCCCTGGATCCCGAGGATTTCCCTCCTATCCCCCGGGAGTCCGGGGCGATGGGGGTGTTGCATATCGGGGGGCTGCACTGGCCGCCGAACGCGGAGGGGATCCGGTGGTTCCTGCGGGAGGTGTGGGGGCAGGTGCGGGCAGCGGTGCCGGAGGCCCGGCTGTTTCTGGTGGGAGCCCGCCCTCCGGCGGATCTGCGGGCGTGGGCGATCCGGGATCCCTCGGTCATTGTGCCGGGCTTTGTGGCCGATCCCACCGCCTACTGGCGGCAGAGCGCGGTGGTGATCGTCCCGCTCCGCGCGGGCAGCGGCATCCGGGTTAAGATCCTGGAGGCGTGGTCCCGGGGGATGCCGGTGGTGAGCACCACCATCGGCTGTGAGGGGCTGAAGGCTTACCATGGGGAGAACATCTGGATCGCGGACGATCCCGAAGGCTTCGCCCGGGCAGTGGTCACCATGCTGCGAGAGCCTAGGGAGGCGCGCCGGATCGGGGAGGCCGGCCGGGAGACCGTCCGGGCGTTGTATGACTATCGGGTAGCCTGTCGTCCCCTGGATGCAGTTTACCCGCTTTGATGGGCGCTTTCCTCGATCCGCTATGGGCGTACGACCCCGGCGCGGAGGAGGAGCGCCAGATCCGTGAGCCACGGGGAGTCCAAGATGCGGATCTGATCTGGTTGTTCTACGAGGATCTGCGGGTCTCCCTGATACCAGTCGATTTGGCCGCGCACCCGGATCGCGGTGCCAGGCCGGATCATCTGCTCCGGCGGCAACGGGAAGCGATCCCAGTAGGGGCGCAGGATACGGATTTTCAACACGCCTTGATGTGGGTTCTGGAATCCTAGGTAAACGGCTTTCCCATTGTTGAAAACGAAACGAATCGTTCCTTCCACTTCCTGGACTTCCCCAATATAAAGTGAGGCCAAAGTGTAAGGGAGGGGAGTTTCTTTGTTCGATAAATTCTGAGTTGTGCTTCCGAGAATTATTTTAGAAGATGTTTTTTCGCTGATCTCCGTGTTTGTAAGCGAAGAAACCGATAATGGATCTCCATGCTCCAATGCAATAAGCGCTCCATCACCGCTCACAAAATAGATTGTCTGATTGCTGACAACCCATGTTGCATATTCGGTCCAATATTCATCATAAACATTACCTTGCCCATAATATATGTAAAAACCAGCAGGGAGTATTCGAGGCTGTGGATTATCCTGAACCAGCTGGTCAGAGCAATAGTGGTTTGAACTGAATGGACAGCTTCCGGTTGGGGAAACAGAGACAATAATATGTGGCAAATTTTGAACCAAAATAGGATTCTTTCCGGTCCCATAAATGGGAGAACGATCGACAATTTGGTGAGAGAATCCGAACATGAAATGCCCACCGAAAATATAATCGCCGGCCATGGAGAGATTCGCTTGCTCATCGGTGGGGAAGAAAGTGTTCTGCATGAAACGGACGTCACCGGCCCGGTAGCCCGGAACTGTGGTGTCATCCAGCATCATCTCCCCCAGCCGGGAATCGTAACGTCCATCGCATGGGGACTGCAGACACGGGGATCCGCGCATGACGACGTAGGCGACCTCTTGGCCGTCCGGGAAGCGCTTGACGACCGGCTGGGGGCCCATGGGGAGATAGCCGCCGTCCCCGAACCCGCCGTGGCCGACGTTGGCGATGAAGGCCGGGGAGCCGTCTGACAGGCGCAGGGCCAGCAGAGCCTGATATTGGGGCTGGGCGGCCAGCCCGCTCCGCATCGTCGCGTTATCGCCCGGCCACGGGCTCCACGGGTTCCACATCGCCTCCCAGTCCAGGCGCAGCTTGATGAGGACCAGGCCGTGGCCTTCCGCGATCACCGGCCAGCCGTTTTTGACCTCCGCATAGTTCGATGAGGAGCCGGGATCCCCAGGCTGGCGGGGGGTGGGCTTAACCCGCCAGGCCTGCCTCCCATCGGCGTTCCGGATGGCGTGGACGTAGAGATCCTGGGAAACGACCACCACTCGATCCCAGGAGGGAGAGTAGGCCGGCGGCGTGTGCACGGGGGCTCCGGCGTCGTAGGACCAGAAGGGGGAAAGGGTGAACTTGTTGAGGGCGTAAACCCGGTTCCCCATCGCGATGAACACACGCTCCCCGAACAGCGCTGGCGGGAGCGGTAGGTCGCTGGAGGTGCCCGTGGGAAACTGGCCCTGGATCTCGCCGGTTGTGGCGTTCAGCTTGTAAAGGATGCCGTTGGTGGAGAGGACGAAGAGGGCTCCGGTCTCCGGGTCATAGGCGGGGGTGGAGTTCACCCGCGCGCCGCCCGGGTTGCGATTCCAGAGCACTCGTCCGGTGGCGTTGTCCAGGGCGAAGACGCCGCGATCGCCAGCGGCGATGTAGACCCGTCCCCCGCCGGTGACCGGCTGGCTGTTGCGGGGAAGACGGAACTTGCCGGGGCTCACCCGACCCTGGGCATCCGGTCCGTTCCATGCCCACTTCCAGCGCCAGGGAGGGGGAACCACCTGGGAGGTGAAGCTGGTTCGCTGGGCATCATGGGCGTGCTGGGTCCATTCATCGGGGCTACTCGGGGCGAACTGGCGGAACACCCCTGGGAGATAAAGCCGGTAGGTTGTGGTTGCTGAGATCTCCGCGGAGGCCGTCGGGGGGGACGAGGAGGCCGGCCCCGTGGGTGGGGAGATGAGCGGCCGTGGAAGGGCCGACAATGAGGAGGGAGCCCCGGTAGCCTCTGCTTTCTGCAATGGCGAAGTAGGGAACGAAGGGCTTCCGCAGAGCGCTAAGCTCCAAGCCAGCGCGCCTATAAGGATCTGACGTTCCACCTTCCCCTCCCAGACTTTCTCAAACCAAAATCAAACCAATCATATCCTAACATCATCACGGTGATATGTCAAATGGGCTTGGAAAACCCGAAGAGCGCAGCGGGCACTTCGAGGGTTCTTCGCCCAGCTTAAATCAGCCAAGATCTTCAGCGGACCTCGAAAAACTGAAGGCCTAGGCAGCGAAATGCCTTGTGGCCCTGCAATGCCTCCAGGTCTTCCCGGAGGAACCCTGTTGCGATCTGGAGCCACTGGAGATACTCCGCCGGATAAGCGGCAGGATCTGACATGTAAACCTTCCCGGCCCTTTGGTGGATCCTCTGGATCTCGGCGTAAATGCGCTGGCTGACGATGGCCTTACTTTTGTGGCGCGCTGATAAATCCAGGAGGGAGAGGACGTCCCGGCGGTGGAAGTAACGCAAATACTCCGCCCATATCCAATCCGTTGCTAAAAATAGGTCCAGATCGCTCATATGTTGGGCCACACAATGCGCCAGCTCCCGATAGGGATGAGGTCCTTGGTGCCGCGGCAGGATGCTCCGGGAGAAGTTTGCGGTGGCGATGAGGCCGACGCACGCCCAGAGTGCCGCCCCAGCCCGCCACGATCCCGGATCGACCCTCCATCCTCTCGCCAGCAAAAGGATGAGGAAGAGATTCAGCGAGATAAACCATTTAGGCTCTGCGGGGTCCCACCATAGGATGAAGAGTCCATAGCATGTCATGGTCAGGGCCATCGCCGGGCTGGGCCATCGGAAGTCCTGACGTAAGGCACGGATCAGGCGGGGGAGCGCGAGCGAGAGCGCAAGGAGTAGAGCGACAGGACTTATGAATGGGAGGAGCTCGGGGATCTCTCCCCGCCCAACTGCTCGCCACCCCAGCCCATCGGTGATGGGGATCCAGCTGGCGACAGCGCTCCGCACCCATTCGGGCAGGCGCTCCATGTCGAGCCGTCCCCACACCGGCAGGCGGGTTTCGTAGGTGATCATCCATCGTATCCATTCCAAAGGATGGAGGGATCGAAGGGTCCAGAACCCGGCTCCCCCATAGAGGAGAGCAGTGAAGAGGAGAGTAGCAAGCAGCCCTTCACGCACATGGCAGAGGGTGCCCGGAGATATGGACCTGTGGAAGTACCAGCGTCCAAGCCAGAGAAAGAGCAGGAAAATGTGTGCCTGCCAGAGGGCAATGGCCAGAGTAGCCATCAGGGCTGCGATGAGCGCGTGCTTTCTGGAAAGAGACTCGGTATCCAGGCACAGTAGGAATAGGACGGCGGCAGTGTGTGCGGGTATGATGTAGTTCGCATCGGTGCTAAAAATCCAGTAGGACCAAGAGGTTCCAAGGGCGAGGGTCAATCCTGCACTGGTTAGAGAGGAGAGCCCCCAACGTTGCATAATCCAAAAGCATGCAGCCAACCCAATGGCTCCGCTAAAAGCGCTGAGCGCCTGCAGAGCGTCGATTGAGTGCTCCAGGGGCTTGAGCATGGAGAGAAGGGAATGCCAGATTCCACCAATAGACCGATAAATTAAATGATGCGGCGAGAAAAACACTCCACGCTCTAGAGCCCACGCTTCAGTGAGTCCGTTTGGGTCATAGCGCCGGGAAAGCCAGGGGAGATACAACAAGAGACCTATTGCAAGCAACAAACTAAGTTTACTTGCTTGGACAAATCTTGACCAGAGCTGACCCGGCAAGTCCTGTTTCAGCATCGCCTCCTCCGAGCCGGGGTCTTCGGGGATCTCTGGCACTGATGCGGTTTAAATCAAGTTTATATTTATTAGATATTTTATGGGAGATTTTTATGGAAAAATGGAATATTCTTCAAGCATATTTTTTATTTTTGGATTATTGTAACACCACGATACATTAACAATAGTGTCTTTAAGATAGATATATACGAATATTTGCGCAGGTTTAGATCTATTGTTATTATTTTCCAAACATCTCAATATTTCGGATATTAATTCCGGATGATAAGAGCCGTAAACCTTTAAAGATGGAAGATTATAATGTGTTCGAAGCGCCCATCCAGCTCCCACACCCAAAACCCGTGCCTGGCCGTAGTTCTTCGGCAAATTAATCAAATAAAATTGCGTTTCTTCATTAATATATGGATGATTTTTATAGATTATTTGGAGAATCTGATCAGCTATTTCTCCCGCATAACGCCATTCTTTACCTCTAAATTGTAGAATAACAAAAGAGGATAGGATATAAATTATGATGCCCAAAATAAATGTTATGCGAAAACAAAACGAAATCTTTTTAAACAAAAATATTTTTATAAGATCTATTATCGCGATAACGTATCCTAATGATGGCAAGTAGAAGTATCGATCGGCATTTCCAGTGTGAACAAGGAATGAATAGGGCAGAAATGAAACAATAGCCCAAATTATTCCAAATCGTCCGATTCTAGAAGTTGCTAGTTCGATAATTGCCAGTATAGCAAGAGATGAAAGAGCCATTATTATTTTTAATTCAAAACTTGGGCTTCTTAAATTGATGAAATAAATCGTTAAATAACTGATATAGCCCATAAGATCTTTAATCTTACTAATATTTAGGGAGAGTCCATAAAACTTATCGGGTTGATTCTGAGCAATCAAACCAACAAAGCGATTATTAGGAAGAACTGTTGCAACGAAGTATATAATTAATAAGATCAAATATGGGATGAATCCAGATATTTCATTAATAATATTCGTCGTTTTGGTATCTTGTTTTACGGTTCTATTTACAAAGAAGAGAATTAAAATCAGAGCGGCTGACGCTTCGTGACTTAAAAGAGCTGATAAAAAACTTAATAACGACAATATAATGAATTTTGTGTTGCCAGTATGCTTAAATTTGATATAAAATATTATGGTTATTAAACTAAAAGTAGTCATGATCATGTGGGAATATGCGGCTCCCCAGAAGATTGTTTCATGATGACGAGGATAGAATGCGAAAAGAAAGGCACCCAACCACCCTAATTTCTTCGATTTTGTTATAAAAAATATGAGCAAGTGAGCTAGATAACAATTTAAAATATGAGTTAATATGCTTATTAGATGATACGGAATAGGATTAACCGAAATATGTCCAACAACTGTCTGTAGTAGCAGCCAAATAAGCCCCTGAACCGGCCTAAAGTTACGATCCGGTTTAAGCTCAAGATAATATACGATGATCGAACCAAAATCTTCGGCAACTGGCTTATTCGATATCCATGGAGAGTAAGTTAAAAAAATAGCTAGCGCTGAGAGAACAAATATGATTAGATTTCTGCGAGAACTCATTTCAAAACCCTCCAAGCGATGACGAGGCAAACGAGATAGGCAAGGCCCTGGAAGCGTGGAAAGCAACCTTTCGAGCCTGACCATCCGCCTTCGGAATCTTCCCTTTAGCCAGCCGAGGAACTGTGCCTCGCTACTCCTCACCTTCCGATACGCTTTTCGATCGAAGGAAGGAGCCCTTCCCTTCCGGTTCCTTTTTTTGAAGTTCCTTATGCCGTCGCTGCGCCATCTGAGATGAACGCCCATGGCGCATCCGTCAGCTCATGGAACTCCATCGATCTCGCTTGCCTCAACAGATCCTCAAAGAGTATACTCCAATAGGGTCTCAGAGCTTTGAGACGAGTTCCTAATCCTGTAGAGTGGGATCTGATCGAAGTCGAATTCCAGCCTGCTTCAGTTTAGGTTTTCCAAAACTCATGTTAGGATCTGGTAATTAGATTGATAGAAAAGAGGGCACCGGTGCAAAAATACGCTTCTCGCCTTTTTTGAGCCAACCTCTGATGCGGATAGCGCTGGCGGAGGGACCGGATTACGAGGCGCTGCTGACCTGTATCCGGTGCGCCCGCTGCCTCCCGGTCTGTCCCACGTATCAGGAGACCCTCCACGAGGCGCAATCCCCCCGGGGGCGCCTGGCCCTGCTTCGG
>Ga0197142_1005201_pt1 | contig 10264 bp, 12 predicted proteins | sample GBS60_MetaG_FD_148614 | JGI IMG/M metagenome (GOLD analysis project Ga0197142, IMG submission 148614) | Sediment microbial communities from Great Boiling Springs, Gerlach, Nevada, United States - GBS 60_MetaG | ecosystem: Environmental > Aquatic > Thermal springs > Hot (42-90C) > Sediment...
TACTATGGATTGGTAGCAATAATAATGCATGATAGTGATGAGTATATAAGGTTGGATGAGAGGCAGATAAGAGATGAGTTAGCAGCACTGAAGGATTGGAGTATAAAGGAGGGTAGATTAACTAAAACTGTTAGATTCAAGGACTTCAACCAGGCATTCGGGTTCATGACAAGGGTAGCGCTCTATGCTGAGAAATTGAATCATCATCCAGAGTTCTATAATGTATACAATATGGTAAGGATAGAGCTTATAACACATGATATAAATGGTATAAGCAACTATGACTTTAGACTCGCAAGGATCATAGATGGCATACTCGATGAATATACAAGGTAAGAGAGTCGTAATAACAGGCGCTACTGGTGGTATAGGGAGTGCTATGGCATTATGGTTAGCACGGTGCAGGGCTAGACTGGCACTACAATATAGAGATCACTCAAAGATAACTACTCTGCTCAAGGATATAAAGAGAATAGATGAGGAGTACTATAGCAGCGAGGATAATATAATCATTGTCAAGGCAGATGTGAGCAGATACGATGATGTTAGAGGGATGGTAGATAGTACTGTTAACGCAATGAAGGGAATAGACGCGTTGATAGCAGTAGCAGGTTATCCTATAAGTAGAGAGGAGTGGTTCATAGACCCATTGAGTATAGATGATGAACTGTTAGATAGACCATGGAGAATAGATCTCAAGGGCTCATACCATTGTGTAAGAGCAGTAGTGCCTGTAATGAAATCTCAAGGTAATGGCAGTATACTACTGATAAGCTCAACACCTGCGCTCGTTGGAGATGTTAATGGTCTAGCATATACACTCGCAAAGGCAGCAGTGATAGCCCTAGTAAAGTCACTAGCACCTGTACTTGCGCCAGAGGTGAGGATAAACGCTCTAGCACTAGGTAGCATAGCAACTGATGCTAATATGAGTATATTAAGTGATGAAGAGGTAGACGGTATGATCAAGAGCATACCTATGAAGAGGTTTGGAAGAGCAGATGAGGTTGCATCTACAGCATCATTCCTTATATCAGATCATGCTAGTTACATAACTGGGCAGTGCATAGTAGTGGATGGAGGAGAGGTTAGGATCTAAAAGTATGAACCTTTATCATGCATGTAGAATAAAGTTTATTAATAAATGTTCTTGAATTAAGCAAGTGAGTAAGGGTAACTTCTCTAACTTTGATGTAAGGAGGTTCGATTGTACAAACTACGATACATTATACAACAGTTTCGTATGGGAGCTGCCAGGGTACTTCAACATGGGTATAGAGATGGTAGATAAACATGCAGATACCAACAAGATAGCGATATACTATGAAGATAATGACGGCACGAGGATATATAGATTCAGGGATATACTTAGGATGTCCAACAGACTCGCCAATACACTAACTGATCTTAAGGTAAGCAAGGGTGATAGGATAGCAGTGATTGCACCACAAGGTATAGAGGCTCTAGTAACTATGCTCACAGCATACAGACTAGGGTGCATAGCATTATCTATGAGTACGCTATTCGGTACTGATGCTATAAAGTATAGACTCGCCGACAGCGGTGCAAATGTATTGGTATTCGATGCTTCACTCAAGGAGAAGGTTAAACCAGCACTCGAAGGCTTGGATATAAGAAACGTATTCACTATAAACTCTAGTGGCGATGGATTCGATGACCTTAACGGTATACTACATAGTGGGTCATCCACATTCAAGCCATATAGGACAAGGATATACGATCCAGCACATATGCTATATACCTCTGGCACCACTGGCTTACCTAAAGGAGTCTTGTTGCCCCACAGCTTCCTCCTAGGCTGTATACCATGCTACCAGCTCTACATGGAGCTCGCACCCCAAGAGGGGGACATATTCTGGACACCATCGGATTGGGCATGGGTTGCTGCTATAGGCGATGTACTGTATCCTTCTCTATACTTCGGATACCCTGTAGTAGTGACTCCCAGGAGTGGTAAGTTTGATCCTTCATGGGCGTTGAGTATACTTGAGCGTTACAGAGTCACATGCACATACATAGTTCCTACAGCGTTAAGGATGATAAGGAAGTTCAAGGAGGACCCCAAGAGGGAGTACGATCTAGCATTAAGGGCACTGGGTAGTGCAGGAGAGCCTGTAGGTGCAGAGCTGGTAAGATGGAGTTTAGATAAGCTTAACGTTCCATTGAACGAGATATACGGACAGACGGAGGCTAACATAATAGTAACTAACTGCTACTCTCTGATGGGTCCAAGACCAGGCTCCATAGGCAAGAGTACACCTGGATTCACAGTAGAGATACTAGATGAGCAAGGGAATGTAGCGAAGCCTAATGAGATAGGAGAGATAGCAGTCAAGTTGCCCAACCCTGTGGCCTTCATAGGTTACTGGAATAGACCAGAGGATACAGCAAAGAAGGTGAGGAATGGATGGTTATACACTGGTGATCAGGGATACAAGGACAGTGAGGGTTTCATATGGTTCGTTGCAAGAACCGATGATCTTATAAAGGCAGCAGGGTACAGGATAGGCCCAGCAGAGGTCGAGGAGGCTATAAACCAGCATCATGCAGTACTAGAGAGTGCTGTAGTGCCATGGCATGATGAGGTTAGAGGACATGTGATAAAGGCATATATCGTACTTAAACCAGGATACGAACCTTCAGAGGCATTGAAGGATGAGATACAACAGTCTGTAAGGAAGAGACTCGCAGAGTACGCATACCCAAGGTTGATAGAGTTCATAAATGAACTGCCTAAGACTGATACAGGGAAGATAAAGAGGAAGGAGCTTAGAGCATTACATAACTGATTAGTAACCAATCAATTGATCAATAAACCAGTAGATCAATCAACCAACCTGATAGCATCTTCCCTTTAGCCTCATCTATAACGCTCCTCTAACGACCTCATATCATCCAATCCCACAAGTCTATTGAACTCATTGAATACTATCAACCTTTCCATGATACTTCTAGTACCATTCCTGGACTTGAGTAGTGTGAGTGCATCTCTCATTGCGTATGCTGCTGCGAATATAGCAGTCAATGGATAGAGTATGAATCTGAACCCCATAGCCTCGAGTTCATCTATACTCAATAATGGTGTCTTTCCTCCTTCTATCATATTCGCTACCAATGGCGCTCTTACTTCTCTGCATATCCTTGTCATCTCATCTACACTCCTTGGAGCCTCTATGAATACCAGATCCGCACCTATTCTAGCATATTCATTCGCTCTATCTATAGCCTCATCTATCCCTAGAGGTTCTAATGCATCAGTTCTAGCAACGACTATGAACTCTTCACTACTCCTCGCATCCAACGCAGCCCTCAACTTCTGTATATACTCTCCTCTGCTTATAACTTGCTTGCCCTGCATATGACCACAGCGTTTAGGCCATAACTGATCCTCAAGGAATATACCCTTTGCACCAGCATTCTCCAACTCTCTTACTATCCTCCTTACAGTGAGTGCATTACCGTATCCAGTATCTATATCTACTATCAACGGTATCTTTACCGATGATGCTATGTACCTTGCCCTCTCTATGACCTCATTCGCATTGAGTAACCCATAATCAGGCAGGCCTAGTACACTAGCTGATACGCTGTATCCAGACTGGAATACAGCATCGAATCCTAGACTCTCTGCTATCTTTGCACTCAGAGCATCGTACACACCAGGCACCACTATGGCATTACCTTTCATCTTACTGAGTAGATTCATAGGTACTCTATCAGACTAAGGTATAAAAATATACTGTATGCATATTCATACCATGGCTTTAGATATGCTTATAGTAGATGCTAAGGTTGTTACACCTTCAGGTATAGTAGAGAGGAACATAGCGATAGATGAAGGTAAGATAGTATCACTCACAGTAGATGAACCTCAGGCAAGTACCAGGATAAATGCATCTGGACTCTATGCCCTGCCAGGGGTTATAGATCCCCATGTACACTATGGGGTATTTCAGCCCATAGATAAGGCAGCAGAGAGTGAGTCTAGGAGCGCATGTATAGGCGGTGTAACTACGATGATGAGGATGCTGAGGTTATACGCAAGGTACACGGATAAGTTGATGCTACATCTAAAGGCAAGTGATAGACACTATGTAGATTATGCATATCACGCATCCATACTTATGCAGGAGCATCTAGAGGATAGAGAGTTGAATCACTGCATCAAGAATGGAATCACATCATTCAAGTTATACATGAACCTGAAGGGGGAGTTGGGAGGTATATACATGGATATAGACCCTTACAGCGATGGACTGCTCTACGCAAAGGTTGATACCACAGATGCGATGGTAGATTCTGCACTCAGAGAGGTTGCGAGGCGTAAAGCACTATTACTAGTACATGCAGAGGATGCAGATCTATGCTATGAGTCCACACTCAAGGTCAAAGCCGAGGGTAGAGATGATCTCAGGGCATGGAGCGATGCTAGGCCTAGTGTATCAGAGTACAATGCTATAATGATGTTATCTGATCTGGCTAGTAGGTACGATGCAAGTTTATACATAGTACATGTGGGTTCTTCTCTGGCTCTAGATGCTATAGCGCATGCAAGGTCTAGGGGTATAAGGGTATATGCTGAGACATGCCCTCATTACCTTACGCATACATATGATTTCGATATAAGGGGTAAAGTTGTACCTCCGTTAAGGAGTAAGGATGATGTAGCAAATGTATGGAATGCCATTTCATCTAACATGATAGATTGTATAGGCACCGATCATGTAGCCAATAGGCTGAGTATGAAGAGAGGGGATGGGAGTGTATGGAATGCTCTAGCAGGATTCCCGGGTGTAGCAACTATGCTCCCTGTACTATTGAGCGAGGGTGTGAACAAGGGTAGGATAACACTAGAGCAGCTCTCCAGACTCACCAGTTATAATACAGCAAGGATATTCGGGTTGAGGGAGAAGGGTCTAATTGCTCACGGCTATGATGCAGATATAGTACTTATAGATATGGATAGAGATGTTAGGGTGAGTAATGAGATGCTACACTCCTACTCTGACTACTCTATATACGATGGGATGGTACTCAAGGGCTGGCCTGTATGCACAATAGTGAGGGGGAGTATAGTCATGGATAATGGTAGTGTTGTAGGCAAGACAGGTTATGGTAGATACATAGCAAGGAGGGTAAATGATTAAATGTAAATGTGATATAAATGGATTAACAAACGAATGAATGATGTAAAGTGTGCTATGTGATGAAATAATGGACAACAATACCATACAACCTTAAGTATATATCACTTCAGTGCTACCATCCTTCATTATCCTATAGTATATATTGGCATGCCTTGTGAATAGCCCTGTCTCCATGACCCCTGCTATACACTTCATACGATTCTCCAACTCACTTAACCCTCTATTCTCATCATAATACTTCTTCATATCTATCTTAGCATCTATTATTATATTTCCATTCTCTGTCACTACAGGATAGCCTCTCTCATTGACCCTTATACTTGTATCTGCCATGAACTCTGATTTGAGTACATTGATAACATACGATCTAGCATATGGCAGTACCTCCACAGGTATGGGCATATCAAATCTATCTACGTACTTGCTCTCATCTGCTACTATAACCAGTCTCCTAGTCGCATGTATAAGTACCTTCTCTCTGAGCAACGCTCCTCCCCCACCTTTTATCATATTCATATACTCATCTATCTGATCAGCTCCATCTATAACCAAGTTTATGTATGGTATGAGCGAGTCATCCGCTATATTCAATCCTAGATGCTCCGCCCTTAACTTTATCTGTAGTGAGGTTGGTATGAACCTCAACGATTTCATGCTTACACCTTTATCATTAAGTATGTCTATAAGTTCATCCAGTAGAGCAGATACGGTCCTACCAGAGCCTAAGCCTATGATCATACCTTCATCGATCAACTCTAGCAATGACTCTGATACCCTGCTAGTGGTTATACGCATAACAGAGTTTTAGTCTGTAAATTTATAAAGGTTTGGTAGATAATTCATTTATTCATTCACTATCCAACCTCTTTATCATATCGTTTATCCTCCTCTTTATCTCCTCTAGGTCATCTAGCTTGTCTTTATCCCCTTCATAAGATAATATACTAGGACCCTCAGCATCAGATGTTTTATACTCATACTCTACCCTAGGCCTCTTCACCATCCTCTTAATCCTCTTCACATAAGGCTTGTTCGTCTTATCTATAGTGTGGTATCTGTTCATATTATCCATATACTCCCTTAAACTTCTATCTAGCAGATCAAATCTACCTTCTATACTATCTAATCTTCTTATTATAGAAAGAATAAAATACTTGTTCTTATTCTGATCATTAACACTATACCTGCTTGGTATATAGTGATCATTGAGACTATGCAGGTAGATGTACTCCTCCTCATCTATTATACCATGCTCTTTGTACTCCTTCCACACGCTGATCACTCTCTCCTTTATCCTATTCTCCACTCTCTCCCTTTCATCGTTGTGGTTGTATCTGCTTCGTTTGTTTATATACACAAGTACGGTTAATGCCCCAGCAAGCCCAGTTGCTATTAAAGTCTCTATCATCGATCGTATTACATACATCTATTAATTATCCTTTACTTCAATAATTCAATGCTTCATCCTGCTATCTGGGAATCCACAGCTTGAGCATCTCCTCTTCCTTGCATGGAATGAGTTATTACCACATCTTCTACATCTTATGTGTACCCTGCCCTTGTTATGCTTCCCCTTCGACGGGGTCCCCTTCATCCTTCATCACTTTGGAGATATCATCACTACGTTATCTCCCCTTACTACTATAGTACCTAGTTCCTCTGACTTGCCCTCCTCTAGTATCTCCTCTGATTTGGAGAGGAGAAGGTTCATATGCTGGTCATAGCCTAGCAGTGTACCCCTTATAACCTTGCCTCCCTTCATCTTTATGAGTACTACTCCTCCAAGGCTCTCATCCAGTATCTTAACGGCCATGTCTACTGACATATTTATCGCATATACCTTATACTACTGGATATATCAAATTAACGCTTGTTATTTAAATACCGTTCATACACTGATTCTATCAGGTTTATGGTCTCTACTATGCTATCTATGATATGTCTTAGCATACTCTCACCCTTCTTCTTATCTGATCTACTAGCATCACCTATAACTCCAGTACTGGTTAGTGCTGGTATAGAGCCTGCGAGTAGTGTTATACTATCAAGTACTACACTAGAGAGGCTCTCTTGTAAGAACCCCTTCTCCCCTATCTCATTCAAGTCTACGAGTGAACCATCTATAGCAAGGATCAACGAGGTCTCCCTCTCTCCTGCATGATCAATACCTCCTATGAACTTCCAGTATGGTACAGATGCTATCATCAGATCAGGATACTTTGGACTCAGACTCCTTATCGTTGCTTCCATCACGGAGTTGTTAGGGTAATGTGCATTGAGTATTATCATCCTCTTAACACCGTTGTAGAGGAGAGAGGCGCATATATCATCTATAATCGCTGTTAGTGTCTTGGGCTCTATGCTTATATTGAAGAGTGGTCTATGCTCATACGATACGCCATAGTGTATGGGAGGTAGTAGCAGTGAGTTCAGCCTCTCACTCACCCTAGACGCTATATACTCTGCTATCATAGTATCCGTTGCCAATGGTAGATGTCTACCATGCTGCTCCAGTGAACCTATAGGCAGTATAGCCTTGATCTTACCATCCTTTGCTATCGCATCCCTGACTTCATCATCCTTAGCATATATCAAGTTCATAGCCGAAGAAAGATTATGTAATATGTAATATACCTTTTACTTTGCTGACTCGTTGTCATCTTCGCTATCTCTCCTCTCCTTACTAGGTCTCTTACGCATCCTTTCTCTCTCTACCTTACTACTCTCATCTATCTTACTCAGTATATCGACGTAGTATATCAGTAATCTAGCGATATCTGCCTGTCTAGAGATATCATCCTCTTCCTTCAGGGAATCACTCAACTCATTGATCTTTGATACTATTATATCTCTTAGGTTACTCAACGATACGTATCTGCCTTCCTCAGCTATGCTCTCGTTACCGCAGTTTATGCATATCAATCTACCTTGGTATCTTATCTGCACTCCCTTACACTTTATACAAGCATCCTTGACCAATGCACCTCCCTTTCTGAGTATCTCTGCGGCGTTCCTTATACCCTCCTTACTCATTCAATGATTATACTTCATACTCACATAAAAAGAAAGTGAATGAGTTATGATAGCAATGCTTAATAGTAAGTATCCGTTAATTAATCTAATTAAGAATGTCTGTTATATGTAAGAGGTGTGGGCTTCCAGAGGATCTATGCGCATGCAGCGAGCTGGAGAAAGAAGGGAGTAAGATAGTAATAAGGTTAGAGAAGCGGCGATTCAACAAGGATACCACAATGATAGAGGGCATAGGAGATACAATGGATCTAGATAAGATAGTTAAGTACCTCAAGAGTAAACTAGCCTGTGGGGGCACAAGCAAGGGCGGTTATATACTACTCCAAGGAGACCATAGGGAACAGGCGAAGAAGCACCTTATAGAACTGGGGTTCAGCGAATCCTCCATAGAGGTTCACTGACGAATGTAGGATGAGTAGAGTAAGGATAGTGAGTATAGCGTGGCGAGTGTTGATAGTATCCCATGCCATCACAGCCATGGCAGTGATAGTAGCAGTACTAATCTCTTTACCACTAGGCTTCTATATAGCATATACTCATCCAATACTACTCTTATTACTCTCCATCTACATGGTACTTGTAGTTATACTTGTATTAAAGCCAAGAGATGTACTCAGGGTATCACTCTCAATACACAGAGGCGAGTCGGTTAATGATAACAACCTGCTAGTTACAGTATCATACTTCTCCATCTTAGTTACAGCATCCATGCTTATAGATACTATACAGAGTTATATTGGTATAAGTATGGGTTCACTGGAGTCACTCTATGAGAGTAATATAGCGTACCTTACAGATGCTAGCATAGCTCCTCTAAGGGAGGAATTAGCATTCAGGGTTATGTTCATAGGCCTACCTTTATACCTACTATCAGGTAATGGCAGGGTATCTATACTCTGGCATCCTTATACATCTGGTATAAAAGGCTCGAAGGTAACTATACTTGTAGTTATAAGCTCATTCATATTCTCGATATCGCATCTACTCTTCGGCTCAGGATGGGAGTACGGTAAGTTATCGCAGGCTATGGTAGGGGGGCTTATACTTGGATGGGTCTACTATAGGTATGGGCTAGTACCTGCTATAGTCCTACACTGGTTAACCAACCATCTCCTTCTTACATACAGTATCTATAGTGATATGGGTAGTATAATCACCAATGATGTACTAACGTCATTAACTATACTTGTAGTAGCAAATGGCATGCTCTCTCTACTAGTATACCTGAGGTCCATAATGACTGATCATCAACATGGTTTAAATTACTAGACATACATTTATTTATCATCACTAGAGGAGTGCCAATATGGCTGTATTAGGCAAGAGTGAACTTGTAAGGCTTGTAGAGAGGTATAGATGCATATACCCATTCGATACTAGACTATTGGATGGAGACGGTTACATACTTACTGTGAAAGAGGATGTAACTCTCAACTATCTGGAGCATAGGAATGTTATATCATACGAGGTTGTATTCACTCCTCCACACTATGTTGCTCACTTGACAGCAAAGAGCAGATACGGCAGGATGGGCTTATCCTTCCTTAATGCAGCAAAAGTACACTCTGGTTTCATAGGCAGGATAGTCTTAGAGGTAGTCAATCTTAATAACAACAGAGAACCTATAACCATAAAGCGTGGGGAACCATTCATGCATATAGAGTTCATAGAGCGTATAGGGGAGCCTTCGCCTTACGAGGGTGAGTATCAGTTCCAATATACCAGCGATGAAGAAGTTAGTATGTACATGCATATAATAAGCAAGGAGTTCCCTAATGTATTCAATATGAGCAGGCTTGTGAGTATAGCCTCAAATAGAGTATACTGATAGAGGTAACATTATGTCAGTTGATATGATAAACTGCTATAGTTTTATAATTACTATAGGAGATACTAAAATAATTATTATTGAACTCATCTCAAAACTATTTAAGTCTCTCTTTCATTGTTTTCTTTATGGAGTTTCGTGAGATTAGTGATTATGAGTGGAAGATCATTGAGCCTTTACTACCTCCTAAGGCTAAGGTTGGTAGACCTAGAGTAGATGATAGGATAGTCTTGAA
>Ga0197142_1005202_pt1 | contig 10263 bp, 4 predicted proteins | sample GBS60_MetaG_FD_148614 | JGI IMG/M metagenome (GOLD analysis project Ga0197142, IMG submission 148614) | Sediment microbial communities from Great Boiling Springs, Gerlach, Nevada, United States - GBS 60_MetaG | ecosystem: Environmental > Aquatic > Thermal springs > Hot (42-90C) > Sediment...
ATTCCGCCTGGGGTTGATGATGTTTTTACAATATGCCATCTGGGGTTCCTGGTCTCCTGTTCTTTCTGATTATCTGATTAATAGACTGGGTTTCAGCGGTACCCAGGTCGGCTTCATTTACAGCCTTTTACCGCTGGCCACAATTATTTCGCCCTTTATTGGCGGCCAGGTGGCTGACCGTTATCTGGCTACCCAGAAAATAATTGCCCTTCTCCAGCTTGCTGGCGGGCTTCTTCTTATTATCGGCTCAAGACTTAGTGATTTTTCATCTCTGGCCGGTCTGATGCTGGTTTATTGTCTTATTTATGCTCCAACTCTGGCCTTAACTAACTCCATTGCTTTTATTCACCTGCGAGACAGAGAGCGGGAGTTCGGACAGATCAGGGTCTGGGGCACCATAGGCTGGATTGTGGCCGGTCTACTCCTGGCTGGCTGGCGCCTGGTTTTCAAATCCTTTGGCCTGGCTCCAGTAGCCGGAGACACGCTGCTTCTTGCGGGAATATTTTCTCTTATCATGGGCCTGACCTCCTTCGGTCTGCCCCATACGCCGCCTAAAAAGGAAGCGGCCAAACCCTGGGCCTTTCTGGAGGCTCTGCGCATGCTCCGGGACAGAAATTTCGCTGTTTTTATTGTTCTCGCCTTCGTTGTCGCCACTGAGCTCATGTTTTATTACGTTATGACCGCTCCTTACCTGACTTCAGACATGATCGGAGTGTCCAGCTCAGCTGTCTCTGGAGTTATGGTCATTGCTCAAATTGCCGAAATTTTTGTCATGGCCCTGCTTCTTCCTTATTTTCTACCCCGTTTTGGTATTCGCACGACATTGCTTATCGGAATTCTTGCCTGGCCGGTGCGCTATATTATTTTTGTTATCGGGAAACCTTCCTGGCTGGTCATTGCCTCCTTAGCCCTGCACGGCTTCTGTTATGTCTTTTTCTTTACAGCCGCCTTCATCTATGTGGATCGAGTGGCTCCTTCCGATATCCGGGCTTCAGCCCAGAGCTTAATTACCTTTGCCACGATTGGCGTCGGGAATTACCTGGGCAGTCTTTTTGCTGGCTGGATTCAATCCCTGTTTACTGGACCGGCTGGAACCAACTGGCGGGCTGTTTTCGCCATCCCAGCCGCAATTACTATCCTCTGTGCCCTTGTCTTTTTGCTCTTTTTTAAAGGAGATAAAGCAAGTCAAGCAGGATAAAATTCAGCCAGAAGATGCTGGCCTGCAGGAGACATGAGAAGAAAAAGATTAGCTTTAAGGGAATTGTTAACTCTTATTCGATTAGATTGTTTATTGAATGAGACTCATAAAGATAAGATGCATGAAAATTTAAGTTTCGACGTAAATGGAACTTATCGGGTTACTAAAATTTAATTTCCGGTTAGACAGGAACAAATTTTATCTAACTGGAGGTCAAACTGAATTTAATTTGAGCGGTAGGAGTTAATGAAATACCGGTCAATGAAAAAAGAAAAGAAAAAAGGAAATAAGGAAAAATGTGTTAAAAAAATTAAAAATAAAGGTTCTTCCGACTTTCGTGTGGGGAATTCCGGGATGGAGATATAAGGCAATGAGAATAAGAGCCAGTTCAAAGAGCTTCCGATTAATGCCTACCTCATTGAATATCATTAAATTACAATTTATAAGCACTAATTCATGCGCCTCAGATTCTAAAAAGCCGGGCGATTTATTGGCTCTTATTGAGAATTTATGCCTGCCTCTGGCTCATAGAAATCCCGGAAGAACCAAAATGAACTAAAAAAATTATCAGAAAAAAGTGAATCTTTTGGAGGTAAAGAGCAATTGATAGATTTAAGAGCAATCAATAAATTATAAATGCCGATTAAATTTAATCAGATTTAAGCAGGAGGGAAGAATGGAGAAAAAGAAAAGATTGGGCGTAGGCCTGGTGGGCGCTGGCTTTGTCGCCCGTTTTCACCTTCGCTCCTTTGTCGGTGTTAGAGATGCCGATGTTCTGGGAATAGTCAGCCGCACGGAAAAAAGAGCGGAGGAAGCAGCTGCCCTCGCCCGCGAACTTGGAGTTGGTGAAGCCAGGGTTTATAAATCAATAACCGAGATGGTGGCCTCGCCTGAAATTGACGCTATCTGGATTTGTTCTCCCAATTATACTCGCCTCGAGGTCATGGAAGAGATAGCTGAGGCCGTCCTTTCCGGTAAAGGTGAGCTCATTGGGGTTGCCTGTGAAAAACCTCTTGGCCGGAATGTCAGGGAGGCTAAAAAAATGCTGGAGCTTGCCCGCAAAGCCGGGCTCCTTGATGGATATCTGGAAAATCAGGTTTTTGCACCGGCTGTCGTTCGAGGAAAGCATATTATCTGGCAGAGGGGAGTTCCTCTGACTGGTCGGCCCTATCTAGCTCGAGCCGCAGAAGAGCACAGCGGGCCCCATATGCCCTGGTTCTGGGAAGGGGAACTTCAGGGAGGCGGGGTTCTTAATGATATGATGTGTCATTCAGTGGAGGAAGCCCGATTCATGCTCACGCCACCAGGAAAGGACAGAACTTATCTAAAACCTCTTAAAGTTACTGCCTATGCCCATTGTCTTAAGTGGCAGCGGCCGGAATATGCTGCTCTGCTTAGAGAAAATTCTGGTGGAAGAACGGATTATCTGTCTCGACCGGCTGAAGACTTTGCCCGTGCCGTCATTGAATATCGAGATGAGGATGGATATCCCTTAGTAGTCGAGACAACTACCTCCTGGTGTTATGTCGGCGCCGGTTTAAGGTTAACGATGGAGCTTCTTGGCCCGGAATATGCCCTTCAAATCAATACCCTGGACGCAAATCTTAAGGTTTTCTTCAGCCGCCGGGTTAAAGGCGAAGCCGGCGAGGACCTGGTGGAAAAACAGAATGCTGAAATTGGTCTGATGCCCGTTGTTGCTCAGGAAGAAGTTGAATATGGCTATGAAGCTGAGAATCGCCATATGGTTCGTTGCTTCCTGCAGGGTCGGCGACCTGAGGAAAACTTTTCTGATGGCGTTAACGTGACGGAACTTCTCATGACTGCCTATATGAGTGTAGAACAAGAGAAAACAATTCCTTTTCCACCGCCCGGACTTGATGACTTCATACCCGCTGTGGCCAGGGGGGAATGGAATCCGAGGAAATCTTCCTGAAGGACCCGAAGTTTCACCAAAAAGTTACCTTCTCTGTTTAGCACTTCAAATTGGCACTTTTAAAAGAAGTAGAGCTCGGTAAAATGGAACAATTAAAATTCAAATGATAGGCAAAGAAAGTTCAAAGGAAAGTTAGAAAATAAGGAATCAGGCTAGATGAAAAAGGGGAGGAAAGAGTTCTCCTAAGGTTTTAAGGGTGCCAAAAAGAAAAGAAAGGAGAAAAAAGCTAAACAAATAAGGCGGATAAAAATTGGCGAAATAAATTTGATAAATTCGAAAATGTTGAATATAAGGAAGGAGAGGAAGCTCAGATGAATAAGTTTACCCGATGGAAAAATAATTAAAGATATATAACAGGAAAAATTTTGAGGAGGGGAAATGGCTTTAGGGAATCGGCTAAAATATTTTAAGGACAAAAGGTCAGGGCAAAATGGCTCGGCAAGCCATATCATAAAAAAGAGGAGTTTTAAACCAGGAAGCAGGGTCGGGTCAAAAATGGAAATTTCTGTGCCAGCCTTTTTTGCCCTGGTTTTCTTTTTTCTGAGTATTTTTCTGATGAGCGGACATTTCTCTGTTTTTTCCCAGGAAAAGGTGGCTCCTCGAGCTGAAATTATCAGAACAAAACCCTTTCCCATAGCTCTGCAAAACTGGACCTTCCGGAAATTTTCTTTTCTGGAGACGATTGAGTTTGCCCAAAAACTGGGTATTAAGTATCTGCAGGCTTACCCGGGTCAAATTCTTTCCAGAGAAAAACCAGAAGTTATTTTCGATCACCATTTAAAAGCAGAAGATATTGAGCTCGTTCAGAATAAATTAAAACAGGCCGGGGTGGAGCTTGTGGCCTATGGTGTCGTCGATCTGGGAAAAACGGATGAAGAAAAAAGAAAGGTCTTTGATTTTGCGCGGCGACTGGGAATTCAGCTGATTGTGGCCGAGCCGCCGGAAGAAGAGGTTCCCTTCCTTGAACCCCTTCTTGAACAATATAATTTATTTTTAGCCATTCATAATCATCCTGAGCCTTCCCGCTATGCCCGGCCAGAAAAGGTTCTGGCTGTTTTAAAGAAAACCGGGGAAAGGATTGGCGTTTGTGCTGATCCGGGCCACTGGATGAGAGCAAAAATCAGGCCAGTTGAGGCTCTGCGTCTTCTTCAGGGCAGACTTCTGGATATCCATCTTAAAGATAGAAGCGATTACGGCGTGGGCGATAAAGTGGAGGATGTGCCGCCTGGAAAAGGAAAAGCCGGACTGAAGGAAATTCTGGAGGAATTGACCAGGCAAAATTATGCCGGCTATCTGACCTTAGAATATGAAAACGAAAAGGAAGCTTTGAATCCCCTCCCAGCTCTCCAGGAGGCCATAGAGCTCATAAATAAGAATACCTATTTTTATGGCTATGAAGAGTTACTTGTCCGAACCCGAGGCCGATACAGCAAGCATGGCTGGAATCATTATGGGCCCGGCCACTTTGAGCTGGACGAAAGGGAAGGTATTTTGAAATCAGTGGGCGGAATGGGACTTTTCTGGTATAGCCGGAAAAAATTCCGTGATTTTATCCTGGAACTTGATTATAAATGCTCTGACAGAAAGACCAACTCAGGCATTTTCCTGCGGGTTCCTGAAGTGCCAGCAAGCGACGACTATATCTATCATTCCTTTGAAATTCAGATCAATGATGCGGGCGAAGGTATCCATAAAACAGGAGCGGTTTACGATGCCGTGGCTCCAGCCAGAGATGCATTTAAACCTGCGGGCGAATGGAATCATCTGAAAATAACCTTTAAAGGAAAGAAGCTGCAGGTAGAATTAAATGGGGTAAAAATTATTGATTGGCTGGCTGAACCAAAAGGCAAAGTTAAAGATTTCGCTTCTGAAGGCTATATCGGTCTTCAGAATCACGACTGGGATTCCTCCGTTTATTTCCGAAACATTTTTATCAAAGAAATAAAATAAACGGATTAGATTTTTAATTTATCTTAAAATAAATTTCTAATGGCTAAAAGCTGCTGGTTTTATAAAATTGGCTGCAACTTGATCCGGGGTGATGAGCTATCGTAACCTCTCTTTCGATTCATCCCTAATTAACCACATACCTCTCTTTTTCCTTTAATAGGGGAGCCGGCTAATCGTCTTGGATTAAGGAGAAATCGTTGTTTAGGTTTTCACTAAATTCAAATTAGAGAGCAATTAACAAAATAAAATAGGAGTCAATGAAAAGGGAAACACCTGCCCCTCAGCTCTGCTATCGCCACAAATTCCTTAGAAAAAATAATCGTCGCTTCTTTAGTTCGATCAGAAAGAAACCTGGCTACAACCTCCAAGATAAATGGCATTGAATAAGAACTTGAAAGTGCCGTGGGGTTGACCGCGAAAGAGAATTTCGGGGCCGAAAAGATAGAGCTTGCCCTTTTCAACTGGAGCTTCTAAAGCCGCCACAGTTCCCTGAAGATAGCCCTGACCCATAGCCCAGCCAGACCTCAATGGTGTAGGTGAATCAAACCAGGCCACAGGAATAAAATTCTTCAATTGAGCCTCGGGCAAAAGACGGAAAGAAGGACTGTTATTGAAGAAAACATCGACCAATTCTGTCATCCCGTAGGCCAGGGGATGGAGATTATTGACTCTGACCTGAAGCACAGAACCGGGTATATAAAATTTTTCTCTTGGCAGGCGAGCTTCAGTTCCATCAGGAAGTTTCTCCACGAGAGCATCAGCTACAGGCAGGCGCAAATGATAGGCCAGAGCTGTGGAGGAACCGATGGTAATTATCGTTCCTCCTTCTTTCAGGAAAGCTTCGAGCTGAGGAATTGTTCTGTCAGCCGTAATGCGGCCTACTCTTTCCCGGTATTCTGGAGGGATCTGGTCAAGGGCTGGCTGAGCCATGAATCTTGATTCCATGGCCCCGGTCCGGCCAACTCCTGGAATCGCACCTGAGGGGAAAATAAGAACATCGAATTTTGATTTTAAATTGCCTTGATCAAGTACGGGCGGATAAACTACTTCAAAGGGGAAGTTAAACTGTTCCAGAAGCCACCTTGTCCAGCCCGAGGTCATGGATCCACCATAGATATCCCAGAGACCAATTCTTACTGGCCTTAATTTTAAAAGCTCGGTTTTAGGCAGAGAATCAAGGCCATAGAAATTCAGACCTATTTCCCTGGCCATCTTTTCAAGTTCAGTCGTTGTTCCCTGTTTCGAGGCTATGCAGAAGGCACCGGGGGGAAGAATCTGAGAACCAATGGTGAGTGGTTTAGGGCAGATATAAATTTCATGATTGCTGGCGAGAAGACGGTTAACGGCAATGACAGCATCGTTTACGCGATGGTCGACTGCATAAAACCTGGCCTGGGTTGAGCCAATAATATTTCCGGCCGGAGGCCGGGCCAAGCCTGAAATTTTCTCGAAAGGCCCATCGAAGCCATCCAGGATACGATCGAAGACAATTCCCATCTGGAAGGCCAGGGTCCAGCCAGCATTATCATAGGGAGGAATCGGAGGACCTCCCGGATAGGCCACATCATGAGGATGGTCCTGGGGCTCAAACATAGAAAGAATATGGGGCCTGAAAGCCTGGGCGCATTTGACGACATAGGAACCAGCCGGATAGGTTTTTCCCGCCACCTGAAATTCCTTGGTTGCCCGATGAACAGTAATCCCAGTTTTAATTAAAGCATTGACGAACTTGGTAGCTGTAAGAAAATCTGGCTGATCGGAGGGAATGATATACCCTCTGGGGTCACGCCATTCTGGATTTTTTAAAAATTCATAATATTTGGCGGGCAGCGTCCGACCAGCCCCCATGCGAGCCGTAAATTCGGGGGGCATTTCCATGGCGGGACCTGTTTGAGGCTGGCTTTTAGACTGTTCTTTAGCAATAATTTCTTCCACTGCGGCGATTCTTTTGGGAGTAATTGTCCAGTGATCTCGGTTTCCCCGCTCAATTGAGTTCCGACCCATACGATAAATATTTAAAAGAAAATCTTCCTTCAATTTAGCCGCCAGATCCAGGATAGCTCGATCAGCCGTGATTAAATATTCAATAGTCTGTTTGAAATGCCATTTCTGAGGAGCGATGGGATAGGGGTAATCTCCTTTGGGTAACTGGCGCTGCAGAATGAACGGAATTTCTATGGGCGTTGGATTGCCAATGATTTCAGTTAAAATGCCAATCATGTTATGGAAATAGGCTGTCGACCTTAAACCGCCATTCCACCAGGTGGAATAACTGGCACCGGAGCGCATGGTCGCCCCGGGTTTCCCTTCAGCAATGAAGCGGTTATGCATGGCAATCCCCACGAGTTCAGTGCCCATAACGACAAGCGGGTCAAAATGATAATTAAAGGGATCGCGGAAAGGAGCACAAAAGAGAACAGTGCCAGCCGGCCCTGTTTGATGATGGTTATAAACAATCTGAGGAAACCACTCGTGATAAAGTTGATAGCAAACAGCTTCGGTCTCGGGCTGGGTGACCATGTAAAAATCCCGGTTATTATCATGGCCGATGTATTTCTGGTAAAGCCTGGGTAGACCACTCGTACTTCGTTTGGTTGGGTCAGGATTTCGCATATACCATTCGGCGACCAGGTCAAGTCCATCAGGATTAACGGGAACAGCCAGAAGAATAACGTTATCCAGAATGCGCAAAGTCTCGGGGTCATTGTAGCTGACCATCTGATAAACCAGTTCAATGAGCTGCTGGGAGCCGGCCACCTCGGTGGCATGCAAACCACCATCAATCCAGACGACAGCCTTGCCTTCATGAGCAAGCTGCCGGGCTTGGGTCTCATTTAAACCTTCAGCTAAGGCCAGGCGACGGGAAATTTCTTTATAGCGGTTCAATCGCTTCATATTATCAGGGGAAGTTATAATGGCCATAATCATGGTTCGGCCTTCGGCAGTTTTTCCAATTTCAACAAGTTTAATCCGATCCGAAACCTGCTCGAGCTTTTTCCAGTAGGCCACAAGCTGTTTGTAACTGGCCAGATGATAATCGTCGCCCACATTAAAGCCAAACATATCCTTAAAGGTGGGAATCTTTTCAGCTGAGACCGGCAAAATCAGAATTAAGGAAAACAAAAAATAAAAGACCAGAGCTTTCTGGAAATTCAATTTAAATCGCATCATTCTTCCTCCTTAAGGATTAATATTTTCCTTTCTAACTTTCTTCTGTCAATAAAAATTTAATTCTATCCTTTTCAGGAAAAAATTTAATAATTTCGGCTTGATGATAACCGCAGTTTTCCTTTGATTATCGCAGGCCGCTGGCTCTCTCGCTTAGATGAATCTTATTGAAAAATCCTGGCTCTGATTAAGGCACAAAAAGCTTGTTTAAAAGTTCAGCGGACATTACGATCAAACCATTCATCTTCTTTGATCACAGCCATAGCAGAAAGCTCAGTTGAACCCGCCTTGAGGACAACTCGATATTCACCTGCGGGAGCAGGAATTGTCACAAATTTAGGATCGAACCCGCCAAAGGCTCTGACTCTTTCCAGCCTTTCCTGCAGAGCCTTGATCTCAGCCTCGCTTCTTTCCCGGCGAATCATCATATTCCAGACAACTCGATGAAGCCCGGGAGAATTAGGTCCATCCATCTCATTAATCAGGCGATCGCCTTTCCAGATCTGGATTTTAACCGGGCTGGTGACTCTGGTTTTTAAATGATAATAAATGACAATGGCATTCGGCTCACTTTCGCCATTGAAATTGGCTGAACTTGAATGGGGTGTTTTATTAACCACCCAGCGAATCTTGGGTTTAATTGAATAAAGATGAATATTTTTAGCCAGAACCTCCGGTGTCATTTCTTCTAAAGGAGAAATATCAGCAATGAAAATGCTTCGCCCATGAGTAGCCACAATTATTTCTTTTTCTCGAGGATGAATTTTTAAATCGTGAACCGGCTGCGTGGGCATATTATTTTTCAATTTTATCCAGCTTTTGCCTCCGTCAAGGGAAACATGAAGACCAAGATCGGTGCCCACAAAAAGGAGATTGGGGTTCCAGGGGTCCTCGCGAATAACATTAATGGGCTCATTGGGTAAATTTCCGGCGATTGACACCCAGGTTTCACCATAATCGCTTGTTTTATAAAGGAAAGGCCGGAAATCATCATGGCGATAGCCTGTAAAGGCAAGGTAAGCTGTGCCAGCAAAGTGGCTGGAAGCGACAATGCGGCTCACCCAATAACCTGGATGGCCGGGAATACGATCATTGAGTTTCTTCCAGTTCTTGCCTCTGTCGCGGCTCAACCAGACATTGCCATCGTCGGTTCCAACCCAGAGAACGCCTTCTTCGAGAGGGGATTCATCAATTGTCGTTATGGTGCAGTACTGAATGTTGCCGTCGCCGCCTTTACCGGTCGGAAGTTTCGTCGGGTCATTGGTAGTTAAATCCGGGCTTATCTCTTCCCAGTATTCACCCCGATAGGGGGATCGAAGGAGGATATTGGCTCCATGATAGATGACATCGCTATTGTGGGGAGAAACGAGAATGGGCGAGCACCAGTTCCAGCGAAGATCCCGGCGTTGCTGTTGGTAGGAAATATTTTTTCTTTCACCGGTCAGCAGGTCAATTCGCTGAATGACGCCAAATTGCGATTCATTATAGAGGAAGCGATTGGTCTTGCGGTCAAAGACATTGTACATGCCATCGCCACCGCCAACTGTTTCCCAGTCTTCGAGACGGATAGGACCGCCGCCTCGCTTTGTACTTGGTCCTTTGGCTGAACCATTGTCCTGCATACCACCAGCGACGTTATAAGGGTAGGACATATCAAAATCAACCGCATAGAATTGACCGAGGGGAAGATTATCAGGATGGTACCAGTTTTTGCCTCCATCAAAGGAAATACCCATACCGTGATCGAAGCCAAGTAAAAGATGCCGGCTGTCTCTGGGATTTATCCAGAGGGCATGGTCGTCGCCGCCAAAATTAAAGGCCCGCGACCAGCTCCGGCCGCCGTCTTTTGATTCAAAGGTGCGGACAGAAAGAACATAAACATGTTTATCATCATTGGGATCAACAACGATGCGGCCATAATAATAGCCGGGGGAGCCGCCGATGCTCTGTTTCTCCGGGCTGACCTTGTGCCAGGTCTCGCCACCATCATCACTTCGATAAACTTCACCATCAA
>Ga0197142_1005203_pt1 | contig 10261 bp, 10 predicted proteins | sample GBS60_MetaG_FD_148614 | JGI IMG/M metagenome (GOLD analysis project Ga0197142, IMG submission 148614) | Sediment microbial communities from Great Boiling Springs, Gerlach, Nevada, United States - GBS 60_MetaG | ecosystem: Environmental > Aquatic > Thermal springs > Hot (42-90C) > Sediment...
CTTTCCCGACTTCCCTGGGAGAGGTTTCCTGCGCTCATAAGGCAAGATTGGCAATTTCTTCTGGCTCCCGACACACTCTTTGAGAGATAAAAAAAACCTCTGCGTTCTTTGCGCTCTCTGCGGTTAGATAAGAGATAAAAATCTCTGCGCTCTCCGCGTCCTCTGCGGTTAGATAAGATGCGTTCTTTGCGCTCTCTGCGGTTAGATAAGAGATAAAAATCTCTGCGCTCTCCGCGTCCTCTGCGGTTAGATAAGATGCGTTCTTTGCGCTCTCTGCGGTTAGATAAGAGATAAAAATCTCTGCGCTCTCCGCGTCCTCTGCGGTTAGATAAGAAATGAAAGACCGACCGCCCGATTATTTGCTGATGCTCTCCGTGGCGGCCCTGGTGATGCTGGGGCTGCTGATGGTCTACAGCACCACCTTTGACTGGGGCTACGGCCAGTACGGCGACCCGCTCTACTGGCTCAAGCGGCAGGTCCTGTGGGCGATGACTGGTGTGGCTGTGGCCATGGTACTGGCCCGGACGGACTACACCCTCTGGCGGGACTGGGCCGTGCCGCTCCTGGGCGGGACCCTGCTCCTGCTCCTGCTGGTGCTGATGGTGGGTCGTCCGCAGTGGGGCGCCCAGCGCTCGCTGCTGGGGGGATCCGTCCAGCCAGGGGAACTGGCAAAGGTCACGACAGTGGTCTACGCGGCCGCATGGGCCTCATCCAAAGGGGAGCGCATCCGTGACCTCTCCTACGGCCTGATTCCCTTCTCCGTCTGGATGGGGCTGGTGGCGGGACTGGTGGCCCTCCAGCCGGACCTGAGCGCGATGGCGGTACTGGTCTTCGCCGGGTTTCTGGTCTTCTTCCTTTCCGGCGCACACATCGGGCAGTTGTTCGTCGCCGGGCTGATGGGTGCAGCGGTCTTCTGGGGATTGATTACCGTATACCCGCACGCGCACGAGCGGTTTGAGGCCTTCCTGGCAGGGCTGAAGGACCCGTCGCTTCTGCCGTACCACCCGCTGCAGGCGCTCTACGCGCTGGCCAGCGGTGGCCTCTTCGGTGTGGGACTGGGGGAGGGACGGGTGAAATTCTACCTGCCCGCGGCCCACACCGATGCCGTTTTCGCCGTCGTTGGGGAGGAACTGGGGCTGGTTGGGTGTCTCCTGGTGGTCGGGCTGTTCGGGGTGCTGGCCTGGCGAGGGTTCCGCATCGCCCTGCGCGCAAAGGACAGTTTTGGTGGACTGCTGGCCGCGGGGCTGACAGGTCTTCTGGTCTTCCAGGCCGTGCTCAATATGGGCGTCATCGCCTCGCTGCTCCCGTTTACCGGGACCAACCTGCCGTTCATCAGCATGGGGGGCTCGTCGCTGGTGACCTCGCTGGCAGCGGTGGGGCTTCTGGAAAGCGTCGCGCGGGGGCGTCCGCCCCGCCGCTGGAAGGAGGAAGAAATTCAACCGCAAAGGGCGCAAAGGACGCAAAGAGAAGGGGAAAATGCTTTGCGCTCTTTGCGTGCTTTGCGGTGAGGATAGGATGTATCTCTGGATTGCCGGTGGGGGAACGGGCGGACATGTCTACCCGGGCCTGGCCGTCCTGGAGGCGCTGAGGGGCATGGGGCCGGTGGACGTGCTCTACGTGGGCGGCCGGGGCAGTGTGGAGGAACGGCTGGCGGCCCGCGCAGGGCTTCCCTTCGCTGGCATCCCGGCCGGTGGGCTGCACGGGCTGGCCCCCTGGCGGGCCGCACGGAACCTGGTCAGATTGGCGCTGGGGTTTGGGGCGGCGCTGCAGTTGGGCCGCCGTCGCCGGCCGGATGTCCTCTTCGTCACCGGCGGGTACGCCAGCGTGCCGGTGGCGCTGGCGGCGTGGGCCCTGCGGGTGCCCATTCTGCTCTACCTGCCGGACATTGAGCCGGGGCTGGCGGTGCGGTTCATCGCCCGTCTGGCCACCCGCATCGGGGTGACGGTGGAGGACTCGCGGGCCTTTCTGCCGGCCCGCAAGGTGGTGGTGACGGGCTACCCGGTCCGGCCGGAGTTCGCCGGGATAGAGCGGGCGGCGGCGCGGGCGGCGCTGGGTTTGCCGGGCGGGGAACCGGTGCTGCTGGCCTTCGGGGGAAGCACAGGCGCCCGGAGCATCAACCAGGCGGTGGTGGAGAACCTGGAGGGCCTGTTTGAGGTGGCGCACGTGGTCCACATCAGCGGGGAGCGGGACTGGCCCTGGGTGGCAGCCCGGGCGGACACCCTTCCGGCCCCCGCGCGGGGCCGCTACCACCCATACCCGTATATGCACGGCGCGGCGATGGGGCAGGCGCTGGCCGCGGCCGACCTGGCCGTCTGCCGGGCCGGAGCGTCCACGCTGGGGGAGTTGCCGTACTTCGGCCTGCCAGCCGTCCTGGTGCCCTACCCGTACGCCTGGAGGTACCAGCGGGTGAATGCGGAGTGGCTGGCCTCGCGCGGCGCGGCGGTCATCCTGGAGGACGCGCGGCTGAAGGACGAGTTGGTGCCGACGGTGCGGTCGCTGTTAGAGGACCCGGCGCGGCGTTCGGAGATGCGGGGGCGCGCGCGGGCCCTGGCCCGTCCTGATGCGGCGGGATATCTGGCCCAATTGCTGGCGGAGATCAGGGGGTGAAAAATGCAAACGGTGTCCCTCAAATTGGAGTTTCCCGCCGAATTGTTGGCCCTTTTGCGGAAGTCCCGGCGGGAGATGGAACGAGACGCTCAAATCTGGATCGCGCTGGAATTGTTCCGACAGCGGAAGGTATCGGCCGGCAAGGCGGCTGAACTCGCAGGGCTCAGTCTTTCGGAATTCATGGACATCTCCCGGCAACACGGGGTAGAATGGACATCTTACACGGATGAGGAGTTAGAGGCTGAGATTCAGGATGCCCGACATCTGGGAGCGCAGGTACGGAAATGAGCACCGTGGTCGCCGATTCAAGCCCTCTGATTGCGCTGGCCAGGATTGAGTTCGTTTCCGCCTACCAGGGGGAACCATGATGCCGCTAAACACCTTCTTCTGGCTGGTCATCTTGATGTTCGGACTCGTCGGCGCGCTGCGGGGATGGGTGCGGGAGTTGCTGGTCACCCTGGCCATCATCTCCGCCTACTTCTTGCGCTGGCTGTTCCTGAACATCATTCCCTTCGTACGGGAGTACCTGCAGGCACGCTCTGCCTTAGACCAGTTCTACATTTTCAGTGCGCTCTTTATCATTATGGCGTTTTTTGGGTATGCCGGACCCGCCATTTCGCCCTACCTGGCCGGCAAGGCCCGGCGGGAGAAGATTCAGGACCTGATCCTGGGGCTGATCATTGGAGCGTTCAATGGATATTTGCTGGCAGGAACAATTTGGGGTTTTCTGCATACGGCCAACTATGGCCTCCCGCCCAATCTTCCGCCAGATCTTCCGCCGGAGGCCCTGCAGACCATTCCCGGCCTCTGGGGAATTCGGGTGCCCGATCCTCCAGTGGCCCGGTTTGCCGAGACCTTTTTGCCCCAGGCCTGGATGAGCGATCAGGTGATCCTCATCCTGACCGGGGTGACGTTGATTGTGGTGTTGGTGGTGTTGTTGTAACCCGTCCGGCCCAAATGACCCGTTAGAAAGGAGCGTTATGGAAGAAATCCTGTGGGTAAAGAGGGGGCATCTGGGACCGATTCGTCAGTTTCCTGAGGGTGGGCTGCGGGTCTATCCCTTCACTCTCTTTATCGGCAAGCAGGGGACAGGGAAATCTCTGGTATCCCAACTGATCTATTTTTTCCGAAACCTGCCCTTCCTCGTGCAGACGTATAGAGCTCAGTTGGGGCCAGATGCGGGCCCGGAGGTCATCGTTCGGCAGGCTTTAGATGACCTGCGGAGTGCGCGGCGGGCCTTCGCCGTCTTTGCGGCTCCTTCCGCGTCGCTGACATACATCTCACCCCGCTATCCCAGGGGATTGGGAATCGGATTGGATAAACGGAATCGTCGCGTTTATCCTCAAAAATCGCTTCATGAGGAGATCAAACGCCTGGAACGGGGTAGGGGAGTTGGCCGGCTGGGGGATGCCCTGTACATCCCTGCGGAGCGAGTGCTCTATTCCCATGCCCGCAGCCCTGAGGTGTGGTGGATACTCCCTCTCCCCTACTTTACATTGGGACGCTTTGCTGCGGTTCTGGAAGAAGCGGGGAGCGTCTTCAAGGACTGGCCCAACGGCCAACCCGATACCGAAGAGGGAAGGTGGGTCCGAGAGCGGGGAAAACAGGCTTTGGCGGGGGAAGTACATCGGGTAGGGGATTACTGGAAATGGGATTTTGGTGGAGAAGAGCGGCTGGACATAGATATGGCCTCTTCGGGCCAGAAGGCCAACTGGCCTCTGGTGCTCCTGGCGGAGGCGCTGTTCTCCTGGCGCCGGGACCGGGAGATACCGGAGGACTTCGCGATCCACGTGGAGGAGCCCGAAATTCACCTGCACCCGGTGGCCCAGGTCGCGATGGTCAACATCCTGGCCTACCTGGTCAACCACGGCTTCCGGGTCCTGGTGACAACGCATTCCTTGACCGTTCTCTACGCGCTCAATAACCGGATAGAAGCGTCGGCGCTGCCAGAGGATTACATAGAGCCGGGCATTCCCGAACCCGAAGTGCGCCTGAAGCCGGGCAAAGTGGGGGCTTACTTCTTCCGCGAGGATGGAGTGGTGGTGGACCTGGTGGATAAAGAATTGGGTGTGATTTCAGAGACAGAGTTAGCGGAAGTGGGGGAGTCGCTGGTCATTCAAGCGAACCGGATAGACTACCTGAGGGCATATGGGGGGTGAGGATGTACCGGCTGGCCCAACACTGCGTCTACGACTCATCCCAGCAGTCCACTTTTGCCCTCAGGGGGATCTCGGTCATCGTGCAAAGCGATGAATGGCTTCAGGCCTACAACCTGGAGGCATATTTCGGAAATACGGGCCCCAAAAGGCCGGATCACCTGCTCGTGGGCCGGGTCGGAGAGGGGCCCTGGGTGGTCGTATTGTTGGAGTCCAAGAGTCGGACCGGGTGGTCCCACGCGTTGGAGAAATTCAAAGATGCCTGTCCTGCTTTGGGGAAGGGCGGAGAAGAAGGAGGGGAAGAACACCATCGGGAATGTGCTCCCTTCTTGCCCCTGGGGAGAGACCACCGGGTTGTTGCGGTCGTCGTCGGTCAGGTGGGTTCGGAGTATCGGAAATTCATCACCCCAGAGGGCGGTGGGGGCCGGAAACGGCGAGAGAAAATCATCCCTTCGTGGAGAGGCAAAGAGATTGTGGTCACTCCACCTATCTGGGGAAAGAAATTCGGATCGCTGAGAGATTTCTGGATTCACCTGGGTATTCTTGGCAGGGGTCAGGCCTGATGCCCGGATTGCAGGATGCCCGTCACATCCACTTCATCGGCATCGGCGGAGCGGGGCTCTCTGCCATTGCCCGCGTGCTGATGGAGCGCGGGGCCGTTGTCTCCGGCTCCGACCTGGCCCTCTCCCCGGCGGCGGAGGCGCTGGCGCGGGAGGGCGCGCGGGTCTACGTCGGCCACCGGGCTGAGCACGTGGCCGGAGCGGATGTGGTGATTGCCTCCTCAGCCGTTCGGGAGGACAACGTGGAGGTCCAGGCCGCGCGGGCGGCGGGCATCCCGGTGCTCCGCCGCGCCGAGGTCCTGGGACAACTGATGGAAGGGCACATCGGCATCGCCGTCGCGGGGACCCACGGCAAGACGACAACGACGGCGATGATCGCGACGGTTCTCTGGGAGGCCGGCCTGGACCCGACCTTCATCGTCGGCGGGACGATGGTGGGGCTGGGGATCAACGCCCGCGCGGGCGGCGGGCCTCACTTCGTCGTGGAGGCCGACGAGTACGACCGGACGTTTCTGGGATTTTCGCCCCGCATCGCGGTTGTGACCAACGTGGAGCACGACCACCCGGACTGCTATCCGACCTTCGCCGACTTCCGACAGGCCTTCGCCGAATTCGTGGCCCGCATCCCGCCCGACGGCCTGCTGGTGGCCTGCTGGGACCACCCGGTGGCGCGGGAACTGGGGGAGGAGCGCCAGGCGCAGGGGGGCCGGGTGGCCTTCTACGGTCGGGAACGGGGCGCCGCATGGACGGCCCGGCGGGTCCACGCCAACCCGTCCGGCGGAGTGGATTTCTACACGGTCCGCTCGGGGCGGACGCTGGGGGAGGTCCGGCTGCGGGTGCCGGGGGAGCACAATGTCCTGAACGCGCTGGCCGCGCTGGCCGTCGCCGATGAGGTGGGGGTGCCCTTTCCCACGGCCCGCGCGGCGCTGGGGGGCTTCCGGGGCGTGGGACGCCGGTTTGAGATCAAAGGGGAGGCGGAGGGAGTGGTCGTGGTGGACGACTACGCCCACCACCCCACGGAAATCCGGGCCACCCTGGCGGCGGCCCGTCAGCGATTTCCGGGCCGTCCCGTCTGGGCCGTCTGGCAGCCACACACGTACAGCCGGACGAAGGCGCTGCTGGAGGAGTTCGCTCAGGCCTTTGACGGGGCCGACCACGTGGTCGTCCTGCCCATTTACGCCGCGCGGGAGTCGGACACGCTGGGCGTGAGCAGCGCCGATGTGGTGGCCCGGATGCGTCACCCCGACGCGCGGCTGGTGGGGTCGCGGGAGGAGGCGGTGGCGCTCCTGGGCACGGAGGTCCGCCCCGGCGACGTGGTCCTCACCCTGGGCGCAGGGGATGGGGATAAGGTGGGGGAGTGGCTGTTAGAGGCGATAGGGCTGAAACGTGAAGCGTGAAACGTGAAACGTGAAACGTGAAACGTGAAACGTGAAACGTGAAACGTGAGGTCGGTCGGAGGTGAGAGGATGTCCAATCAGAGCGAGCGAGCGTGGGGGCGGCTGCAGCGGGTACGGCGGCGACGCCGGAAGCGGAACGCCGTCGCCAGCGAGGTCCTGGCGGCCAAGATAGAACTGGTGAAAGCTCAGAAACCTTCTCGCGGGAGATAGCCGCGACTCTTTTTCTCTGCGCTCTTTGCGCTCTCTGCGGTGAGAAATGAACTTCGCCTCGCTTCTGGAATGGGCCTCGGGATTGGGGAGTCGGGCGCGGCGGGATGAACCGCTGGCCCCCTACACCGCGATGCGCGTCGGCGGTCCGGCGGACCTGCTGGTGGTCTGCCGGACGACGGAGGAGGTCGTGGAGGCGGTGACGCGGGCGCGCGCGGCGGGGGTCCCGTGGCTGGTCCTGGGCGGCGGCTGCAACGTCCTGGTCTCCGATGCCGGAGTGCGCGGGCTGGTGGTCGTCCACCGGGCCGACCGGACCCGCATCGGGGCCGACGGCACGGTCTGGGCGGAGGCAGGAGCCCCGATGGCCGCGCTGGCCCGGGAGACGGCGGCCCGCGGCCTGGCCGGGCTGGAGTGGGCAGCGGGGCTCCCCGGCACCGTCGGCGGGGCGGTGGTGGGGAACGCCGGCGCCTTCGGGGGCGACGTGGCCTCGGTGCTGCGCAGCGTCACCCTGCTGGAGCCCAATGGGGGGGTGACCGAGCGGCCCGCGGAGTGGATGGCGTTCTCCTACCGGGAGAGCCGGATCAAGCGGACCCCGCGCCCGGAGCGGCCCGTCGTCCTGGCGGCGACGTTTGCCCTGGCGCCCGGCGACCCGGCCGCGCTGGCGGTTCGGATGGAGGAGATTCTGGCCTGGCGGCGGGCCCGTCACCCTTCCGGAGCAACGATGGGCTCCACCTTCAAGAACCCGCCCGGGAACCACGCGGGGCGGCTGATAGAGCAGGCCGGGCTGAAGGGGTACCGAGTCGGCGGGGCGATGGTCTCTGAGTTGCACGCCAACTTTCTCATTAATACCGGCTCCGCCACCGCCGCCGACGTTCGGGCCCTCATCCAGCACATCCAGGCCGAGGTGGAGCATCGGTTTGGGGTCCCTCTGGAGCCAGAGGTGGAATTCGTCGGGGATGAATGAAAAATGACCAATGAGCAAATGACCAATGAACAAATGACCAATGACAATGAGCAAATGACCAATGACCAATGACCAATGAGCAAATGACCAATGAGCAAATGACCAATGACCGATTCTTCGTGTCTTCGTGTCTTGGTGGTTTAAAAGGAGAACAGTGAGCAAGAGAATACGGGTAGGCGTTCTGTTTGGCGGACGGTCGGGGGAGCACGAGATCAGTCTGATCTCGGCCCGCTCGGTGATGCGGGTGATGGACCCGGAGAAGTACGAGGTAGTGCCCATTGGCATCACCAAAGAGGGGCGCTGGCTGGCCTCGGGCGACCCGATGGCCGCGCTCTCTCAGGGCGACGAGGGCCTCAGCAGCCCCGTCGCGCTCCTGGGCGACCCGACCTGTCGGGGGGTGCTCTCCCTGAAGGAACTGGAGCCCCATCTGGCCCGCGCGCTCCTGGCCCAACTGGACGTCGTCTTCCCGGTCCTGCACGGGCCCTACGGCGAGGACGGGACGGTCCAGGGGCTGCTGGACCTGGCGGGCATCCCGTACGTCGGCGCGGGGGTGGCGGCGTCGGCGCTGGGGATGGACAAGGCCCTCTTCAAGGACCTGATGCGGGCCCACGGGATTCCCGTCGTCAAGTACATCGTGGTCAAGCGCAGGGATTGGGAGCGAGAACCGGAGGGGGTGCTGAACCGGGTGGAGCAGGAACTGGGGTACCCGGTCTTCACCAAACCGGCCAACCTGGGCTCCAGCGTCGGGGTAAATAAGTGCCGGACCCGGGAGGAACTGGCGCGGGGGCTGGCCGACGCGGCCCAGTACGACCGGAAACTGCTGGTGGAGGCGGCGGTCCCTCAGGCGCGGGAGATTGAAGTGAGCGTCCTGGGGAACGATGACCCCATCGCCTCGGTGCCGGGGGAGATCATCCCCAGCCGGGAGTTCTACAGTTACGCCGCCAAGTATCTGGACGACGGCGACCGGGCATCCCAACTACTCATCCCCGCGCCGCTTCCGGAGGATATGGCGGAGCGGGCGCGGGAACTGGCCATTCGGGCCTACCTGGCGGTGGACTGCGCCGGGATGGCGCGGGTGGACTTTCTGCTCTCGCGGGAGACGGGGGAACTCTACGTGAGCGAGTTGAACACCATTCCCGGCTTCACGGCGATCAGCATGTACCCGAAACTGTGGGAAGCCAGCGGCATCCCGTACCCGGAGTTGATTGACCGATTGATCGGACTGGCGCTGGAGCGGCAGGCTGACCGGGCGCGGAATCGGGTGTCGTATCAGCCGGAGGAGTGAGCCATGGGGGCGTCCCAGGGCCTGCGGGAACTGCGAGAGCGCATTCGGGGTGGTGAGTCTTTCACCCTGGAGTTCAAGAGCGACCGGGGGCCCCTTTCGGACGACGAACTGATAGAAGCGGTCGTCTGTCTGGCGAACGCGAAAGGTGGCTTATTGCTGGTTGGCGTGGAGGACGATGGGACAATCACTGGACTGCACGAGCGGCATCGCACGAGCCCTGAGCAATTAACGTCGTTCGTTGCAGCGCGCACGGCCCCACCCCTGCTCGTGCAGGTACGTTTTGTCCAGTTTCCTGAGGGCCCTGTTGCGGCCATTGAAGTACCACCCGCTTCTTCTTTGACCGCAACCAGCAAAGGCAAACTCCTGGTGCGGGATTACGATGCGACAGGCAAGCCAGTATGTCGTCCTTTCTACCCGTACGAGTTTACCACATGGTATGCGGATCGGGGCCAGCAGGATTACACAGCGCAGCCGGTGAAGGAAGCGGCCTGGAGTGATTTAGACCCCCTGGAGTTTGAACGGGTCCGTCGTCTGATCCAGGAATATCGCGGGGATGCTTCTCTGGCTGACCTGGACGATGAGCGTCTGGCTCTGGCGCTGAGACTGGTGGTCAGGAGCGAGCGAGGAGACCTGATACCGACCGTGGCCGGATTGCTGGTCGTTGGGCGGGAGGAGGTTCTGCGGAACGTTCTCCCTGCTCACGAGGTGGCGTTTCAGGTGTTGGAAGGGAGTGAGGTTCGGGTCAACGAGTTCTACCGCTGGCCACTGATGAGGATTTTTGAGCGGATTATGGAAGCTTTCGCCGTGCGGAACGAGGAGAGGGAGTTAACCGTGGGTCTCTTCCGGGTGGGGATTCCCTCGTATGACCCGCGAGCGTTCCGCGAGGCGGTCAACAATGCCCTGACGCACCGGGACTACACCCGGCTGGGAGCGGTCCATATCCAGTTGCGGACTGAAGGCATCCTGGTTACCAACCCAGGCGGGTTCGTCCAGGGGGTTTCGGTCAGCAATATTTTAGTGGCCGGTCCCAGGCCGCGCAACCCTTGTCTGGCCGACATTTTTAAGCGAGTAGGGCTGGTAGAACG
>Ga0197142_1005205_pt1 | contig 10260 bp, 7 predicted proteins | sample GBS60_MetaG_FD_148614 | JGI IMG/M metagenome (GOLD analysis project Ga0197142, IMG submission 148614) | Sediment microbial communities from Great Boiling Springs, Gerlach, Nevada, United States - GBS 60_MetaG | ecosystem: Environmental > Aquatic > Thermal springs > Hot (42-90C) > Sediment...
CACAACTCAGGCCTTACAGGGAATCCCTCTTTTCGGACATAGGAACCAATCCCCCGTGCGTCCCATCCTCAGAAAAATACCTTATTTTGTAACATTTAAGCCGAATGCAGGGGCCAATGTGTCATTCCTGCGTAAGCAGGAATCCAGGCCCTTATGCCACCGAAATCCCCCTCACCCGGCGGTACCGAAGGTACCGCCGGCCTCTCCCGCCGGGGGAGAGGCGATTTGTTTCATTCCGCTAAAATGTTACCTTATTTTTAATTTTTATTGCCCTTCATAAAACCACGGGACACACAAAGCATCTGAAAAATGAGGGTTTGGGTAGGCTCTACAATTTGCAAGATCAACAAGTAACCACTTTAACCGAATGAAGTAAACCGCCTCTCCCCCGGCGGAAAAGGCCGGCAGGCGTAAGCCTGGCCGGGTAAGCGGGATTTCGGGGGCACCAGGCGTCCGGATACCTCCCCGTAGGAATGATAAACTCTTTCTCCTATCCACTAAAATGGGATGCATTTTTTCTTCTCTCATTCTAAAGCATCTTTAGGGCGTCTTTCCAGAAGGCTGGGAAAATCGGGGCTTGTAACGATGGAGCCGATTGTAGCAAATCTGCCATAACCCGCCATAAATGAACAAGTTAGGGAAGCTCTGATAAATCCTAAAAATATAGGGAACTATGTGAACTTTCGATGATGCGCTCGGCCTTCGAGGCGGCAGAGGGTAGCTACCACATCTTGTGTGTTAGCAGTGTCAGCAGCCCAATATGTAGGGTTTTCCGAAAAATCTCCGGAACTACTTCTTTTTTGTGCACGTCGAATTATTCAGAGGTTCCAGAAGGTGGGTGAAAAGGCACAAGAAGGACGTACTATTCACCTGCTTGAAACGCGGTGGGGAAGTGCTGGATGTGGGGGCGGCGATGGTCGGCAGGCCAGGTAACGGCTACCACATCAAATCGGCACGGATACCCGTCCAGGTCGTGGTAATGGAGGAAGTTGTGGGCGGCCCGGATCAGCCGGTGTTGTTTTTTCCGGTCCACCCCTTCTTCGGGGGAAATCACTTCCGTGGAATGACGGGTTTTGACTTCGACAAAGACGATGGTTCGGCCATCCAGGGCCACTAAGTCCAGTTCCCCCCATCCGGTCCGAGAAGCTCGGGCCAAAATCCGGTAGCCTCGTCGGCGCAAGAAACGTGCGGCGGCTTCCTCCCCTTTTTGGCCGAGGCTTTTTTCCGGCCAAAGCCGGTCCTTCAACCACCGGCCCCAGGCAATCAACCGCTGCCACCAGCCCATCAACGGCCGTAGCCAATCCATCCACCGCCCCCACCAATCCACCAAAACCATAACGCCGGAAACTGCGGGAAACGAGACTAAACCAGGAACCAGCCTCTCCCGGTCCATCGGAACCGCGTCCCATCGAGGCAGCCCAGTACACATCCGGTAACGCCAAGCACGTCTAACATCATAACCTCCCCCTGTCGCCCGGGAACCGCTCCTTAGCACCGGGGGGCATCCGCCAGTGCCAATCTCGTATCCCCCGACGACGGAACGCCAAGGAACGTCCGAAGGGCCCGAAGAGTGCAAACCGGCATCAAGCTGCCCGGAACGTATTAACCGGAGGCTTGGGAGGCAGCCTCTTCGGTTTCTTCGGTAGGCAGGGCCACGCCGTGACGCTGGCGAAGTCGGGTGGCTTTGCCGACACGCTGACGCAAATAGTACAGTTTGGCACGGCGGACTCGACCGGAACGTTTGACCACAATTTTGGCAATCCGGGGGGAATGCAAGGGGAACTTCCGCTCCACCCCTTCGCCGGCGACAATGCGACGAACGGTAAACATCTCTCTGGTGCCGGAGCCGCTCCGGGCAATCACCGTGCCGGAAAAAATCTGAATCCGCTCTTTGTCGCCTTCCAGAATCCGGCAATGGACCTCCACCGTATCCCCGATAGAAAACCGGGGCGGCTTCCGCTTCATACACGTCTTTTCCACCAGTTCCATCAGTTTTTGGGTCATCGGACTACCTTTCTATGGCCTACCATATCTGTTTTTGTTCACTCACCGTCGTATTTTAGTCCACCGAAGTGAATCTATTTTTCCCTCTCCCTGGCTGTCGAGAAGCTGTGTCCTGGCCGGCCTTTCCCCCAGTGGGAGAGGCAAATTGATTCACTTGGCGGAAATGTTCCCCACAATCCTGCGTGTTTGCTTTTCTTCCCACCTGGGTCGATACATTGCCAAGGGGCGGGAAGGGTTCCTACCGAGTCGGCCCAGGTTGGTCCGGAGGGACTTGTTCGGGACTTCCAGATGTGGGACGCCGACGGGAGCCGCTTTGCCCAGTCCTTAGTTGGTCCGGAGGGAGCTGTTCTGGGCTGCCGGGGGGCAATGAAAGCCCCTGGGGTTTTAGCAAATCCGCCCGGCGTTGGCGGGTCCGCTGTAGGCTGTTTTCCCGTCGCCATTGGGCGATCTTGGCATGATCGCCGCTCAGAAGCACCTCCGGCACGCCAAGCCCCCGATACAGCCTGGGCCGGGTGTATTGGGCAAACTCCAGACCCGGCATCTGTTCGGAAAAGGAGTCCCATTGGGGTCCTTCCGGATCGCCCACTACCCCAGGCACCAATCGGATGACCGCGTCGATGACGACCATGGCCGCCACTTCCCCGCCGTTGAGAACATAATCGCCGATGGAAATTTCGTCCGGCTCCAGGAGGAGTCGAACCCGTTCGTCAAACCCCTCATAGCGACCACAGAGCAAAAGCAGGCGGGGCTGTTGGGCCAACTGCCGGACCACCTCTTGGGTGAGCCGGCGTCCTTGGGGGGTGAGCAGGACCAGGTGCCCGGCCTGGGGGGCCATCGCCCGGACCGCTTCCACACAGGGCACCACACAATCGACCCGCAGGATCATCCCCGGGCCGCCGCCGTAGGGCCGATCATCCACCTTCTTGTGTTTTTTATCTGGGGACCAATCCCGAATGTTATGGATGTGTACCTCCACCAAACCTCTCTCAATGGCCCGCCGAAGCAGGCTCTGACCCAAATAGCCCGTGAATATCTCGGGAAACAGGGTCAAAATGTCAAACCGCATTGTCGGATACTCAACCTAGGGCCATCCGGCCCAAAGGAAAATCTCCCGGCCCAGGCCGGTTTATCCGATGGTATCCGGAGCCCATCCCAGGGTACACCTGTTCTGGAAAGCCCATCGGACCGCCCTGGGAGTTTCGTCGGGCAGGCTCCGGAATCATCCGGAGTAACACTTTAGTTTGACTGTATCTACCCGCCCAAGCCCCTACAACTTGTAGGGGGTAAGAATCAGCCAAACTCAACAGATTGTGGTAATATTACTTCCGGTAGATACAGTCAAGTTAGCCGAATGAAGGGGGACGATATGTCATTCCTGCGCAAGTAGGAATCCCGGCTGTTTTGTGCCTGCTAGGGGCTTCCTGCTGGGCAAGCGGGAATTCTGAGATACTTGCTCTGGACTGCCGCTTTCGCGGGAATGACACGCCGGGTTTAGCCCGCCGAGGGAGAGGCCAGTTTCTTCATTCGGCTAAAATGTTACCATCCGAAAAACCGGTACCATTTCCACCCAGGCAAAACCTGAAAGGTTCCCGTCCTACCTCCTCAGTGGGTCAACAGTTCGTTCCCCTCCTCCGCACAGGGTAGAAGGGACAGCTCAGTCATTCTCCTCGCTATTTTCGGACTCTTCGTCCTGAGAGGCAGAAGGTTTCTTTTTGGGCAGGATTTGGACTGGCTGGCGTCGGCGTTTTTCGGCTAACCGTTCCAGAGCCTCTTTCTGCTGTTCCAGATGGGTGCCATGGGGCCCGTATTTTTTGATCAGCACCTTTACTTTTTCGGTCGGTTGGGCGCCGACGTTTAACCAGTATTGCAGCCGCTCCAGATTCCATACCACACGGGCGTCCGTATCCGGGACCATCGGATCATAGGTTCCGATGACCTCCAGGACGCGGCCATCCCGTGGTCGGCGGGCATCGGTCGCACAGATACGGAAAAACGGCCGATGCCGTCGGCCCATGCGCTTCATCCGAATACGTACCGCCACAGAAACGTCCTCCTTTTTGCTTTCGTGGAACGGAAACAGTCAGGTGTTATAGGATGTATATTTTGATCTTCGCAAAACCAAGGGACACCAATGTGGCCAAAAACCTGGAATTTCGTGTCTCTACGATTTGCGAAACTCCATAGTTGCCGAACCCTCTCACCCGCCTACCATCAGGCTGCCTTGCAGTGCGGCTTAGGCTGGCATCTCGACGGCCCCCTCACCCGGCTTCGGCTTCGCCTCCGCCGGCCTCTCCCGCCAAGGGAGAGGCGAGTTGCTCCGTTCGGCTAAAGTATTACCTTATTCTTTTTTCTTATGTTTGGCTTCCCATTTTCGGCGTTTGGCTTCTTTTTCACGGAGTTTTTTGAGGCGTTTTTTTTCTTCGGTGGTCAGACGCTTGCCGGTGCCGATTTTTTCTTTTTTGATTCGGCCTGTGGGGTCGAACATGCCGCCCTGGATCAACTCCTGCATTTTGCGCATCCGGGCGAACATACTCATGCCGGAAAGCTGGCGCATGACCTTGGCGACTGGGTCAAATTGGCGGACCAATTCGCTGACTTCGTGGGGCGCCACGCCGGCGCCGGCGGCAATACGGCGTCGTCGGCTTTGATCGATGATGGACGGATCCCGCCGCTCTTCCGGCGTCATCGAGTCGATGATCCCCACCACCCGCCGAAGATCGCCTTCCAGGTCGGTCTGGCCCATGGCTTGCATCATCTGTTGGATCGATCCGAAGCCGGGAATAAGGCTCAGCACCTTTTGCAACGGTCCCAACCGGGTCGTCTGCAACAGCATCTTCTTGAAATCGTCCAGGGTAAATTCACCCTGGCGGAGACGCTCTTGCTGGCGTTGGATTTCCTCCTGGTCGAACTTTTGCTTGGCTTGTTCAAACAGGCTGACGATATCGCCCATGCCGAGGATTCGGCTTGCCATCCGCTCCGGATGAAACTCTTCCAAATCCTCCAGGTGTTCGCCCACGCCGATGAACTTGATCGGCACGCCGGTAACGGCTTTGACCGACAAGGCCGCTCCGCCCCGAGCGTCGCCGTCCAATTTCGTCATGATCACCCCGTCCAGTTCCAGGGCTTCGTTGAACGCCTTGGCGCTGTGGACGGCGTCTTGGCCGGTCATCGCATCGACCACCAGATACACCTGCTGGGGCTGTACCCGCTGGTCGATCCGTTTCAGTTCGTCCATCAACTCCTGATCCACATGCAGCCGACCGGCCGTATCCAGGATGACGACATTGGCCCCAATTTGTTCGGCGTGTTTGACCGCCTGCGAAGCCACCTGGACGGCATCGGTAGCCCCCGGCTGGACATAGACCGGAATGGTCAACTGGTTGCCCAGGATTTGGAGTTGTTCGATGGCTGCCGGACGCTGCAAGTCGGCGGCCACCAGCAACGGCTGTCGGCCCTTTTGACGAACCAACCGGCCCAGCTTCGCACAGGTGGTCGTCTTGCCTGACCCCTGCAGGCCGCAGAGCATCAACACCGATACGCCCGGCAACAGGTGCAAGGAGTGATCCACCGGCCCCATCAGCCGGACCAACTCCCGATACACGATGCCGATCACCTGTTGGCTGGGATCGAGGGATTTGAGGACCTTTTCTCCCAGGGCGGCTTGGCCGACCCGCTGGATAAACTCCTTGACCACCGAATAACTGACGTCCGCCTCCAGCAAGGCCTGTTCTACCAGCCGGAGACCTTCGCGCATATTGGCTTCGGTCAGTTTTCCCCGGCCCCGAAGGGTCCGAATGGCCGAGAGCAAACCTTGTTGCAAGGACTCGAACATAAAAGGGGGCCTTAATCCGCCAAATTGGGGGATAAAAGGGCACAATCAAACCCCGCCGAGCATACTCCTAGCTCGGCCAATCGACCGTAAATCTATATCATATCCGCTGCTGGTCAGCTATGGCAATGGTGGGGGCGAAAAAGCCCAGCCATACCCCCAGGCCGACGGCCACCTCGACATCCAAGGTTGTTGCCGGGGGCGTTGCCGCTGCCCGGGCTACCGAAACCACTGGCCTACCTCTAGAGAGTATGATTTTCCCAACAAATAGGGGGGCGAACGAGGCGTTCGGCCTTCTGGCCGAGGAGGGCGCGCATTCGGCCCGTCCCACGGGGGCGACCGAGATGTTCACACTCCCGGCAGGTTGGCGAACGAGCCGATCACGATCCCAGGTAATCCCAACCGTCTAGGGGCGAACGAGCTGGGTATCCTTTCAGATGATGCGAACGAGCCGGACGCCCTCCGGGTACTGCGACCAGCAGGGCCGTACTACCGGCGGATGCCACCCTGCCGAAGAGGTCCGCTTTGCCCGGGAGATTCGGTCTAGTGGGGATGTTGGGGCGGGGTGAGGATTCATCAACGTGACATCTCGCAGCTTAGGCCGCCGGCAGCGGGCAGATACGTATGGCGGACATAGTCGGCCACCATGCGATGGGCGCTAAACCGCCAGGCCAATGAGCTTATCGAGTTCATCATCATCCGGATCCAGCCGCGGGGCAGCCCATCCACATCCCGGTGGTAATACAAGGGGATGACCTGTTTTTCCAGGACTTCGTAGAGGCTTTGGGCGTCTCGTAGATCGGTGATCCGGTCATCGACATGACTGGCGCCATGGCCGATGGCAAACCCGTTGGTACCGTCGTAAGCCTCAGCCCACCACCCATCCAGGACCGAAAGGTGCAGGACGCCATTCAAGACCGCTTTTTGGCCGCTGGTACCGGAGGCTTCCAAAGGCCGACGGGGCGTATTGAGCCAAACATCCACCCCCTGGATCATGTGCCGACAGACATTAATGTCGTAGTCTTCGATAAAAGCGATCCGGTTGGCAAATCGGGGATCGTGCCGAAGGTTGGCAATCTTCTGGATAATCCGTTTTCCTTCGTCGTCGGCCGGATGGGCTTTGCCGGAAAAGATGATCTGAAACGGCCGCTCCGGATGGTTCATCAGGGCATGAAGACGATCCAGGTCGGTCAGGATGAGGTCGGCGCGTTTATAGGCGGCAAAGCGTCGGCCAAACCCGATGGTCAAGATATTGGGATCCAGGATGTTCCGGGCCGCCTCCACGGCCTCATCGCTTTCCCCGCGGCGTCGGCATTGTCGGCTTACCCGGCGACGAACAAACGCCAACAGTTGATTTTTCAACGCATTGTGCGTCTCCCACAGCTCCCCAGGATCCACATTGTAGATGGCCTGCCAGACTTCCGGTTCGCCCATTCGGCTGACCCAATCGACCGGAAAATATCGGTCATATAGCAGGCGCATCTGCCAAGAGAGCCAACTGGGAATATGCACGCCGTTGGTGATATGGCCGATGGGAATCTCTTCTTCCACCCGCCAGGGCCACAGATGGGCCCACATCCGCCGGGTGACATGGCCATGCAGGCTGCTGACGGCATTGGCATGGCGGGAAAGCTTGAGCCCCAGGACCGTCATGCAGAAGGGTTCGTAGGGATTTTGGGGTTCGACCCGGCCCAGACCCATCAGTTGTTCAAACGAAAGGCCCAGTTCGTCTCGCAACGGCCCCAGATGTTCTTCGATCAGGCCGCCGTCAAAGCGGTCATGCCCAGCAGGCACCGGCGTATGGGTGGTAAAGACGGTGCGCCGGGCCACCTCCCGAAGGGCATCCTCGAACGATCTGCCATTTTCCTTCATCTCTTCCCGGATGGCTTCCAGGGCGGCAAAGGCACAATGGCCTTCGTTCAGATGATAGACGCCCGGCTTAATGCCCAAGGCCCGGAGTGCCCGAACCCCACCGATACCGGCCACCAATTCCTGGCGGATGCGGGTTCGCTGATCCCCTCCATAAAGGCGGGATGTTAACTCCCTGTCTTGGGGGTTGTTGCCCTCTACATCACAGTCTAACAGATACAGGGAGACCCGGCCAATCTGCATCAGCCAAACTTTCGCCTTCAGCGGGCCGGTCCGGGTGGGAATCTCCAAGAGGATCGGCTCCCCGGAAGGCGTCCGGGCGGGTTCCATCGGTAATTGTTCTACCTTGGTATGGAGATATTCCTCCTGCTGCCAGCCGTTGGAATCCAGATGTTGCCGGAAATAGCCCTGGTCGTAAAAAAGCCCAACGGCCACCAGCGGGACCCCCAAACCACTAGCACTTTTGATATGGTCCCCGGCCAATACGCCCAAGCCGCCGGAATAGATCGGCATGGATTCATGGATGCCAAATTCTAGGGAAAAATAGGCGACCGGTTTGGAGCCCAAAACGCCTGTATTTGTCCGGGCCCACAGGGGGGTGGTCGAAACATACTCTTTCAGCCGCCGATAGGCATGGTTGATCCGACTATGCAACACTAGTTCGGAGGCCCGTTCTTCGAGCCGCTGGGGCGTAAACTCCGCCAACAGGGCAATCGGATTATGATCCAACTGCCGCCAGCGGATCGGGTCCAAATCCCGGAACAGATTGATAACCTCCGGATGCCAACTCCACCACAGATTGCGGGCCAAAGCCAAACATTTTTCATACAGGGTCTCGGCCTGCAAGGAGTCTGAAGCGGTGGTATTGCCTTCTTTCTTCACGGCACTCAGAATCGCTTCCGCTTTCATAAAACTCCTTTCGCTCTGCAGGGAACGTCCTAAGCGGCAGAAAGGAACTTGCTTTTATTTTGACTGTATCGAGTCGGCGGTTCCCCTACCAGTGGTTAGGGGGTTAAAAATCATTTGTCCCCAACACATAGGGGGTGATTCTAGTTGATTCTAGGGGCGACAGTCAATTTTTATGGTTTCCTTGTAAGCCAGGATTGAGGTATGCCTGAACAGCAGGGGGCGGGACAGAAGGAACACCAAGGAAGCTGTTCCTCCGAAAATACGGATAGAACCCATCCGCTATTGGTACTCTCCCCCGGCTGCCAAAACCCATCGAGCTTCCTGCCAGAAAATTGTCTCCAGACCAAAGGTTTGTCCGGTTATTCTACATAAATGGTGATCCTGGCAGGGTCGGTTGAAGGGGGGCGAGTGGGCAGCCGGACCTCGCCCCTGCCTTTACGCAGCGCTAAACCGGCATACCCTTCTGCTTGCAGGGTATGTTGGCCAAACGGCACTTCGGTAAACGAAAACCTGCCGAAGGAATCGGCGGTGGTTTTACGATCTGCCAAACGAACGGTAGCATGGGGGACCGGGATGGGGATTTGTATCAGCCCGAAATGCAGGACGTAGATGACTTGCCCGTGGATGGCCCCATGCAAGGGGGGGTGTCCGGTGGGCAATTCGATCCCTTGCTGGCCGGCCCGCCGGATCAGCCCTTCTCGAAAGTATCGGGCTTGGTATTGGGGTTTCTGGCGTGCCCAGAGGAAGGTACTTTCCACTAAAATGGGGGGCAAATAGCCCGCTTCCAGAATGGCCCCGGTATAAACCAAAAAATCCTTATCCACCGGATGCACTGGTCTGAGGACCGTGATCAATTTATCCGCATTTAGGGGTGAATCTGCTAGTAATATTGTGGGGAAAACTTCAAATGCACAAATTGCGCAGACACCCCAAATTATCCAAAATCCCCAAATCTTCATAAACCACTCCTTTTTGAGATCGGCTGAGAAATCCGGCTTACAATTAGGCCGATCCTAATAGAAAAAATCCCAAGCTTCCCCTTGTAACCAAACAGAGAAAGGAAAACAAGGGCATTTTTCGGTTTGCCTCAAGGTGGATACCGTCAGACTAGAAAAACGGTAACATTTTAGATGGCCTGTTTAGATGGACTGTATCTACTGGGCCCAATTACCACAATCTGTGGTGTTTGTGCCGACTCGTAGCCCCTACAACTGGTAGGGGCCGGTTCCGATACAGTCAAATTAGCCGAAGGAGGCAAACCATCTCTCCCCACCGCGGGAGAGGCCGGCCAACCGTAGGTTGGCCGGGTGAGGGGTCCAAACGGTCATTCCTGCGCAAGCAGGAATCCTGGCCGCTTTGGGCCTGCTCCTGTGAGCCTGGGGGTCATCGGGAACTCTGGATCCTTTCTGGATTCCCGCTTGCGCTGGAATGACACCCTGGGGGTTGGCCCGCCAGGAGACTGGCAGGTTGCTTCCTTCGGCTAAAATGTTACGAAAAACGTAACATTTTAGCCGAATGGAGAAGTTATGTGTCATTCCTGCGCAAGCAGGAATCCAGGCCGCTTTGGGCCTGCTCCTGTGAGCCTGGGGGCCATCGGGAACTCTGGGATCCTTGCTGGATTCCCGCTTGCGCTGGAATGACACCTGGGT
>Ga0197142_1005206_pt1 | contig 10259 bp, 8 predicted proteins | sample GBS60_MetaG_FD_148614 | JGI IMG/M metagenome (GOLD analysis project Ga0197142, IMG submission 148614) | Sediment microbial communities from Great Boiling Springs, Gerlach, Nevada, United States - GBS 60_MetaG | ecosystem: Environmental > Aquatic > Thermal springs > Hot (42-90C) > Sediment...
ACGGCAGATTTTTGGGCAGAGCAATCTTTTTAGCCACACGGTCGAACCGTGTATCGTATCCTAATTCGATTGGGCATTTTAGTTTTAATTTTTCTAAGTACTCAAAATCATTTTCGCTTACAGCAAAAATCATTGTAAATAAATTGTAAGCATATTTAAGATATGACCGAGTTAGGAAACAATTAGGAAATCGAGAAGGCTTTGAAGTGCATACAAGAAAAACAGGGATTCTTTGTTTTTTTAATTCCACCAGAACATTTATCCAAAGTTCATACTTTATAAAAACAGCAAAATCAGGCTTAATAGTCGAAACAAACTCCCTTGCATTCATTAATGTATCAAATGGAAGATATAAAATCACATCAGCAAATGGATAATTCCTTTGGTATTCAAAACCGGAAGGTGAAAAAAAAGTAGCTACTATTGCAATTTCAGGATAATTATTCTTCAAATGTTCAATTATAGGCTTTGCCTGTTCGAACTCCCCCATCGAGGCAGAATGAACCCAAACTTTCTTTTTGCCGTCCAAATCGTTCAGTACTTTCAGGTTTTCTTGAATAATCGTTTTCCATTTCTTTTCCCTTGTTCTTAACTTTTGGGAAAACAAAGTCATTATTGGTCTAAGAATATAAAAAAAGTAAATAAAAATATTATAAATAAATCTAATCAATTCCTAACTCACCTTTTAAATACAATCCAGTTAGGCTTTTTGGATTTCTTGCAACATCCTCGGGGGTTCCTTCTGCAACAATCTCGCCCCCTTCTTCGCCACCTTTTGGTCCAAGATCAATAATCCAATCGGCACACTTGATTACATCCAAATTGTGTTCAATTACGATAACAGTATTTCCTTTGTCGACAAGTTCATTTAAAAGATTTAGTAAAAGACGAATATCTTCGAAATGCAAACCAGTTGTAGGTTCATCAAGAAGATAAAGAGTTTTGCCTGTTCCACGTTTGGAAAGTTCAGTTGCAAGTTTTACTCTTTGAGCTTCGCCCCCAGATAAGGTTGGTGCCTGTTGCCCCAATTTAATATAGCCAAGTCCCACATCGTTCAAAGTTTCAAGCACTTTCCTGATTTTTGGTAGGTCTTTGAAAAATTCGAACGCTTCGGCAACTGTCATCTCCAAAACATCAGCAATAGATTTCCCTTTATATTTTACAGAAAGTGTTTCATCATTATAACGTTTTCCTCCACAAGTGTCACAAATAACATAAACTTCTGGAAGGAAGTTCATTTCGATAACTTTCATTCCAGCTCCTAAGCAATCTTCACACCTTCCGCCAGGTACATTGAAAGAAAATCGTCCAGCCTTATACCCGCGAAGTCTCGATTCAGGCAACATTGCAAAGAAATTCCGAATTTCTGTAAAAACCCCTGTATAAGTTGCAGGATTTGAACGCGGGGTTCTACCAATAGGCGATTGATCAACTTCGATAATTTTGTCAATATTTTCGATGCCCTCGATGCTATCGTATGGCAAAGGCTTTTTAGAAGCATTATAAAAATGATTTGCCAGTATTGGATAAAGTGTATCGTTGATTAATGTAGATTTGCCGGAGCCACTCAAACCGGTTACACAGATAAATAAACCAAGCGGAATACGAACTGAGATATTTTTTAAGTTGTTACCGCGAGCCCCGCGCAAAATAATTGCTTTTCCGTTCCCCTTTCTTCTTTTACTTGGAACCTCAATACGCCTTTCATTGAGCAAATATTGAGCAGTCAAAGACTTTTTCAGTGTTTCTTTATCAAGATTTGATATTCCTTCGGGTGATGTAGCAAAGACAATTTCGCCTCCATTTACGCCAGCAAGTGGACCCAAATCGACTATATAATCTGAATTTTCAATGGTTGCCTTGTCGTGTTCGACCACAATTACTGTGTTGCCAATATCTCTCAGTTTTTTAAGAGAATCGATCAATTTATGATTGTCGAATTGATGAAGCCCTATACTTGGCTCATCGAGAACATAAGTTACACCAACAAGCTCGGAGCCAAGTTGAGCAGCCAACCTAATCCTTTGAGATTCGCCACCGGATAATGTTCGAACAGACCTGTCAATCGAAACATAACCAATTCCTAATTTCTCCAAAAAACCTAATCTATCGAAAAGTTCTTTAAAAATTATTTTTGCAATAAGCCTCTCCTTTGGGTTAAGCAAATCGAAAATTTGCTTCAAAATGGCTTGTGCTTTAATAACATCACTTCTTGAAATGTCGTAAATTGAATAGCCATAAATAAACACGTTCAAACTCTCTTCTTTTAGCCGAGCACCATTACAAACAGGACAGGGAAATCCACGTATGTATCTTTCCAATGTTTTAATGATGGTTGGAGCTTCTGAGGTTTTGTAGAGATTCCTCAAAGCATTAACCACCCCAGTGTAAGTATGCTTATAAACAGTAGAATTGGGCTTTGGTTTATAATAAATCTCGATTGGTTCATCTGGGTCGCCATAGAGCAACATATTTAATTCGTTTTCGGTAAATTCCTTTATAGGCTTGGATAAATCAATGTTAAATTTTTGTGCAAAGGCAACAACCTGTTCCAAAAGCCAAACAAATCGTGAGTCCTGCAAAATTTCTATTGCCCCTTCAGAAATCGATTGCTCTTTGTCGGGTATAAGTAAATCTATGTCGAAATCGAATAATTCCCCTATTCCATCGCAATTCGGACAAGCCCCATACTTGGAATTATACGAAAAACTATTAGGTGCAAGGGGCTCAAAAGCCCTACCACACTTTGGACAAGAGTAATTAATGCTCATTAAGGTTTCGGACTGACTACTATTCTCGAAAAGAATAAGATTTCCATCGCCATAATTTAAAGCAAGGTCGCAAGACTGATATAATCTTTGCTCTTGATTTTTACTTACTTGAAGTTTATCGACAACTAACTCGATGTTGTGGGTTTGATATCGAGCAACTTTCATATCTTCAACGAGTTCCCGGAATTCCCCATCAACACGAACCCTGGTAAAGCCAAGGCGGTAAAATTGTTCAAAAAGTTCGCGATAGTGCCCCTTTCGTCCCCGAACGACGGGTGCAAGAATTTGAATTTTTTCGCCAATAAAATTATTTATGATGCTTTCAACTATCTGGTCTAAAGTCTTCTTCTCAACCGGAATTTTACAATCGGGACAATATTGGACTCCAATTTTCGCAAAAAGTAATCGTAGATAATCGTAAATTTCGGTTACTGTGCCAACAGTCGATCTCGGATTATGGCTAATTGTCTTCTGTTCAATCGATATTGAGGGCGAAATTCCCTCGATCAAATCTACTTCGGGTTTCTTGTAATTCCCTATAAATTGCCTGGAATAAGCAGAAAGACAATCCACATATCTTCGGTGCCCTTCGCTATAAATTGTATCAAAAGCAAGAGTTGATTTCCCCGACCCCGACAATCCAGTTATTACGATGAATTTATTGCGTGGCAAAGACAAATCAATATTTTTTAAATTATGCTCTCTCGCACCTTTAACTTTTATATATCCATTGGTTTCCGATGGTTTAGAAAGAATTTCTTTATCTTTTTTCATACTTAAAAATCTATCCAAAGACCTAAATTTGAATTAATCCAAATATGACGAATATGCCTTCGCAAAATTATTTGCAATTAAAACCTTTTGTTTAATAATGGTGGATTATTCAAATCTTCGGTCATAACTAACTTCTATTCCTAATATTTAAACATTATATTTTAAATTTGTGTTTTTTAAATCAAAGCAACTATTTTGGAAAAGTGGAAAACTTTGAAATTGGTTAGCAGTATTGATCTAAAAATTTTTACTGCTAATTGGATTAAACGGGAAAATCCCAAAACCAAAAGTACTTCCAATTTCGTTGTTCTCGATTCGAAAGACTGGGTCAACATAATTCCCATCACAACTGACAACAAAATAGTAATGATCCAGCAATATCGCCAAGGGATAGATGAAATTACGCTCGAAATCCCTGGGGGATTAGTTGAACCAGGCGAAGAACCTTCCGCAGCAGCTATGCGAGAATGTATTGAAGAAACTGGTTACCATTCACCCGAACCTGCTGTACCTTTAGGTATAATTCACCCAAATCCTGCATTTTTGAATAACTCTTGTTACACATTTCTATGGCAAAATGTTGAGAAGAAATTCGAAACCCATTTCGATAGAAACGAGGACATTGAAATTTTACTAGTCGAGGAACAAAAATTACTAAACTTAATTCGTTCAAGGGTAATTACACATTCAATAGTACTTAATGCATTCCTTTTTTATTTCCTTTATAAGCAAAAAATTAATTTATGAGCAAGACCATTGCAATTGCGAATCAAAAAGGTGGTGTTGGCAAAACTACAACTGCAATTAACTTATCTGCTTCGCTTGCAACTTTAGGAAAGAAGATTCTACTTATTGACACCGACCCTCAGGGGAATGCCACCAATGGTTTCGGTTTTGAACAAAATAAACTCGAAAAAACAACTTACGAGGTATTAATTGGGGAAGAAGAAATCGAAAATGCTATATTGAAAACTGAACTACCCGGTCTATCGTTGCTTCCGGCAAATATCAACCTTGTTGGTGCCGAAATTGAGCTCGTTAATTTTATTGGTCGAGAGAAAATTTTAAAGCAAAGAATCAGTTCAATTAATAACGAATATGATTTCATAATAATCGATTGTCCTCCATCTCTTGGTTTGCTAACAATTAACGCTCTGACAAGTGCCGACAGCGTTCTAATCCCTGTTCAATGCGAATACTATGCTCTCGAAGGCTTAAGCAAGTTGTTAAATACAATTCATATGATTCGCAAGGCGTTGAATCCTGAACTTACAATCGAGGGTGTGTTGCTCACTATGTTCGATTCCAGACTACGACTTTCAAATCAAGTTGCTTCGGAAATTCGGAAACTTTTTGGGGATAAAGCATTCAAAACTGTTATATATAGAAATGTTAGGCTTTCGGAGGCCCCGAGCCATGGTAAACCAATTATTTTGTATGATCCCTCAAGTATTGGTTGCAAAAATTACCTTGAATTGGCAAAAGAAATTCTGAAAAACAACAGGTAAAAACAAAGATGAAAGAAAAGAAACAACAATTTGGATTAGGCAAAGGATTAAGTTCTTTGATTCAAACAAATTTGGAAACATTAGAACAAATTGATGAAAAAGCAAAGCAACTTGCTCAAATCTTTCAGGAAGTGGAAATAAGCAAAATTCAATTTAATCCCTTCCAGCCTCGACGAAATTTCGATGAAAAGAACATAGAAGAACTTGCCGAGTCTATTAAGATAAATGGTGTTATCCAACCTATCACGCTCCGTAAAACAGATACTGGATTCCAACTTGTTAGCGGTGAACGAAGAATTCGTGCAGCTCTTAAAGCCGGACTTTCAAAAATCCCAGCCTATATTATTTCGGTTGATGAAGATTATAAAATGCTCGAAATGGCACTGATTGAAAACATTCAACGAGAAGACCTAAACCCAATTGATTTAGCAAATGGTTTCAAAAAATTAGCCGAAGAATTCCACTTCACACAGGAAGATATCGCTAATCGCGTTGGAAAAGACAGATCGACAATCACAAACATTATTAGACTTCTGAAACTACCTATTGCTGTCCAAGATAGTTTAAGGAAAGGTGAAATTTCTATTGGACACGCCAAAGTTTTATTATCTTTGGACAACGATGAATTAATAAAACAAGCTTGGCGTAAAATTGTTGAAAATAGTCTATCCGTACGCCAAACCGAAAAATTGATTACGAGCCTTTTATCTAATAAACCAAAAGAAACAAAACCAAAAAAAATTACCGTTGATAGTAACCTTCGTTACTTCGAGCAAGAAATCTCCAAAACCATAGGTACAAAAGTCAAAATCGAAGACAGGAACAAAAAAGGGAAAATCATAATCGAGTATTACGGGCAAGAAGATTTCGAGAGAATCGTTAATTATTTACTTAAATCTGAACAAGGTTAACTATGCTTCCAGAACTGGATGAAAATAATCATAAATTTTCTTAGCTAATTTCACTCCAACAGCTTTGGCAAGCTCTTCCAAACTTTTTTCTTTTATTTGCTTTACAGAGCCAAACTTGTCGATAAGTTTTTGCACAGTTTTTTGACCAACACCTTTAATATCCAAAAGTTCCGAGGTCAGCGTTCGTTTTGCCCGTAGTTTTCGGTGATAAGTAATCGCAAATCGATGTGCTTCATCACGAATTTTCTGGATTAATTGCAAAGTTTGTGAGGCCCGAGAAAGCTGGATTGGCTCAGCCATTTCGGATTTAAAGATTTCTTCCATCTTTTTAGCAATCGATATAATTGAGATTTTATCTTTAATTCCGAGTTCCTCGAATGCAGAAATCGCACTATTAAGCTGACCTTTTCCACCATCGATAATCACAAGATCTGGTAAACTTTTGCTTTCATCAAGAATCCTTTTGTATCGTCGATAAACTGCTTCCCTAATAGCTGCAAAGTCATCGTTATGCTGAACAGTTTTGATTTTGAATCTTCTGTATTCACTTTTCGATGGCTTTCCATCTTTAAATACAACTACACTCGAAACAAATTCTGAACCTTGAATGTGGGAATTGTCGAAGCATTCAATAATTCGCGGGGGCTTTGGAAGTAGAAGCTCTTTCTGAAATTCCAAAATTCGCCTTGGCAACTCGGCATCCTTCTTCATTAAAGACAAAATGTGCTCCTTCAACTGAAATTCAGCATTTTCGTTAGCAAGGTTAACCAGCTTTTTCTTGTCACCGAGTTTTGGAATAACCAATTCGACTTTCTTACCTTTCTTCTCTTTCAGATAATTGCGAATAAAATTCTCTTCCTCCAACTCCAAAGGTAATAAAATTTCCTGTGGAATAAAATCATTCTCCAGATACCATCTTTCGATAGCTATCTGCAATATCCTCCCTTCAGTGTATTCCAAAGAATTCTTTAGAATAAAATGCCTTTTTCCAATCAATCTACCATCTCGAATTGTAAAAATTAACACACACGAAAAATCGCCTTCGGTTGCAAAACCAAAAACATCTCGGTCGACCAATTCCGTTGAAACTATCTTTTGCGAAGCAGAATATTCTTTCAAAAGTAGATACTGATTTCTAAAGTAAGCTGCCTGCTCAAAATCGAGATTCTCGGAAGCTTCTTCCATCTTCTGCAAAAGTAACTTTTCCACTTCGGCGGTTTTTCCATTAATCAAGCTTATAGAATTTTTTACATTTTCCTGGTAGTCTTTTAAAGAAATTAATCCTTCGCAAGGTCCATCGCACTTTTTAATTTGATAATCGAGGCAAATTTTGAACTTTCTGTTAGAGATTCCTTCTTCAGTTAAATTCAACTTACAATTTCTTAATCGGAATATTGTTCGAACCAACCGAATCATCCTCTTCATATTCTTTACATCGGTGTAAGGTCCAAAATACTTTGAACCGTCGCGAACTATCCTCCTTGTTGCAAATATTCTTGGGTAGAGTTCATTAGTGATTTTAATGTAGGGATAGGTTTTGTCATCTCTTAACATTATGTTATATCGGGGCTTATGTCGTTTGATTAAAGTATCCTCAAGAATTAATGCTTCGGCTTCGGTCTCGGTGATAATGTATTCTAAATCGAAAACATTTCTGACCAAAGCATTTGTTTTGGCATCAAAATGTTTGTTTGATTGGAAATATGAACGAATTCTGTTTCTTAGATTAGAAGCTTTACCAATGTAAATTATTTTACCATTTTTATTTTTGAAAATATAAACACCCGGATTGCTTGGTAAATTTTTGATCTTTTCTTTTAGTTCTAACCGAACTTCTTTCGCAAAATTCGAGAAATCCAGGTCATCCATCGCCTTCCAGGTCCTATTTTTTTTGTAAGTTTGTAATGTTTAAAAAGTATACTTAAATATGTCTAAAATCAAAGTTATAACTATCGATTTTTGGAACACGCTTTTCGATTCATCAAATGGAATTGAAAGAAACGAACATCGCATAAAGAAATTGAAATCAGCTTTCGAATCAATCGGATTTGAAATTTCCGATGCCGACTACGAAAAAGCAATGCAACAAGCTTGGGAATACTTTAATAATATTTGGCGAAATGAACTTAGAACTATTTCAACCAGAGATGCTATATTATTCTTTTGGAACTACTTCCATGCACCATTTGTCGAAAAACTTATTAGTGATGTTGTTGACGCTTTTGAAAAAAGTATTTTGATTCATCCTCCATCTCTCATCGAGGGAGTTCCAGAAGCTTTGAACACCCTATCAAAAAAATTTAAACTTGCAATCGTTTCTGACACTGGATTTTCCCCAGGTTCAATATTAAGAGAATTACTCAAAATTTCTGGAATCTACGACTATTTTTCTTATTTCAGTTTCTCAAATGAAACAGGTGTTGCCAAGCCGCATCCCAAAGCATTCCTTACTGTTTTAAATCATTTTGGTTGTGAACCACAGAACGCTTTACATATTGGAGATATTGAAGAGACAGACATTCAAGGAGCCAAAAATTTGCATATGTTTGCAATCCGCTTTATAGGTAATCATCTTGACTTTCTGAGTGAAGACACAGAAATACATACTCTTGCAGATTACATTGCAACTTCTTGGAATGAAATTCCCAAAATCATCGACGAAATTGATTCTAAAGCCAGCAATGAATCCCAGTAAAATCGGTATTTTCGGCGGGTCATTCAATCCTGTTCACATTGGTCATCTAATAATTGCCCAACACTTCGTCGAGGAATTAACGCTTGACATATGCTTCTTCGTGCCAAACTATATCTCGCCTTTTAAAATAGAAGATAATGATATTATTCAACCACATCTCCGTTTGGAGATGCTGAAATTGGCTATCGAAGAAAATCCCAAATTTAAGGTCGACACTTATGAAGTAGATAAAGCTGAAATTTCATATACCTATCAAACAATCTTACATTTTAAAAACAACTTCCCCAATTCACATCTCTACCTCCTTGTTGGTTCAGACCAAGCCGAAAAGTTTATTTTCTGGAAAAACTGGGAAACTATCCTCGATAATGCCTTTCTTGTTGTTGCCAAAAGGAAATTAGAACTCTTCGAACCAGCAAAATTCAATTTTTCTATTGAACATACCAAAAAAGTAATTCTGCTCAGCAATCCTATTATCGAAATAAGTTCTTCTACAATTAGAAATTACTTAAAAAGTGGGCGTTCAATTCGATATCTTGTGCCCGAAAAGATTTTCAACTTTATAGTTTCAAACAAACTTTTTGAATAACTCCGCATTTTTTATTAATTTTGAATTTTGTATAAATTGGAACTGAAAAATGGCGAAAAAAGAAGCAAGGATTAAAATAACACTTGAATGTACAGAGGCAAAAAAGGAAGGTAAGCCAGCTTCGCGTTACACAACAACAAAAAACAAAAACAACACACCCGACCGTTTAGAATTAAAAAAGTATAATCCCTTCCTACGACGCCACACAATCCATCGCGAAATAAAATAATATTTTGACAGGCAAACGATTTTATTTGTCCTGATTTTGGAGTTTACTGCGAAAGTAGACTCCATTTTTGCAATTTTAAAAACTTAAGAAAATCTTTTGATTATGCCTTGGTTTGCTTTTCCATTACCCAAAATTGTATTAATTTGCCTTTTTGGATTTTACATTTGAGGAAAAAATGAACAGAGCAATCAACTTTGCACCTGGTCCAGCAGTTCTTCCGGTTGAAGTTTTGGAAGAAACATCTAAGGCTGTTCTCGATTTTAACAACACTGGGATTTCCATAATGGAAATCAGCCATCGCTCGAAGGATTTCGATGCACTTATCAAAGAAACACAGCAATTACTTCTGCAAATTATGGGACTTTCTCCCGACGAATATTCTGCCCTTTTCCTTGGTGGCGGTGCAAGCCTTCAATTTTTAATGGTTCCGATGAATTTTTTACGAAACCAAGCTGATTACGTCAACACTGGGGCTTGGTCTAAAAAAGCAATCAAAGAGGCACAATGGGTTGGTAAAACTAATGTAATTGCTTCCAGCGAGGAAGCAAAATTTACTTACATCCCCAAAGACTTGAAATTCACCCCCGATGCAGACTATGTCCACATTACAACAAATAACACAATTTACGGAACACAGTGGAAAACAATACCCGACACGGGAGGAATTCCACTCGTTGCCGATATGTCAAGCGATTTTCTTGGAATTCCACGTGACTTTTCGAAATTCAATTTGATTTATGCTGGTGCACAGAAAAATGTTGGTCCTGCTGGTGTCACCATTG
>Ga0197142_1005207_pt1 | contig 10259 bp, 8 predicted proteins | sample GBS60_MetaG_FD_148614 | JGI IMG/M metagenome (GOLD analysis project Ga0197142, IMG submission 148614) | Sediment microbial communities from Great Boiling Springs, Gerlach, Nevada, United States - GBS 60_MetaG | ecosystem: Environmental > Aquatic > Thermal springs > Hot (42-90C) > Sediment...
ACACCAAATCTATATTCTCATACACTTCCTCCAAGACTACTGTCCTATACTTTCGAACATAGGTTATTCCTTCGGGGCAATGGGCAAGATAGTAATTATTATAGTCCCCGCTCATCTCCTTCGTTGTTATCTTTCTCGGTATCCGAGAGTTATTGAGCTTCATATCAACTCGATACATCTCTATATTAGTCGGTTCTGGCTCCTCAAACTCATTTCGCTTCCCTTGGAGCTTATCATTTGTTTTTCTCTTTTGTACTGCTGTTTCGTCATTCTTAATGAATGTAAAACTGATGCCGTCCCGGCGAATGGCGATTGTCCCACCTTCTACTTCGGCTATGAACAGCACATCCCAATTGATATTGCCAAACTGGTCGGCTATCTGCCCCTTGTTCTCGATGAATTCCACCCCAGCACTTCGTATCGCACGAAATTTGGTTTTTTCCGAATAGGCAGACTGCAAAAGCAGTAAAGAAAAGAATAAAGTAATAAGAAAAGAGTAAGGTTTAAACATTTTTAGCTCCTTACAATTAGAACAAGTTGAATATGCAATTTAAGAAAAAAAAGCAAAAAAAATTTTTAACCTCATCTTTTATTCAAAAGTTATGCGCATAAGAACCGCACAGAAATGCACACATCCTATTGAAGGACCCATCAGAGAATCAACCAAGAGTAGCACAATCGAATAATTCCTAAATGTTCTATTATCAATTTTTTTTAATTTGTTTCGTTAAAAATTTTTATTTGAGGTATTTATGGCAAAAGTGATTGAAGGGATACTTGATGCAAGCGGGAAGAAATTTGCGATTGTCGTTTCCCGCTGGAACCAATTCATTGTCAGCAAAATGCTCGATGGTGCGTTGGATGCACTCCATCGGCACAAAGCTACTGACGATAATATAACCATAGTCTATTGCCCGGGGTCATTCGAAATTCCCCTTATTGCAAAGAAACTTGCATTGTCGAAGCAGTTCGATGCAATAATAGCACTGGGAGCCGTCATTCGAGGGGCGACACCGCACTTCGACTACATTGCAAGCGAGGTTGCAAAGGGTGTAGCCCAAGTTAATCTCGAAACGGGGGTACCAGTTGTCTTTGGCGTGCTGACAACCGATACGATCGAGCAGGCAATCGAACGCGCTGGTAGTAAAAGCGGAAATAAAGGGTTCGACGCAGCTATGGCAGCGATTGAACTTGTTTCGCTGCTCGAAAAATTGTAATTGCTGTAAACCATTATGAAAAAAGTAAGAAACATCATCTTTTACTTTATTGCTTTGATTTTTAATTATCAGTTTCTGGCTTCGCAATCATCCACCGAGCTTTTTAACTGGCGGGTCTACTCCTCGATGGTTAATATCCTTTCCGGCTGCACGGACACTCGAGGAAATGTATGGTGTGCTACAATTGGTGGTGTTTTGTCTTTTAAACCACAAAATAACACTTTCGAAATTTTCAATTCATTAAATGGATTATACTCAATCGAAGCTAATTACATTACAATCAATAACTTTTCAAAAGAAATATATGTAGGAACCTTCGATGGTGTTTTAAGCATTTATAATCCTTCGACATTACGATGGGAAAATTATCTGGAAATTCAAAAATCTAATTTCTCGAAAAAGCAAATACATCATATTTTATTTAATGACTCAATTGCCTACATTTCAGGAGATTTTGGTCTAACCACCTTCGACACTCGTAAAAGAGTTTTTTTAAAAACACCATCCCGTTTGGGGAATTTCCCATCTGGGACCAGTTCTCGCTATTCTGTAGTTTATGGGAATTGGCTATGGGTTGCCACCGAACTTGGTATTGCAAGAATTAACCTGGGTAGGAACATCTCGAATCCCGATTACTGGGAAAATTTTGTCGAAACAAATGGACTTGCCGACCCGAAGATTTTATTTCTTGCTATTGAAAACGATACTCTTTATGCTTTCGCTTCGACCAAGATTTACAAGTTCGATGGGGAAAAATTCATTACCTACTTCGAATTAAATTCCTACGAAACGATAAATTGTGTCCAAACTTTCAACGGTAAAATTTATTTTTCCACTCCATTTTTTATTCGCGACATTAATTACCAGCTGATTTATTTCTTTAACGAGACGCCTTTGAACGAAAAAATTAACTCTTTCACAATTATCGACGAAAACACCTTCGTGCTTTTTCTAAATAATGGCGGACTTGTAATAAAAAATACTAAAAGTAAAGAATTAAAAAGATATTATCCCAACTCGCCCATCTCCAATCAATTTAGACACTTTGCAATCGACAGCCGGGGCGGATTTTGGTCGGCAACCAATGCCGACCCAGTAGGCGAGGGTATAATGCATTTTTCAAACAACCGCTGGATTAATTTTACTATTCAGACATTCCCTCAAATCGAGACCAATTATTATATGAAAGTTACTTGCCTTGCCGATACAGTTTTCTGCAGTAGTGCTGGTCGTGGTTTGCTTAAAATTTTCCCTTCGGCCGATACCTTTCGCTTCCAAAGATTTGACCACACCAACTCTTTATTAACTGGTATAGGAAACGATCCAGGCTGGGTTATTGTCCAACAAACTGAGTATGAAAAAAGCAAAGAGCTTTTGTGGATGATAAATTATTCTGTTGGAAAAAATGGTTTCCTGCTTGTTGCAAAAGACCGTTCCGACAAGTTCTACGGGTTCATCCCTCTTAGCGACAGAAAATTTCACAATTTACTTATCGATGGCTACGGAACCAAATGGATATCCTCCCTCGATGGTGTTGGTTTTTATTATTTCAACGAAGGCGTTTCCCTTGCCGATACCTCCGACGATATCTGGGGTAATCTTTCACGAATGGTCTCGCTTCCTACTACTCAAATTACTTCTTTGGCTTACGACCATTTCGGTTATATTTGGTGCGGCACGGGTTCCGGTCTTTTCCTGCTCTTGAACCCAAATGCCATACTTGCTAAATCCGCCCCGGTAGTAAAAAAATTGAAACTGCTTGCCGATTACTACATTAACTGCATCTACATCGACCCTTTAAATAATAAGTGGATTGCCACCAACAACGGTGTTTTCGTTATCTCGCCCGATGGTTCTGATATCCTGGCAAATTACACTACCGAAAACTCTTTACTACCATCGAACGAAGTTCTATATATTACTTCTAACCCAAATACCGGGGATTTTTACTTTGGCACCCCCAAAGGTTTAGCCATTGCTACAACGATGATTGTTCAACCCTCGCCAGACTACCAAATTAAAGTTTCCCCACAGCCCTTTATCGTTCCAAAAGATAACCTCCTTTTGATTGATGGTTTAGCTATGGACTCCGAAATCAAAATCTTAACGATTAACGGTGAACTCATTCGAACATTGAACACCCAAAGCAAAAAAACTTTCTGGGACGGTAAAGACTACACTGGTAGTTATGTTCAATCGGGAATTTATCTGCTCGTCGCTAAATCCTTGACGACAAAACAAAGCGCTGTTTACAAAATTGCCGTTATCAATAAATGATTTCTAAGAAAAATTCTTTTATTTTCCCTCTGGTAATTGTAATATACACTTTCTTTCTTTGGTCTGGCCTTCTGGGCTTAGGTTTTTATAACGACGATTTCCAGATACTCCAATACCTACAAAAAAACTATTCCAACAATCCCTTACAGGTTTTTGTTTCCAAAGATATTTCTTCTTATTACTTCCGTCCGATACCAAATCTGTGGAATGCATCGATTTTGAACCTTTTCGGTTTCAATCCGTTCTTCTTTAGATTATCCAATTTGCTCCTTTACACTCTTCTGGTAATTTCTCTTTATTACTTTATTTTAAAATTGCTCGATGACCAGAAGCTTGCTCTAATCGCTACCTTGCTGTTCTCTGCTTTGCCATCCCACGACATATTTCTAACCTGGACTGCAAGTGTCGGCGATTTGTTAGCTTCGATTTTCCTTATTCTTTCCTTTATTTTGATTTTTTTCACCACCGGTAGACTTGGTTTTTTCCTTTCCTTGCTCGCTCTAATCCTTGCTTTCCTTTCGAAAGAAAGCACCTTCACAGCGATTTTGCTCCTGTTTGCTTCGGGACTATTGTTAAAAGACAAAGCCAAAAGAATTTTCTTGCTCGCAATTGTAGGCTCTGTCTCGCTTGCCATTCTTTTGTTCTATCGTGAAATTATCCTTGGCATCCATCTTTTTGCCTCGCCCAATATCGAAAACTTCTCGCTCTCGTCCTTCCTTTTAAACTTTTTTAAATACATCCCTGTCGTTTTTATTCCAACTTTTGCATATTCGAAAGAAAATTCCCTTGGGCTTCTTTTAAACTTTATATTCGTGGCGATTCTGCTTGTTTTTCTCACAATCTGGTTAAAAAATAAGCAAAATCGAAACTTGAAGCCTATTGCCTTCGGGGTACTCTGGTTCGCTTTATTGCTTCTGCCTGCTTTGCCTTTATTTATGCGATGGTACTCGCTTCTTCCTTCGCTCGGTCTGGTATTTGTCCTCTCGGAACTGATGCGAACTGTAAGAAAATCCTTTCTCTATCTTTCTCTGCTTCCCTTTATTTTGATTTTATCCGTGGTGGATATCTACTCTGTTCGACTTTGGAATAAATCCGGAGCCTTTTGCCAAAAAGTCCTCAATGAAACTCAAAAATTGGATACAAAAGGAAAAAACAAAATACTTCTGTGGTTCTTCCCTCAATATCGAACGAATTTCCCCGTTCTCCGTTCCGGTGTTGAACAAGCCATTAATTTTCTCCGAACCGAAAAATTCTCCGAAGTCCTTCTGCCTGTTTCTATTGTTCACCAGCATACATCGAACATTGAACTAAGCGAAACAAACTCAAATAAATTCATATTCGTAATTCAAAATGCTGAACCCTTCCTTGCCACTCGTTCAGAAGAAATTTCCGACTCATCCATTGTTGAAAACGATTACTACCGCCTGAGTATCCTCAAAGTAGCTAACAAATCTTACAAAATAGAAATCGTATTTATCCAGACCAAACACGATTACATCAATTTCTACTTCGATGGCGAAAAATTTAGATTCCTGTTTTGATTTTTTACAAACAGACAAGATTTGTCTCTTATTTTAATCACATAACCAACCGAGAACGGCATCCATTATTTAAAACAACTGCACCACGCAAGGTGCACAGCCCCTTGGGCAATATCCTTTGCTATACATAACAACAAACTTCAATTTTTTGCTCGTTTAAAGGTTTCTTTCAAGAAGTCTTTGAAAGAAAGTTGAGGCTCATTTGTTTCGTCCGACTGTGTGGCGGTTTTTGGCAAACTCCCCTCCAAATTCTTCTGCAACGAAGCTTGCATCACTTTGGTAAGGTCGGCAATTGCAGTAACGTTCTGTTCGCTCGCACCAATCAATAAATAATGATTTCCAATTTGAACGATAAACAAAGAGACTTTATTGGAAAGAGGCAAACGAGAGACCAATTTAAAATTTACCCCGAGGGCTGGAATTTTCCTATTGGAGAGATTCTTTTTCAAGTAATTTGAGAGCAGAAAAATGCCCACCAGAAAACCCACGACAATCAAGAGAGACTGAAGCAATTCCCCGTTGGGCATAATCTTACCTTCTTATTGTCTTCAACCGTTCGGTTGGGTCGACAAGAGTTGTAATCCTGATACCAAAATGTTTATCGATAACCACAACCTCGCCTTCGGCAATTTTCTTGCCGTTGACAAGTACATCGACAGGCTCGCTAACAAGTTTGTCGAACTCAATAACAGAGCCTCTACCAAGATAAAGAATATCGCGTATCAACATATTTGTCCTACCCAATTCAATCGAAACGGGCAACTGCAAATCGTAGAGCAGTTCCAGTTTGGGGTCGAGCGGGGAATATATAGTCTCGCCAGTAGTTTCGCCTTTACTAGTTGGAATAGTTGCGCCCTCGGGGAATTGTACTCCTGTTTGTTCGGTAGTTTGCTCCCCTGGGGAAACACCACCGCTACTTATTAAAGCATCAATTTCTTCCTGAGTTAAGGACATAGTTATTCCTCCTCTTTGTACAACAAATCATCATCAACAAGGTCTTCGTCGCGCAAAGGTCGAATAATTTTAACAGCTTTCCTACCATCGATAGTTCCGGGTCGACCTGCAAACTTTTTCTTTCCTGCAATGGAAATAATTGTTTCGTCGGTAATTTTATTCCTTAATTTAATTATATCGCCAACTTTCAACTCTAAAAGTTCCTTGACGGTAATAGAAGTTTTGCCAATTTCTGCCGTCACAGTTAGATAGGTTTTAGCCATATGCCGTTTTATGGTCTCGATATTTTCCCGAACTTTTTCGGGCGTCATCTTAACCGGACCTGCGGTAACTTGCTGTCGGGTAAGCTTAGTTAAAACTTCCTCGAGAGCAAAAGTTGGGAAGCATAAGTTCATCAAATACGTATGCAGTCCAATATTGACATCGAAGGAGACCACAATGACAATTTCCGATGACGGAGCAATTTGCACGAAGTCGGCTTCCATTTCGAGCCGTTGATACTTAAACGAAAGTTCAGCAATAGAACGCCAGGCGTTCTGCAAATCGTAAAGCGCATGTTCAATAACACCGCGGATAACAGCCTGCTCAATCGGAGTGATTGGCCGAGGCTTAGGTTGAGTGTCGCCACTTCCACCAAGTAATCGTTCAACAAGAATCAAAGCAAGCTGTGGGCTGATTTCCAATATTCCCGAGCCGTCGGTCCCTTCGATATCAAACACATAAAGGCAACTTGGGTTCGATACCGAAAGAATGTACTCGGAATAGAACAACTGGTCGACAGAAGTAACCGAAATAGAGACTACCGTTTGCAACCTCGAAACAAGGTAGTAGCCAAAAGCTTCGGCAAAGTTCTCGTGGATGCTTTGCAGAGTTCGAACCTGCGATTTCGAAATTCTATTAGGCCTCCTGAAATCATAATTCGTGATCTCGGCTTTTTTTAGACGCTCACCGACGAAGTCCTCGACATCGAGGGCGCCGGTCGACATTTCCTGCAATAAACTATCTATTTCGTGCTGCGATAATACCTCGCTCATAGCTCAATCTATATTTACTGGATAATAAATTCTTGCAAATAAACTTCACCAAGGACAAGTTCGTGGTTCGAAAAAATTGTTTTCAAACTATCTTTGAACTCATTTGCAAGTTGATTTCGCCGTTGTTGCAATTCCGCGACGGTCAGTGAACCAAGTATTTGATTAATTTTACCACGAAGTTGCCCCATAATTTCTGGCGGAAGATTGCCTCCATGCTCCGATTCACCAATTAGCTCCTTTAAAACCTTTTCGTTTGTAGAGTAAAAACGCAGCCCAAGATTAACCACAACGAATTGGTCTGAATTAAGAGGATTTGTGGTTATCCTTCCAGTTTCAATATACTTAATCAATTTTTTATCAATTCCGGCAAAAGGTCCTTTTGTTTCGGTTTTCTTTTCAGTTTCTTTTGTTTCAGCCGATTCAGTTTTCCTTTCTCCACCACGCATATTTTCGACAATGTAGGGTAGGAAAAGAAAACGAGTAGCGAGAATTAGAATCAAAAGGGACCCAAAGACTATTGCAAGTATGTGGATAAGCCCAAGCCCAGCAGAGGCTTTGGGTTCCTTCTTGCTTTCAGAAGCCTGACTTTCGAGATTTTCGTTTTCTTCCGATTTTGCCATATTTACACCTTTATTCAAAATAATGAATATAAAAATTGTGCCAATGTAAAAATTATGTAAGTTGCTTATTTTTCAAAAACTTTAATTCTCGACATAACAAACTATTTTTGGCTAAAAATAACCACAACCCATAATAATAATCGAAAAAATGGAAAAAAATTGTAATTTTCACCACTTTTTCATAATCTCCCGGGCAATAACAAGTTGTTGAATTTCGGAAGTGCCTTCGTAAATTTCAGTAACCTTGGCATCGCGCATCATTCGTTCGACCTGATATTCCCGGACATAGCCATATCCACCGTGAATCTGGACGGCCTCGCGGGTTATTTCGTTTGCTATTGTAGTCGCAAAAAGTTTAGCTTCCGATGCTTCTTGAATATGGTCGAAACCATTATCTCTTAACCAGGCAGCTTTGTAAATCAAAAGTCGGGCGGCATTGATTTTCATCGACATTTGAGCCAGTTTAGCTTGAATTAGTTGGTGCTCGATAATTGGCTTTCCAAAAGCCTTGCGTTCCTTGGCATAACGCACCGAAGCCTCGAAAGCACCCTGGGCAATACCAAGAGCCTGGGCAGCAATTCCTATTCTCCCGCCATTTAATCCACGCATTGCAATGTAGAATCCCTCGCCAACTTTTCCAATTACATTTTCATCAGGAACTTCTACATTTGTCAAACCAATAGAGGTCGTATCGCTCGAACGCAACCCCATTTTGTCTTCCTTTTTCCCCGGCTCAAACCCAGGGGTACCTTTTTCGATTGCAAAGGCTGTAATTCCTTTGTACCCCAGATTAAAATCTGTATTGGCAAAGACGACGTAAATGTCTGCATTCTGACCAGTGGTAATCCAGTTTTTTGTTCCGTTCAAAATCCAATGGTCGCCTTTCCGTTCGGCAAAAGTTTTGATTTGGGTTGCATCACTTCCAGCCTCAGGCTCGCTCAGGCAGTATGCTCCGATAATTTCCCCAGCAGCAAGCCGTCGAAGATATTTTTCTTTCAAATGGTCAGAGCCATACTTTTCGAATATCCAGTTGACAAGCGAATTATGGACAGAAAAAATCACTCCAACAGAAGCATCGACCTTGCTAATTTCCTCCATAGCAATAACATAGCTTATAGTATCGAGACCGCTTCCTCCCCACTGCGGAGAAACCATCATACCCAAAAAGCCAAGCTCCCCGAGCTTTTTGATTATTTCATAGGGAAATTCGCCTGTAATATCGCGCTGAATTGCCGTTGGAGCAATTTCCTCGGCGGTAAATTTTCGTATGGTCTGGCGAATTTGCTCGTGAATTTCATCAAGTTGAAACGAAATCATTTCTACTTATCAAATTGATTTACCCAATGCAAATTAAAAAATTTTTTTAGTTTTCAATCGTTTCTACTTTTTGTTGGTTAATTTTTGGTGATGATAAATAACGAGAAGTTGCCCGAAAGAGCACTTTTAGTTGCAATTCCAAGAAAAGGTACAGGGAAAGAAATCATCGAAGAACATCTCGAAGAGTTAGCTTCGCTGGTCGAAACCGCAGGTGGCTTTGTTGTCGATACTTTATACCAAGAGGTATTTTCCTTAAATCCTGCCACAGCAATTGGCAAAGGTAAGGTTGCCGAAATTAAGTCGATTATTCAGGAAAAAGAAGTCAACCTTGTTGTTTTCGATGACGACCTTACGCCCGTACAAACAAAGAATCTGGAAAATGAGTTTCAGGTTAAAGTAATCGACCGAACAACTTTGATACTTGCAATTTTTGCACAACATGCTCGAACACAGGAAGCCAAGACCCAAGTCGAACTCGCACAACTTCAATATCTTTTGCCTCGGCTCACACGGCTCTGGCTCCACCTTTCCAAACAGTATGGCGGAATAGGGACAAAGGGACCTGGCGAAAAGCAAATCGAAACCGACCGACGGCTTGTTAAAGCTCGAATTCAAAGATTGCAATCAAAATTGAAAGATATTGCAAAGCAAAAAGAAATTGAACGAAAGCAAAGGGAATCTTTCTTCAAATTTGCCCTTGTTGGTTATACAAATGCAGGCAAATCTACATTAATGCGGTTGTTAACAAATTCCGAAGTTTTGGTCGAAAATAAGCTGTTTGCAACTTTGGATACAACAACACGTGCGTTTCGTCTGCCAAACGAAAAGATTGTTCTGCTTTCCGATACCGTTGGTTTTATACGAAAGTTACCTGCTCATCTTGTCGCCTCCTTCCGAAGCACACTTTCGGAAGTCCGCTATGCGAATGCTTTGATTCATATTGCTGATGCAAGCCACCGATTTATGAATGAACAAATCGCAGTCGTAAATGAGACTTTGGAGAGTTTGAATTTGCAACACAAGCCATTGATATTAGTTTTAAACAAAATCGACCTTCTTGAAGATAAAGAATACATTCGTTACTTACAGCGTGAATACCCAGAAGCAATTCTTATCTCCGCCGAAAGAGGCATTAATATCAACGCATTGCTCGACAAAATGCAAAAAGTTATAGAAAACGAGTCGAACTTTGTTAAAGTCTTTTTACCTTACGAAAAATTTGATATGGTGCCCTTGATCTATCAATTTTCCAATGTTGTAAAAAGAGAAGAGAAAACCGAAGGTGTTGAATTCTATGCT
>Ga0197142_1005208_pt1 | contig 10259 bp, 6 predicted proteins | sample GBS60_MetaG_FD_148614 | JGI IMG/M metagenome (GOLD analysis project Ga0197142, IMG submission 148614) | Sediment microbial communities from Great Boiling Springs, Gerlach, Nevada, United States - GBS 60_MetaG | ecosystem: Environmental > Aquatic > Thermal springs > Hot (42-90C) > Sediment...
GCCGACCAGCAGGCTTCCCTTGCGCTCGAACTCCGCCATCTTTTCCGGATCGTGCCCGAAGATGGCCTGGGCTTCACTACGCTCGCTGATGCGATTGATGCCGACGTCAATCACCACGGCGCCCGCCTTGATGTACTCGGCCGTGAGCATGGCGGGGCGGCCCATCGCCGCCACCAGCAAGTCGGCCTGGCGGCAAACCTCCGCCAGATTGGACGTGCGCGAATGGCAAATGGTCACGGTGGCGTGCTCGTGCATCAGCAGGAGGGCGACGGGCTTGCCCACGATGTCGCTGCGCCCCACCACCACGGCGTTGCGCCCGGCAATCGGGATCCGGTAGCGCTTGAGCAATTCGAGGATGCCCGCCGGGGTGCACGGCCGAAGGCCGGGCCGGCCGCTCACCAGTCGTCCCAGGTTCAAGGGATGGAAACCGTCCACGTCCTTGTCGGGGTCCACGGCTTCGAGCACGCGGCGCGTGTCCACGTGCGCCGGCAACGGCAGTTGGACCAGGATGCCGTCCACGTCGTCGCGCGCGTTCAGGTTCTCTACCAGTCCGATGAGCTCGGCGGTGCTGATCGTTTCCGGCGGGGTGAATTTCTCGCTTCGAATGCCCAGGCCCTCGCAGGCTTTCACCTTGTTGCGAACGTAGATCTCCGAGGCGGGGTTGTTGCCCACGAGGATAACGGCCAGCCCGGGCGCGCGGACCCGTTGAGCAAGCCGCTCCACGCGCGGCTTCAACTCGGCCTGGATCTCGTCCCGGATGCGGATGCCGTCGAGCAGCTCTGCCATGAGCGCAAGATTCTAGCGTAGCGCAGACTCAGGTCGGGTCCCCGGCATCGTCGCCTTGTCGAGGGCGGAAGCGGAAGTGGTACACCAGCGCGCCCGCGGTGATAGTGGTGACGGCGGCCAGCGAGACGCGCCATTCCAGAGTCACGCCGTAGGCGATCGTCACCGCGCCCACCAGGATGAACAGTGCGGGAACCAGGGGCCAGGCGAAGCTGACCACCCGCAGCTTCTGCCAGCCGGGCCGCCGGCGAAACACAAACAGGGAAGCGACCGAGAGCACGGCGAAGAAGGTCAGACTGAAGCCGATGTAAATGATGAGATTGGGAAACGAGGTCATGCTCATCAGCGCAGCGCAGACGCCCTGGGCGAGGATGGCGTTCACAGGCGTGCGCCAGCGCGGATGCACGTAGGCGGCGGCGCGAAAGAAGGCCCGGTTCTGGGCCATGGCGTAGTAGACGCGCGGGCCGATGGTGACCATGGCGTTGACGGTGGCCACCAGGGAGACCGCCATCAGCAGGCTGAAGGTACCCGCCACTTCGGGGCCGAACAGGCGCGTGGCCGCCAGCGCTCCCACCGCCAGCTCGCCTTTCATCACTTCCAGCGGAACGGCGTAGATGTAGACCACGTTGAGCCCGAGGAAGACGGCGGCCACCAACAGGGTCCCCAAAGCCAGGGAGACAGGCAGAGTGCGCTCGGGACGGCGGATTTCCTCGGCGACGTACGTGGGCGCGTTCCAGCCGCTGTAGGCCACGTAAATCCAGAACAAACTGATGGCGAATTGTCCTATGAGGGGATAGGGTGACGTGCGCACCGCGCTCTGGGAAAAGTGATCCCAGCTCCCCGTGCCTGCCAGCAGCCCGAGCAGCATGAAGGAACCTATGACCAGAAGCTTGATGGCCGTGAGCGCGTTCTGGATGCGTGCGATCAGACCCACGCCGAAGAAGTTCAGGACGGTGAACAGGGCGATGAGAGCGGTGGCGACGAGCTGGGCCCCGCCCAGCCGCAAAGAAAACGGTCCTGAGCCGATGGTCCAGGTCGGGTGATCGGGGTGCAGCGACGGCCAGAAGTGGCCCAGGTATCCGGCGAAAGCCAGCGAAGCCGCGGCGATGGGCGCAGAGAATCCGGCGAAGAACGAAATCCATCCGGTCATGAAACCCCAGGTCGGGCCGTAGGCGCGGGTCAGATACACATACTCGCCGCCGGAACTGGGAAAATTGATGCCCAGTTCGGAATAACAGAAAGCGCCGGCCAGGGCCACGATCGCGCCCACCAGCCAGATGCCGAGCACCAGCTCGGGCGATCCCAGATCGCCGGCCAGAAACCCGGTGGTGGTGAAGATGCCCTGGCCGATCATGTTCGAGACCACCAGGGCGGTGGCGCTGACGACGCCGATCTGGCGGATCAGGGTGGCGGGCTTCTGTGGGGCGCCGGTGCGGATGGTCGGATTCGTTTCGGACACCTTTGGACATTTTACGCTACCGGCCTTAGCATAAGGGTGTGATGACAAGAACGACGGCGTGGGTTGGGATTCTGAGCCTGCTGGCGGCGCTGCCGGCGAGTCCCCAGAAAGCTTCCAAAGGACGCGATCCGTGGGCCGAGGCTCGCGAGCGCATGGTGCGCGAGCAGATCGAGGCGCGGGGCGTGCGCAACCCCGACGTGTTGCGGGTCATGCGGCAGACGCCGCGTCACCTGTTCATCCCGGAACCGATGCGCTCGGCCGCCTACGAAGACCATCCGGTGCCCATCGGCTATGGGCAGACCATCTCGCAGCCTTACATCGTCGCGCTCATGACCGAATTGCTGGAGCCGCACAAGGACGCCAAGGTGCTCGAGATCGGCACCGGTTCCGGCTACCAGGCGGCCGTGCTGGCGCCGCTGGTGCGTCACGTGTACACCATCGAAATCGTGCGCGAGCTGGCCGAATCCTCGACCGCCTTGCTCAAGAAACTCGGTTACGAGAACGTGACCGTGCGCTGGGGCGACGGCTACCTGGGCTGGCCGGAGGAGGCGCCCTTCGACCGAATCATCGTGACGGCGGCGCCTCCCGAGCTGCCGCAGACGCTGGTGGACCAGCTCAAGCCGGGAGGCAAACTGGTCGCTCCGGTGGGCAGCTCGGTCTTCGGCCAGGACCTGATCGTGGTGGAGAAGACGCGCGACGGCAAGATTCGGCGCCGCAGCGTGATCCCGGTGATGTTCGTGCCCATGGTCAAGGGGAGGCCGCGCTGAGCGGACGTCGCGTTGCAGCCGCGCCGCCGCCGGCCGCGTCTAATCCGGTAGAGGGGATGGGCGCGGTCGTTCGGGGAACCGGGTTGCACAAAGTCGTTATCATCGGCGGAGGATTCGGCGGGCTGGAGGCGGCCAAGGCTCTCGGCAAGTTGCCCGTCGAAGTTACTCTGATTGATCGCAGGAATTACTTTTTGTTTCAGCCCCTGCTGTATCAGGTGGCGACCGGCGGCCTGTCACCGGCCGATATCGCCATGCCCCTGCGGCGCATTCTGCGCAAGTACGGAAACATCAGGGTATTTTGGGACGAAGTTACCGACATTGACGTGGCCGCGCGGACCGTGATTACGCCTGCGGCGAGTTACTCGTACGATACGCTCATCGTGGCCGCCGGCAGCAGCGTCAGTTACTACGGCAACGAAACATGGCGGGCGTTCGCGCCGGGGCTGAAAGGAATCGAAGAGGCCCTGGAAATCCGGAACCGCGTGCTCCGCGCATTTGAAGAAGCGGAGAAAGAACACGACCCGGAGGTCCGCCGGGCTTGGTTGAGTTTCGTCATCGTGGGCGCGGGGCCGACGGGAGTGGAGCTGGCGGGCACGCTGGGCGAGATCGCGCGAGACACGCTGCGCGGCGATTTCCGGAATATTCGTCCCGAGGAGGCGCGCATCTTTGTGCTCGAACTTTCCCCGCGGGTGCTGCCTTCGTTTCCGGAGGATCTCTCCGAAGCGGCCGAGCTTTCGCTGCTGCGGCTCGGGGTGCGTTCGCTGACGGGCGTGAGGGTGACCGCAGTGGATCGGGACGGAGTGGAATTCGAGCGCGACGGTCAACGGCGACGCCTGCCGGCGCGCACCGTCATTTGGGCCGCGGGCGTTCAGGGGCATCCGCTGGCTCGCCTGTTGCAACAGAGGGCCGGCGCCGAGCTGGATCGCGCCGGAAGAGTGCGCGTTTCGGCGGATTGCAGCCTGCCTGCTCATCCCGAGATCTTCGTGATCGGAGATATGGCGAGTTGCCCGGATGGCAAAGGGGGAACGCTGCCGGCCCTGGCGCCGGTGGCCATGCAGCAGGGGCGCTACGTGGCGCGGGTCATCGCGGACCGGCTGGCTGGCCGTAGTTCTCCTGCCTTTCGCTATCGCGACAAAGGCGTTCTGGCGACGATCGGCAGACACCATGCCGTCGCCCAATTCGGTCGGACGCGTTTCCGCGGCGCCCTGGCCTGGCTGCTGTGGTTATTCGTTCACCTGATTTACCTCATCGGTTTTCAGAACCGCGTTCTGGTTCTCGTGCAGTGGGCCTTTCACTACTTCAGTTATAACCGAGGCGCCCGGATCATCACGCAGCCGGGTTGCGGTCCGGCGTCAAGTTAGCCGGAATCCGGCCCCAGCCCTGGAGCCAGCCGCGTCGGAGAAACTCGCTTTTGGCGCGAACGGTAATGTCGGATTTCATCCGATTTTCGTAACGGTGATCGAACACGTACGCCTTGACGCGGACGATCAGGTGAGGCATTTCGGCGAAACCGTCCAGCAAGTTCACGACGACGGGCTTGCGGCTCAACAGGAAGGGTGAGCTGTAAGCGGCTTCCAGGCCGACCTGCACGGCCTCGGCCGGGGGGACGTCCGGGGGCAGATACAGGTCGGTTACGACCTGGCAATCGGGAACGCCGGAGTTGGCGTTGAAGACCTGGCGGCTGAGAATTTCGGAATTGGGAATCGTGACGCGGGTGTCGTCGGGAGTAGTAAGTTTGGTGCTGCGCAAGCCGATGTGATCTATTTCGCCGTAAGCTTCGCCGATGCGGACGCGGTCGCCGAGCTGGTAGGGGCGGTCGGCGAGGATGACCAGCCCACCGATGACGTTCTTGACCAGATCCTGGGCGCCGAGGCCCAGCGCCAGTCCGAAGGAGGCGATGGTGGCCAGGAAGGTCTCCCGCGAGGGCGCCAGCAAGCTGAACAACAGCAGCAGGGCGACGAACCACAGACTGATGCGAAGGACCGGCTCCAGACGTTTGAAGAAGAAGCGAGCGCGGGGAACGCGTGCGCTCAGATATTCGAGCGATTGGCTGATCCAGCGGATCAGCAGCCAGGCGACGAGAAGGATCAGAACGGCTTGCAACAGGCGCGTCCAGGAAATCTGCTGGAGGATGGTGGGCGCCGCCAAAGCTTGCATGATTGGGGTTCCTCCTCAAAGAAGGTTCCTGCGGTGCAAGGCTACGCGCACGGCCCGCGCCGCCTCCGGTCGAACGCGGAAGCCGGAGCGGCCCGGGTCGGGTTCGATCAGCTCTCGATCCTCGAGGATCTCCAGCCGGTCTAGGCTGCCCATGCGCTCCGATCCGAAGACCAGCCCGTGCTCGTCCGGCGTGAGACTGCCGTGCTGGAAAAGAGCCTGAAGGGTGAGCAACTCCTCCAGGGTCAGGTCCGACAGCAGCGAGTCGTAATCGGGCGTTTCCAGCGGGCGCACGTAGAGGACGCCGTCATGGCTGCGTTCGATGTGCTTGAGCCAGAGTTCGAAAGCCGAGCGGAACAGACCCTCGGATTCGCGATACAGGGCCTGGAAGAAGATTTGTTCGGGAGAAAGCTGCAAGCCCAGCCTTCGGCGCAAGCCGCCCGTGGCCTGCGCATCTTGCGGAGGCAAGAAATGCAGTCTGAGGCCGGTGAGGTTATGGCGGATGAGGATCGCCTCTTGCAGGTCGCGCTGTTCGACGGCGGCGGCGTTGATGCGGTGCGAGAAGTACGTCTCCAGATCCAGCGCGGCGTTCAGCAACCGAAAGGCTGCCTGGTTCACGGCCACGATCCAGAGCAGTTGGCGGGAGGTGAGCACGATCTGCCCCAGCAAAACGCGCAGAGCCTCGTAACCGCCGACGCAACGCAACCAGGCACGCTCCAGCTCCTCCAGAATGACGACTGCGCGTCGGCCGGGCTCCGGCCCCACCTGTTCGCGCAGAAAGCGCCGCATTTGGTCCGCGGTCCAGATCCGCTCGCGGAACTCGGTGCGCACTACTTCGACGTCCGGGAAGACTCGCGCCAGGGCGCAATTGAGCAGGCTGGTTTTGCCGCTGCCGCGTTCGCCGATGAGCAGGGCGCACGCCGGGCGTCCCTGCTCCCAGCGGCGGCGCAGCTCGCCCATGGCCGCCATTTCGGCTTCACGTCCGACCAGGAAACGCGGGTCGTCCACCGGCTGCGCCCGGAACAAGCGCTGGTAGATCAGAGGCAACCCGCGAGGCGCAAGGTCCAGTCCGAGACTTTCGCTCAGCACCTGGCGGCGCTCCACATGGACGAGCCGGCGGGTGGGGGCCTGTTCCCATCCGATGCGCGCCAGCAGATACCCCATCAACCTCCGCCCGGCCCGTTGCGCCGCGCCCGCCAGCGTTTTGACGCCGCCGGTCAGCCTCTCGCGCGCCCCGCGAATGGCCTGCCTGATCCCCTCCCGCGCCACGTAGCGCCACAGGCCGAGGCGATCGCGCTCGAGCCTGAGGTGAACCTTGTACCAGGCGACGGCCGTGGCCCGCGAGGCTTGGTCGGCCACGGGGCTCTGCATGCCCGACAACCAGGAGTGACGGTGGCGCAAGAGCAGCACGGCGTTGGCCAAGGCCTCGCGCGCGGCCGCCCGGCCCGATTCCCCTTCGCGTTCGACCAGCTCTTGGCTGAACGCGATCACCTGACGGGCGCGCTCCATGTCGTGCAACGCGGCGCGATGCGTGCCTTCCGCTCGCCGGAAGGCTGCCAGCAGCGCCGGACGCGCTGTGCTGTCGAGCGCTTGCAGCAATATGGGCTGGGGCCGAACCAGGCGCCAGGGGCCTCGCCAACCGGGCAAAGCTTTCCAGCGAGCCACGGTCTCGATTTGTCCGGGAACCAGGCGACGCACAGCGGCCTCGATTTCATGCGTCCAGGCCGCGATCCGCTCCTCGGCGCGCAACAAAAGGGTAATCTGCGTCACCCGGGGACTCGCGGGTTGCTCCAGCCAGCCGATCAATGCCTGTATCTCGTCGAGGAGGCGCCGGCGCTCCTCAGCCGCCGCCTCCGCTGCTGTTGCGGTCAAACGTTGAGTTTCCTCGAAGGCCATCCATAGAGACTCTTCGAGCGCCACGGCGGCTCCGACAGCTTCCATCTGCCGCCTCCACCAGGCAAGGCGCTGCCGGAGCCGGGCCTCCAGTCTTTCCCGTCTCTCCGGTTTGGAAGCCCGGCCGGGCAGTTTCCAAGGGGGCGATGCGGCCAGTCTTTCCAGCAGGGAATTGACGCGGCGGCGCATGGTCGCCATGCGCGCGATCCAGCTTGCGTGAGCTTCGCGAAGATCCTGTCCGCCGCTCATCCCGGCTGCAACGCGATGTGCGGTCCGTCGCAGCAGTTGCCAGGGCGTCAACACTTCGAGCGTGGCTCGCGCCATCAGCACCATGAATTCCCCGTACTGCGGCCCCGCTCGCAGCTCGAGCTCGCGCAGCACGTCGGCCAGGATCTCGGGCGGGTATCCGGCAGGCAGCGCGCGAGCGCCTTCGGCGGCGAATTCCCGGCGCCATCGGCCGTGGGCTTCCAGCGCGTCCAGGACGCGCTCCAGCGGCCGCGCGCTTCGCAGGGCTTCCAGGGGTGCAATGAGCCAATCATGCGCGTACCCCTCGAGTGGCCCGGGGGCGGGAGGGGACGGGCGCGCCGCAAGATCGGCGAGCACGCTATGGAGGTCTTGCCAGGCGGCCCGGAATTCGCACGCTAACCGTGCGTGTGCATCGGAGATCTGCTGCTCGATGTCGGGCGGGAGCGCCTTCATGGCGGCGAGAGATCTGCTCTCGTTACCGGTCTATGGTACTACGCGGTCGGCTGGAAGCTCATCCTGCGCCGAACGGATCCGTGAAGGGCCGGAACCCGTGGCGGTGCATGACTTCGCAGGCGGCGGTTTCGGCTTCGGCCGGCACATAGAAGAAAGCGCCGATCCGCTCCCGCCGGATGATGACGCCGCCGATGTAGCGGTCCGCGCCCACCACGTAATCCACACCGGCTTGGGTGAGCACCGCTTCCAGTTGCTGGGCCTCGCGCAGGCGTTTGGCGATGTAGATGAGCACCAACTCGCGATCGGCGAAGTCTTCGGGGCGGCGTCGCACGGCGACCCCGGTTAGCGCGTGACCGGCGGGCGCTGGACGGTGACCACGACGGGGTCGCTGGCCTGCGCGGTGGCGAGGGATCGCACCTGGACCACGTACTGGCCGGGCCGGATATCCTCGGGCAATTGCGCCGAGATCTGTTCGGGTGAGGTTTGCAGCAGCCGCAAAGGCACGTCACTGAAAGTTACGCAGGAGCCGCCCAACACGGTGGGAGGCGGAATTTCCTCCGCGGTGGCGGGCAACGCCAGATTGGCGCCGAGCACGGTGATGAAAGAGCCGGGACTGAAGTTGGGCGTGCCGTCCGTGGAATTCAGGATGCCACGCGCGCCGCCGCGGATGGCCGGGCGGCCCGCGCCGGGCGGGGTCAAAGGGATGTAACTCAAGCCCGAGAGGGTAATCGCGTAAATGTTCCCTTTGGAATCCACGACCATGCGGCGCGGAGAGACGTTGATGCGAGACTGGCCGAAGGCGCTGGTCGTGGGCTGCTCGGCGACGATGGCGGCCACGGTTTCGGCGCCGGTGGCAATGTCCACTTGCTCGATGACGGGTCGCACGTCATCGCGCGTGGCGGCGGTGACGCTCTGCCGCACGGCCGTGGTCAGACGCACGAAGGAGCGTTCGTCCAGCGGCGCCACAGACGCCACGTGCCGCTGGCCGGCGCTGACCACGGTTTGCGTCGGCTGGCCACCCGGAGTCGTGGGCCGGGCAAGCTGCACCACGCCCGGACGTTCCGCTCCGCCGATGATGGCGATAGAGGAACTTAGGATCAGGCCGTTGGCCAGATAGTAAGCCCCGCCCGGCGCTGCCCCAAGTACGCCATAGTAACTGATGATTCGCTGGTTAGGCGTGTAGATCTGGCGCGAAACCGTATAGTTGTCGGCCAGCGCGTCATAAAGATAGGCCATTCCGTTGCCCCCGAGCAGCAGAATATATTCGCCGCCGGGCGTGGCGATCATTTCTTGCGGCCCGGAAACTGTATTGTTCGGGAAGATATTCGTGTTCGCCGGCCGCGGGACGGCTTGATTGCCGACCACCTTCCACATCGTGCCGTTGGACATGGTGATCTGGAGGCCCGACAATCCCATGGCGAGCGCCCGCGGGTAGATAATACCGGCGCTGGCGTTGCGCGGCACGGGCGGGAATTCGATCTCGCCAATCAGCTTGCGCTGTTCCAGGTCCACGATGCTGACGGACTCGCCCCCCATGCTGCCGACGTACAGCAGGCTTCCGTCGAGCGACATCGCCATTTGCCGGGGTAACTGGCCTACTTTGATCGGCTCGAGAAATTTCAGCTTTTTGATGTCAAATACTTCGATCCGGTTATAACCGGGATTGGTGGCGTAGAGCAGACCACGGGGTTCGTCCAACACCAGGTCCTGCAAGCCCTGGTCGCCGTAAAGCGCCGAAGGCACCGGGAAAATAATCCCTCTCTGATCCGCCTGCCGGTAATTCATGTAGACGCGGATGGTGTTGGGGATGTTGATGGCCTCGGGAGAAACCAGGTTGACATTGACCGCGAAACCGTTGTTGCCCGAATAAAGATTGGTGCCCGGCTGGCGGTTCACGTTGAAGCGTCCCGGCTCCATCATGAAAGTAATGCCGGCGGGCGCCACGCCGCTGGAAACCTGGGCGACCAGCGCGTTGCCCAGAGGAGGCACGGAAAACGTCAGCTTGCCTTTGCCAAGATTGACCACCCGCACGGATGCGCGCGCGAGGCCCTGGTTACACAAGTCGTAGGCCAGAAAGACCTGCGTGGTCTCCGGCTGCAAAATCGGGTAATCATAAAGCTTGCCGAGCGGCAGGTAAATAAGACCGGATTCCGACAGGCCCCAGGCATGCTCGCCATCGGAAGTAATCACCATTCGGGCCACGATGCTCTCGGGCAGTTTGATGCCGAGGCGGATTTGCAGGTTGGTGGCGTCGGAAATCATCAGGATGGAGGACTGCGGCCGCGGCGCCGGCAGGCTGGTGGCGGCCACGTTGAAGGCGCTGTAAAGCGTGCCGCCGTCGGGCGAGAAAACGCTGCCGCCGACGTTCTGCTGCACGTTGAAGGAGGCGGCCGGGAAGGGGAAGGGCGAGTTGGCCGTGCTTTGCTGCGCGATCACGTTGAGGTTCGAGGTGCGATACATCGTGAAGCCAGCCATGAAGCGGGAGCCGTCGGGGGCCATGGAGA
>Ga0197142_1005209_pt1 | contig 10259 bp, 7 predicted proteins | sample GBS60_MetaG_FD_148614 | JGI IMG/M metagenome (GOLD analysis project Ga0197142, IMG submission 148614) | Sediment microbial communities from Great Boiling Springs, Gerlach, Nevada, United States - GBS 60_MetaG | ecosystem: Environmental > Aquatic > Thermal springs > Hot (42-90C) > Sediment...
AGCATACGATATGATACGTTCTGCCTGTCTTTACGATGGCATTGTAGCTGATCTTATAACGGGACTAAAGTACGGAAAACGTCTTGCCAATGTGCCCATTCTGGGAGAACTCCTAGAAGAGGCTTTTCTAAGATGGCTCAGCAAAGAAAAAATCGATCTTATCGTTCCTATACCTATGCACATAGACAGGTTAAAGAAGCGGGGTTTTAACCAGTCAGTATTGCTGGCAAAAGACCTTGCAAAGCGAATCAGGATTCCATGGAACCACTCAGTGCTTGTAAAGATCAGAAACACACCACCTCAGGTGAGCCTTCACAAAGAGGCAAGAAAGGAAAACCTTAAAAAAGCTTTTGTTGTTAATGAGTCCTGGAAACAATTTTTAAGCCATGCGTCTGTGCTTCTTATAGATGATGTTATAACAACCGGCACGACCATTTTGGAATGTGCAAAGATACTGAAAAAAGCCGGTGCAACGAAGGTTATTGGACTATCTGTGGCAAGAACACCTATGTAAAAACAGGATCAGGAACATGGAGACACTTACTGCTGCTGCTTTACAGTTTTCGGTAGTAGAAGGCGATGTGGAAGCAAATGTTCGGAAAGTGAACTTTTTAGGAGAACCCCTTAAATCATCAGATCCCAAAGTTGTTGTGCTCCCAGAAATGTGGGCATACGGATTCGATTATCAGAAACTTTCGGAAGCCACTTCCCATGCATCATACGTGCTTGATTGGATGACTAGATGGTCTAACGTATGGAATGCAGTAGTTGTGGGATCTATAGCTCAAACATCGGAAAAAGGCATAGTTAATCGAGCTTATGTCATTGATCCTAAATTCGGAATAGTTGGAAGTTACGACAAAGTTCACCTTTTTTCACCCCATGGAGAACATCTACACTTTGCTCGAGGATCCTCAGCACTGGTTGCTCAAACGTTTATGTGTCGAATTGGAGTGGTGATTTGCTATGATATTAGGTTTCCGGAAATATGTCGTCCAACAGCTTTACAGGGAGCGGAAATACTCTGTATTCCGGCGTTATGGCCTCAATTGCGAGTATCCCACTGGCGTACTCTTTTGCGCGCTAGAGCTATAGAAAATCAGCTATTTGTTGTGGGATGTAATGGCTGTGGTAAAATTGGTAGCATGACTTACCCGGGGGCATCGGCTATTGTTGATCCCTGGGGAGAGGTGCTTGCGGAAGGGGATAATCAGGAACAGGTTGTTATGGCTAGCGTTAATCTAAAAACGATTGGCGAAGTCAGATCTAAAATCCCATGTTTTACTGACCGAGTGGATTCTGTAATCTAAGGCATACTATGTATGACTCTGATCGTTCTTTGTAATCAAGTGTAGCAAGCAAGTTAACCTCCACTTAATCATGGTTTCCCGATGTTTAAATCTTGACACCTAAACAGATTAGTGTTATGGTTCACATGGTAAAAAGTGTAAACGGGCGATGAAGTCCGCCTTTAACTGCTTCCTTCCACAACAAGGAAGCTGATGACTTCTACTTCGATCGGTCGAAGTAGAAGTCTTTTTTTTTTAGAAACAACACTAGGGAGGGAAGCCAATGGTTAGATACGAAGAGATGCTCAAAAATCTGGAAATCATGGCTCAAAAGCTTGAAAATCTGGTAAAGAACAATAACGTTGAGAGGGTAAAGGAACAACAGGAAAAGATCCGTTCCCAAAGTTTTAACCTTGTTGTTTTGGGGCAGTTCAAGAGAGGAAAATCCACCTTCATTAATGCACTTCTCGGAGCTCCTATCCTGCCAACAGCTGTAGTTCCACTAACATCTGTGGTAACCATTCTCAGCTACGGAGAATCTCCAAAAGCAGTAGTAAGATTCCTTTCTGGCGGAGAGAAAGTAATTGATATTGGAGAAATTGCCAGTTACATAACCGAAAAAGAAAATCCGAAAAATGAAAAAGGAGTGAAGGAAGTTGAAGTTTTTTATCCCTCCGAATACCTCAAAAACGGTGTTCGTATTATTGATACTCCAGGGGTCGGGTCAGTGTATAACCACAATACCGAGGTTGCCTATAATTACCTCCCATACGTAGATGCCGGTATATTTATTGTGTCTGCCGATCCGCCTCTGTCTCAAAGCGAACACTCCTTCCTTAAAGATATAAAATCATCTGCCGACAAAATCTTCTTCGTGCTTAACAAAGTAGATCAAGTAAACGAAGAAGACAGGCAAGAGTCTCTTGAATTTACCAAAACGGTCATAGAAGAGGATTTCGGCAAAGGTAAGGTTAAAATATTTCCCCTTTCTGCACGATGGGCACTAGAAGGAAAGCTTAACAAAGATGAAGCAACACTAAAGAAAAGTATGCTCCCAGAGTTTGAAGCCAGACTGCGGAATTTCCTTATTCAAGAAAAGGGATTGGTGCTCCTTAGATCAATTACCAACAATTTGTTAAGAATTGTCTCAAACGAAATGATTTCATCCAAGCTGGAAGAAGAATCTCTCAAGCTTCCTCTGGAAGAACTTAAGCGTAAAATAGAGCAGTTCGAGAATGAAGTAAAACTTATTGAAAAAGAACGGGAAGCCAATGTTTTATTGCTCCAAGGACATACTAAAAAGATTATCCAGGAATTGGACGAAGCTATAGGAGAATTCAAAAAATCAAGGTTGCCCAAACTTCTGGCGGAGCTGGAGCAAGAATACATGAGAAGAACAGCGCTGGGAGGCGGAAACTTAAGGGAAGATCTGGAAAAATTTGTCTTTTCAGCCATCCAAAACACGTTTTCCGAATGGCGTCAGGTGCTTACTGAATCGATCTCATCCCAACTTGAAGCCATTCACCTAGATTTTGCAAGAAAAGTAAACAGCACAATTGAACGCATCACAGATCTCGCAGGAAGTATCTTTTCATTGAAACTCGAACCGTTTACCAGCGTGCCCACCCTTAGCCGAAAAAGCGAATTTTACTTTCTCTTAAAGGACGACCCTGTAGGGCTAGAACTCCTTCAGATGGCTCTAACATCGGCTTTACCTGGTTTTCTGACAAAAAAGATGATCCTCAAGAAAATGAAGGAATCCGTTACTGAGCTTTTAGATAGGCACTGCGGAAGAGTGCGTTATGACCTTGTGAATCGTATTCAAGACACGGTAAAAGGCTTTCAAAAGGAACTTCTTCAGAAAATTGATGAGACTCTGGAAGCTATTCGGCTTTCTTTCCAAAAAGCCATAGCGCTTCACAACACCAGCAAGGAAGAAGTAAACAAGAGCCTGGGAATCCTTTCTGAAAGAATCATCGCTCTTAAGGAATGTCGGGATAAACTGGAAAGTTATCTTAAACTGCTCGATGAAAAGGAGCCACTTGCTATGGCATCGTAACTCTAATTCATAGATGGTGAAAATTCACATTTTGTTATTTCCACCCAAACCCTAATAAGTTGGTAACTTCGGGCGGAATAATTATTCTTAGCTAATGCTCTTTGTGCTTGCATTATCAAGCTGTGCATGATAAATGATGCTGGGAAAAGGATCTGGTCAGAATGGCTCTTGTTATTGTATGACACGAACATAGAGGAGGAAAAACAATGAAAGTGTTTGTTGGAGGGCTGGCTTCGGCTTTTTTGGGTATCATCGGTATTTTGATGTTTTTCAAAGATTTTCTACACCTTCTTGCTGGTGCCTTGCCACTAGCATTGTTACTTGGTGGAGCAATGGCAGCTTACCTCGGATATGACGAAGTTAAAGACCAGGTTAACATGCCCTTCCTAAAGAAAAAAGGCTCTGAATCCTCTGCTGAAGCTTCATCGGCAGGAGGTGAAGATATAAGCAAGTACAAAGAAGAGCTTCAAAAATACAAAGAAGAAGTAGAAAAACTCAAAGCAGAACTTCAGAAAAAGTAAAATCAGACCTTTAAAAAATAATTTGTTTGTAAGCCGCCCTCACTTTTCAGGGCGGTTTCGCTTTTTCTAAGAATGAGCTTCCGCCCAGTTTGATCCATACCCAACATCTACTTGAAGAGGCACACGCAAAGAACTCACCTGTTCCATTAGTTTTTTAACCATCTCGCCTACATCCCGGCATATTTCTTCTGGAACTTCAAAGATCAGTTCATCATGCACCTGAAGAATAAGCATGGCCTCTGGATAATTTCTTCTGAGCTCCCGATGTATATCAACCATAGACTTTTTAATGATATCAGCCGCTGTGCCCTGAATAACAGTATTTACCGCCAATCTCTCACCTTGTTGCCGCACCGTTTTGTTCTGACTGCTCACCTCAGGAATCCACCGCTTTCTACCAAAAAGCGTTTGGACAAAGCCTTTTTCTCGAGCCAATGCTGTGGTTTCTTCAATAAAACGCTTCACCCCCGCATACCTTCCAAAATATCTTTCGATCATCTGTTTGGCTTCTGATTGGCTGATACCGAGAGATCTCGACAGTTTATAAGGTCCCATACCGTAGATGATGCCGAAATTGATCGTCTTAGCCTGACGCCTCATTTCCGAAGTTACTTCTTCAATCGGCACGTGGAATATCTCCGAAGCCGTTCTGCTGTGAATGTCATCCCCTAATCTGAAGGCTTCCATAAGCCCTTCATCACCACTGTAGTGAGCCAAAATGCGAAGTTCTATCTGGGAATAATCTGCGGCAATCAATTTGTAGCCTTTCTGAGGTATGAAAGCTTCTCGAATCCGACGTCCTTCTTCCGTTCTTATCGGAATGTTTTGAAGGTTCGGGTTAGAACTGCTAAGACGCCCCGTAGCTGTAACCGTTTGATTATAAGATGTATGGATTCTACCTGTAAATGGGTTAACGAGTTCAGGCAGCTTATCCACATAGGTGTTCTTAAGTTTTGCGAATGTTCGATAGGCAAGAATTTCCTGAGCTACTGGATGCTGAAGAGCCAACTCCTCCAGAACGCTCATATCAGTGGATGGTCCCGTTTTGGTCTTTTTGATGATCGGAAGTTTCAGCTTGTCAAAAAGCACGGTAGCTAACTGCTTCGGGGACTGAATATTAAAGCGTTCTCCCACCATGTTGTAAATTCGTTCTTCTTGTTCTTGAAGCCTTATCTCAAACTCTTTGGCTAAATCTCGAAGCTTATCTGCGTTTACCATCACGCCGTTCAATTCCATCTGAGCAAGCACTTCAATAAGAGGAAGCTCAAGGTTGGTATAAAGATCCAATAGGTCTTCCTCCTCAAGCCGTTTTCTTAACACCGGTATCAAACGTTGAACAACTTCAGCATCTGCTCCGGCATATTCTGCTGCCAGTTCCACAGGCACCTCTTCAAAAGGTATCTGCCTTTGCTTTCTTTTGCCAGTCTCGGTGGAATTTTCAAAGTTATCGTCTTCTTCATCACCAATGTGAGCAGTAGTAACTTCACGATAGGTTTTCATGGTCTCACCGAGGTAGCGTTCGGCCATCCACTTTAGACCGTGAGATCGCTGACCGGGATCCAGAAGATAGCTCGCCACCATAGTGTCAAAGCTGATCCCTCGCAGTTCAATTCCATGTCTCATGAAAACTATCAGCTCGTATTTGAGATTTTGCCCGTATTTGGCAATTCCTTCATCTTCCAGGACGTAACGAACGGCATTTATAAAGTCATCGAGCATTAAACCTTCATTTTGCTTGCTTCCTCTAATAACAGGCACATAAAATGCTTCCCAGGGTTTAACCGAAAAAGCGCAGCCGACAATTTCTGCTTGCATGGGATCTTCTGAAGACGTTTCCAGATCAATCGAAACAGCTTGATATTTTTGAATTTCCCCAATAAGCTGTTCGAGCTCTTCTTTCGACTTCACAATTGTAACCTGCCTGATAGGTTGCTGAGATTCGGTTTGTGGGAGAGTGGACGTCTCCAGACTTTTAGGTTCAGATGGGGCGATTTCATCACTCTTTGCCAAAGCAGAAAGTTCCCTAAGAAAGCTTTTAAAACCGAGCTCTTCATAAAACTCTTTCAAAGCTTCAATGTTTGGGTTTCTCTTTGTGAATCGCTCTAAACTTATAGATTCAGAGAAATCTTCCTTAAGTAAGACAAGTCTTTTCGAAAGAAGAGCCTCTTCTTCATGTTCCAGAAGACGCTTTTGAAGCTGGGCTTCATCGGATAGTTCTCCTTTACGAGCCGCTTCGAGGATTTCTTCAAGACTAGCATATCGCTTAAGAAGCTTCACAGCGCCTTTTTCTCCAATGCCTGCAACACCTGGAACATCATCGCTTTTGTCGCCAACGATGGCCAGGAAATCAGCAATCTTTGGTGGCGGGACCCCCAATTTTTCTTCCACAGCTTTTTCGTCATACCACTGATCTCGCTGTGGATCCCACTGAATAACCTGCGGAGAACTGATCAACTGGTGAAGATCCTTATCGCCGGAAACTATCACCACATTGTATCCTACTCCTTTTGCCCATTTGACGGCCGAAGCTATAAGATCGTCCGCTTCATATTGGGGCTCTTCCCAGCGAGGAATGCCCATAAGATCTATAAGCTTCTTAATGTAATCAACCTGGACGATGAGATCCTCGGGCATAATCTCTCGACGTTTTTTATAATCTGCGAAAAGATCATGTCGTAGCTTTTTCCCCGGAGCGTCAAAAACTACGCAAAGGTATGAGGGATTCTTTTCCTTGAGAACCTTATGTAGCATCTGAGCAAAACCATAGATAGCCTTGGTGGGAACACCCTTTGGGCTCGTTAGAGCAGCCTTTACGCCGTAATAAGCTCGGTAGAGGTAGGAACTCCCGTCAATCAGATATATTGTTTTGTCCTGACATCCTGTCATCCATCATCCCTCCATTAAGTGGTGGAGGAAGATACTCAAGATTTACATTGCTCATGGCACGAAAAATATTTCCTCTAATCTTGCTGTTACTCCTGTAAAGATGCCCAAGAAGCTCCTTCATCATAGCCCGTCTGCCACTTAGCGCTGATGGACAGGGGTTATCCACATAGGGAAGCTTCTTTTCATCTACAAATCTTTTGATTTTTGCCGCTGTCATAAGCGAAAGAGGTCGAATAACCACCACTTTACCGTCGAAAAATTCCTGTCTCGGCAACATTGTAGCAAGCTGTCCTGAATAACACATATTGAGGAAGAAGGTTTCTATTAGGTCATCCTGATTGTGGCCAAAAGCTATTTTATTACACCCATGATTCCAGGCTGTCTTAAAAATCGTCATCCGCCTAAGTCTTGAACAAAGAAAACACGGATTTTCCCGATTTTCTTTACTATGAGCCTTCACGCCAAAATCCGTCCTGATAATCTCGTAAGGGATGGAAGTGGTTTTCAGCATAGTTTCTACAATGTTCGGCATTTCTGGATCAAATCCCAGATCAACATAGACGGCAAAGAGTTCGTAACGGATTGGGATGTAGCTTAAACGTTCCTTCAGCATATAAAGAAGCAACACACTATCCTTCCCACCCGAAAAGGCAACGGCAATTCTATCTCCACCTTCTATAAGGCCGTAGCCGTGAACAGCTTTACCAAAAAGATGTTTAATTTCTCGCTCCAAGTAAGTTCCCATGTTTCGCCTATTGTTCACTCCTACAGAGCATCAACAGTTGATCCCTGAAGGTTAAGATATTCTACTGCTCTTTTAAGACCGCCGAGAGTCAAATCTTCCATATAGAATATAGAAGCTATGCGACGTATTGTAGAGCTTTCATACTTCCAGAGTTCTTTCTTTATAGGGTTTAGCCAAACGCTTGCAGGAAAAGCCTTTCTTAACTCCTGAAGCCACTGATAGCCGGGTTTTCTCACTGCAGTAAACATATCAATTGCTCCGAAAGATGCCATTAGCTCAGAAGGGGCCATATTAGCATCGCCAATTATGATAAGCCTTGCTTTAGGACCAAGTTGGAGGAGACCGTCCCAGCGTAAAGGTTTTGTGCGCTGTGGATCCTTATAAACTGTGCCGTATATGCAGTTGTGGAAATAGTAGTAGCGAACATGTTCAAAGGTATCACGAATTCTGTGAAAGATTGTTTTCACCAGAGGAATATAGGGCGTCATGGAATATCCGCCGTTATCGAGCAGAACGACTATTTCAACTTTATTTCGAAGTTCCCGCCGAAATATAAGATCGATCTCTCCCCCGTTTTTAGCCGTTCTATAGATCGTTTCATCCACATCCAACTCTGCAAGAGGTCCCACGGGACGAAGGCTTTTCATACTTGAAAGAACCTGACGGAGGTTTTCCTTTGTAAGTGGCGCATCGTCGGCATAGTTTATATACCTTCGCTCTCCGATAACTTTTCTTGCCGTGCCGTGAACGCTTGCTCCATAGACACGAATACCTCCCTCCTGAGGCACCGCAGCACTATGGCCAAAGGGCGATCCTCCGTTAGTCCCTATCCAGCGATATCCTCCTGAGTGAGCCTCCCGCTGGGCTATAACGGTCTCCCAAAAACGTCTTATGAGTTCTTCCATGGGCAGTGTTTCGGCATCCTTAGGATCCAGCCTCCCTGATCTAATTTCCTCGTCGAGCCAGCGTCTGAATGGCTTTGAGTTAAAAAGATTCTCCCATTCTTCAAGAATCTTTGCTCCATCCTTGCCATAAAAGTAGGCGGCAAAGGTCTGTTCAAAGAGATCGTAATGTTCAACTCGCTTTACGAAGACCAGTCTTGCCACGAGAAAGAGCGAATCCATATCTCTAACAAGCCCTTTTTTCACAGCCTCATAGAAATCCATTATGCTATGAAGACTTACGGGAATGCCGGCATCACGGAGCTTGTAGAAAAACTCTATCATGGTCAAAACCTTTCTCTTCGCCTGATTCCTTTAAACTTAAGGATATCCTCTGTGCGTTTAAGAAGAGTACCAATGAAAGGAATGTCTCTACCACCACCAGGCCCCTTTAGGCCAGCAGCCTTGAGAGCCCCGATCCAGTCTAAAAGTTCAGCCGTCGCGGGCGGTTTTTCGAATTCCTGCTCCCTCAGGCGATAGAAAACCGTAAGGCAGGCTTCTAAAAAGGCATCCGGGAGATCTGGATAATGAAGCTTAACAATGATCACCATCTCTTCCGGTGAAGGAAATGGAATGTAATGGCAAAAACAGCGACGAAGGAACGGGTCTGAAAGCTCTCGCTTGGCGTTGCTCGTGATGATTATGATAGGTTTTACTTTGGCTTCGATTTTATGATTGATCTCTCGAATGATAAAAGAACCTTCCTCAAGGACGTCAAGAAGATTATCCTGAGTATCCGAGTCTGTCTTGTCTATTTCATCGAGGAGAAGGACTCGACGATCTTCCGCAATGAAAGCCCTTCCTATAGGACCAAAGCGTATGTAATCCCAGATATTGTCCACATTCCTGCCTGAATTACCCGAACCAAAGCGAGAATCGTTTAGTCTCAGAACTGTATCATAAACATAGCAAAGTTCTTCACCTTTGAAGGTAGATTTACAACGAGCCTCTTCCATTTTGAGATTCAGAGCCCGAGCAATTTCGTAGGCGAGTCTCGTCTTACCAGTGCCGGCTTCTCCGGTAAGAAGAAGCGGTGTTTCCATGGGAATAGCAATGTTTACAATCTCCCGAAGCTCCGGGTTAAGGTAGTATCGATCTGTGCCTTCAAAACGAACAGCACTTGAAGTCGCTCCCATTTGTTCCCCTCTCTCATCTAGAATGATTATTTTTAGAAAGGAATTTTACACAGGTTAGCTTCGCAATTTTTACCATTCTTGGCAAGACTAGACAGGATATATTCGAAAAATCCCCTAACCCAAGTTTATCATTTTCCCGTGTAAAGTATTGGTATTATTGAAAATGCATTTTTAACTCTGCACTACAAATTTTTACTCGATCCTAATAATCCTTTTTATTGACCTATAATTCACTCCTAAAGCATTGTAAATTTTTAGATGAATCGGTTCGGGTTCTGAGGAATGTCGAATACGTATCACGTATCACGTATAACACATCACGTATCACGTATCACGTATAACGTGCCCCTTATCGTTCACCATGCTGGTTGTTACACGAACCTGACCGCTTAAATGCGTTCGTAGAGTTGTCCAGTGATGATGAATACCAGCTTTGCGGAGCTCCCTCTGGATAACACACAACAGATGATAGGCAAGAACTGTCAAGAAAAGATGTCCCTGAATTCGACGTGACACACGGTGATATACCGGCCTCAGAGAAAGCTCATGTTTTAGACTCCTGAAAGAAGCTTCTACTTGGGTAAGCATATTATAGAGATTCCAAAGCTCTTTATCTGAAAGATCCGTTCTCGAAGATCTCAAACGATAACGACCGGAAAATCTTTCTTCAAACCCTTGCTCA
>Ga0197142_1005211_pt1 | contig 10257 bp, 9 predicted proteins | sample GBS60_MetaG_FD_148614 | JGI IMG/M metagenome (GOLD analysis project Ga0197142, IMG submission 148614) | Sediment microbial communities from Great Boiling Springs, Gerlach, Nevada, United States - GBS 60_MetaG | ecosystem: Environmental > Aquatic > Thermal springs > Hot (42-90C) > Sediment...
CCGGCTTTGCCTACGACCGCCGCGAAAATCCCGACAACAACTACGCCGAGTTTTGCCACTTTACCCATCTCACCCAGGGAGTACGACGAGGCGGATCTGCTGCCCTCGACTTGGCCTACGTGGCCACCGGCCAGTTGGACGGCTACTGGGAGCGGGGTCTCTCCCCTTGGGACATTGCCGCCGGAATTGTCTTGGTGCGAGAAGCCGGCGGCAAGGTTACCGCCTACGATGGCAGCCCGGTGGATGTGTACAGTGGCCGCCTGCTGGCCAGCAACGGCTGGCTACACGCCGCCTTACAAGAAGAACTGGCCCAGGTGCAGCCTCTGCCGGTCTCGTTCCCCATGCGGCGGCCTCGAGAGCGAAACGGCCAAAGATAAAGATGAGGTAAAGTTCAGGCAAAAATTGGGTAGGCTTTACGCACAGGCCCTTATGGCTCCTTCCCAAGGTCAGAGAGATAGCTTGGCCGGGAAAACACTCCGGCGTTGTTGTTGGGCGGCAGGATTTGGCCTGGCGCTTCTCTTGGGGATCCCAGCCTACCCTCAGCCTGCCCAAAAGCCAGCCCCAGCCGTCCCTGCAGGCGAGCGAGCCCAGCCCCCCGATTCCCGTTGGGCCGAAATTCAAGCCCGGGGTCGCCTCCGGGTTGGCCTGGATCCCAGCCTCGGCCCCGCCTACCTCTACACCGACCCGGAGCGGCAAACCTACGCCGGTTTCGAGTGGGATATCCTGGAGGCAATTGCCCAAACTTTGCAGGTGCAGCTTGAGCCCGTCTATGTGGCCTGGGGCGAACAGTTGGCAGCTTTGCAAGCGGATGAGGTGGATCTTATCTGGGGGGCGCGGGAAGCTCTGGGCCTGGATCCGGAGCAGTTTCTTGCAACGCGGCCCCATTACCTCAGCCCGCAACGCTTGGTGATACGGGATCCCGCCCCTGGCCAAGAGGAACCTCCCATCGAGGCTCTGTCGCAACTCTTTGGCCGCAAAGTGGGCATTGTAGTGAATAGTACGGGAGCCGCTCTGCTGGAGGCGTACAACGAGAGGCGGGGCAACGCCATCCGGCTCTTTGCCACCAGTAACCCTGAGCGCCTGTTTGCTCAGCTCCAGGCTGGCCAGTTGGATGCCGTGCTCGTCGATCAGCCTGTGGCCGTCCTGAGCCTGCGCCAGGCAGGATCCCGGCTGCGCCTATCAGGGCCGCCCCTCTTCCCCATCCCTCTGGTGGGAGTGGTATCTTCACAGCATCCTTCCCTAAAGGAAGCCGTGGATGAAGCGATCGCGATCCTGACCGAAAACGGAACCCTGAAACAAATCTTGGAGAGGTGGCAACTATGGGATCCAACTCTGATGTCCCCCGCATCACCCGAGGGCTAGCCCGCTACGAGACCGACCATTTCGCCATCTTGGGCGTGCCCCTCACCGCTGACTCCAAGGGGATCCGGCGCGGCTACCTGCAGGCAGCCAAGGCCCTCCACCCGGATCGCTTTGTCGGGGATCCCGAAGGGGCAGAGCGGGCCAACGTCCTCTTTGCCAAGCTGGTCAGCCCGGCCAACGAGGTGCTGGCCAAGGAGCGGGAACGGTCAGAATACGAGACTGTGCTCAAGCTGCGCGTTCAACGCCTGCTGGAGTCGCCCCCTCCCGATCTGTGGCCCACTGGAGAAGCTGTCAAAGGCCTGGCCGAGTGCCCCAACTGGCAGGAAGAATATGTCCGGCGAGTGGAGAAGCTGGCCAAAGAGCAATACAGCTCTATGGCCACGCTGCTGGAGAAAACCGAGCAACTGAGCGAGCTGAACCTGGCTTACTTGTTGCTCAAGGCCGGCTACCCAGGGATCTCGGCCACCTCCTCCAGAACCACCACCTTGGGTGGGATCCCAACTCCTGCCCCCAGCCGCACCACCTTGGGCGGGATCGCGGCCAGCTCCCCGGTTCCGCCACCCCCTTCTCCTGCCGCCCCGCCCACCCCGCCTCCAACTCCCCAATTCAGTCCTGCCGAGACCCGCTTCCTGCAGGCGCTAGACATGATCGAGCGCAAGCAGTACCGGGTTGCCATTCAGTACTTGAACTTTGCCATCAGCGCCCAGCCCAACGTGGCCCGCTACTATCTGCACCGGGGTATCGCCCACCTCAAGCAGGGCAACGCTGGTATGGCCAAGGCCGACTTCTTGCAGGCCAGCCGCCTCGAGCCAGCCAACGCCGAGCTAATGTTGGAGGTGCGCCGCTGGCTGCAGCAGGTCACCACCCAGCAGCCGGTTCCCGTCCCCTCGGCCAGCCGTCAGACCTCCCAGGCCCAGAAGGTGGTGCCGCCCCCCCGCAAAGAAGACAACGGCGGCTTCTGGAGCCGCCTCTTCGGCAAGAAAAAGTAGGCCAAACTCCCCTCAGGAAGCGTCCCCCAGCACCAGCAGCGTGACCAGGGATCCCGTGTTCCAGAGGCTGTGCAGCAGGATAGGGGCTAGCAGGTTGCGGCTGTGGCTGTACACCACCCCCAGCACCACCCCCAGCATGGTCAGCGGCAGCAGATCGGAAAGGTTGAGGTGGGCAAGGGCAAAGGTGAAGGCGCTGAGCAAGAGGGCAGCCCCCATCGGCAAGTAGCGGCTCAGAGTAGGCAGCCAAAAGCCCCGGAACAGCACCTCCTCAAAAACAGGAGCACAGACAGACACCACGGCCAAAAACACCAAGCGCGCCCCCCAGCCGTGGCTGTCCAGCAGCAGGGGCAAGATGGGGTTCCCGCCCCCTGCCTGCGGCAGCAGCAACTGCGACAGCGCCGCTGCCAGCACCACCAGTGGCAGGGCCACCCAGTAGCCGCACAGGCCCCAGAGCGGCCAAGGGCCCCACAGCCGCACCTGCAACACCTTCTGCCAACCGGGATAGAGCCGGAGAAGCCGGTACAACAGCGCTGCCCCCAGCAGAGCGCCCGCATTGTAGGTGAGAAACAAGGCCACCGCCTGATGCCAAGGGCTGAGCTGTTGCGCCCCCAAACCGAGCACGACCGTGTAAAGGCGGGGCACCAAGGTATTGAGGAGAATAAACCCCAAAAACCAGCCGGTCAGCACCGCCTGCGCCCCGATCCCCGGCCAAGGCACCTCCCACGGCGGGCCCACAAGAGGACGTTGGCGCCAAAAGCTCCAGCCCAGCCAACCCAACAGGAGTATTAGCCCCAGCAGCGCCCCCAGCACCGGGATCCCGCCCACCACCGCCAGCCGAAACAGAGCTGCCAAGGCCAATTTTTCCTGCTGCTGGTTGAGGGCATTGAGGCTGTCGCTGCGCTGTTGCAGCCGATAGAGCTGCTGCAGGGCCACCGCCTCAAACCAGCCGTCCAGATGGTTGCGGATCTGCACCTCGGCCTCTGGCAAGATGCGCCGTGGCGTTCCCCACAGGCCTTGTAAAACCTGTGCCACCCCCTTCTGGCCGGATTCCAGCTCCAAGGGACGTTCTGGATCGACTACCTGCTGCCACTGCTGCTGGGCCGCCTCCAGATTCTCCTGGTAGGCGTAGAGCAAGCCCAGGCGCAGCCGCAGGCTGTCTAGCTCTGCCTGCAGATCCTGGACAGAAGCCAGCAGGACGGGATCCACTGCCGGCGCTTGGGCCGGCCCCGCCCCATCCGACATCCTAGCCAACTCGGGTTCGCCCGCTGTTTCCAGCCGCGCCACCCGTTTTAGCCGCTGCAGGCGTTCGGCGTAGTTGTCGGCCACCTGCCGGTAGCGATTGTTGGCCAGCTCGAAAACGTTCCGCCCCAGCAGAGCCTGCGCCAGATCCTGATAGCGGGGATCATCTAAGGTGCGGGCAGCCTGCAGGGCGAGATTGGTTTGCAACAGATCTAACTGTGTTTGGGGCGGCGGCTGAAACCAACTGCTGGAAAGCGAAAGCCCGACAATCACAAGGGCCAATAGGCTCAGCAGGTTGAGGATCCCCCGGCGAACAGAAAGCCAAGCAGAAGAGGTGTCGGCAGAGGACGTGGCTTCAGAGGGAGACATGGCAGCAACAGAGGCAACTCCGGCGGGTTATATCCTAGCTTCTATTGGCTTCAGCAGGATGAAGTGGTCAGCGTCGCTCTAGCCAATAACGGTAGATGGGCAGCCCCAACTGCAGACACTGCCACTCCCGCTCGGTGGGAATGCCGAAGGGGTTGTAATCGATGAGCCCCTGGCAGGGATCCCAAAACTGCGGATGCTCTAGGAAACGAGCAACCATCTCCTCGGCAATTTCCTGCACGTCCGACTGCAAAAAAACAGGGCTGCCCGGTTGCAGCAGTAGAGCCAGATCCGCCACCAATTGGGGCTGGACGATCCGCCGCTTGTGATGGCGCTTCTTAAACCAGGGATCCGGAAATTGGATGGTGACCCGGCTGAGATCCCCAGGGGCAAACAGATGCCGCAGGGAGACGTTGATGTTGGCAAACAGAAAATGGACATTGTCGAGCCCCAGCTCATCCCGCCAGGCATTGGCCCGTTCCACCAGCGGCTGCCGAATCTCTACCCCCAAAAAGTTCCAATCCGGCTGTTCCTGGGCCAGGCGCAGCAGGAAGCGCCCACTCCCGCTGCCGATATCCAAATGAAAGGGCTGCCCCAGCCGCCGATACACCCGTTCCCAGTGGGGTGGAGAAGCGGGCTGTTGGTACTGAGCCTGCAGGGGGTTGACGTGTTGCCGCACCCGCTGGCTGAGACCCTTCTGCAACGGGATCCCTGCCCAGGGCGGAGCGAGGGAGCCTTTCTCAGGTTGGGCTCCAGAGGACTGCTGCGCCCGTCGCACGTCCGCTTCCACAGACCACCTCCTGCCGTCAGCCACAGCCGTAGCGAACCCAACGGTGGATCCAAAGCCAAACGGGATCCGACAGCCCAGATCAGGAGACAACAGCTAGGAGAATCTAAGCTACCACCGAATGCTGTCGATGACTTGCCGCAAGATGTGGGCAGAGCGGTGCAGTTGCTGCTGCTCGGTTGCTGTGAGGGACATGGCCAGCGTGCGCTCCACCCCTTGCCGTCCGACCACTCTCGGCAAACTAAGGCAGACCTCCGGCAGACCATATTCCCCCTGGGTGAGGCTGCTCACGGTTAAAACGCGCCGCTGATCCCGTACCAGGGCTTGGACAATTTGTGTCACCCCCAAGCCGATGGCATAGCTGGTAGCTCCTTTGCGGCGGATGATCTCGTAGGCGGCATTGCGCACCTGCTCGAAGATATCGCCCAAATGGGCGGGATCCCACTCCGGCGAGAGCTCGCCAATCGGTGTGCCGGCGATGTTCACCTTGCTCCAGACGGCCACCTCGCTATCTCCGTGTTCGCCGATGATGTAGGCGTGCAGGCTGCGCGGATCCACCCCCAGCCGCCGGGCCAAAAGATAGCGAAAGCGGGCCGTGTCCAAAACCGTGCCCGACCCCAGTACCTGCCCCGCCGGCAGCCCCGATAACTTTAGGGAAACATAGGTCATGATGTCGACGGGGTTGCTCACCACCAGGAAAATGGCGCTGGGGCAATGCTCCATCAGGGCCGGGATCAAGCTTTTGAAGATCTCGACATTGCGGTGGACCAAATCCAAACGGGTTTCTCCAGGCCGCTGCTTGGCTCCTGCCGTCACAATCACCACGTCTGACCCGGCGCAATCGGCCAGCTCTCCTGCCCAGATCCGCGTCGGCTCCACAAAAGGGATCCCGTGCACCAGATCCATCACTTCCCCTTCCAGCTTGGCCCGGTCAATGTCGTGAAGGACCAGCTCATCTAGGGTGTTCTGGATAACCATCGCGTAGGCGCAGGCCATGCCCACCTGCCCAGCCCCGATGATGGATCCCTTCAAAAGGCGGCGAGAAGTCAGCCTATCGGCTTGCTGCTCAAAGCGTTGCTTGGGTTGGTACTCAGAAACGGTCATGGCTTCAGCCGCTGCACTTCCCTTCCCAGCTTAAGCCTGGCCAGGCGGAGAGAAAAATAGCAGCGGGGCTATCGCTTCCCAGAGCAAGAAAGGCTGAAGAGAAGAGAATTTCCGGCTCCCCCCGTCGCCTCGGCGGCGCGGATCCCCAGGGGCAAAGTGACTTCGATTTGATTTAAATGCAGTAAAGGTTTTAACAGTTTTTTAAGGATTCTTTGGTAGCCCTCAACTCCGTTGCTGGGTTAGCCGCTGCCAAAGCTCCAGAGGAATGCGCTCATGAGGACACTTCAGGAAGCGAATCTGGGCCAGATCTTCCGGCAAGTAGTGCAAAGCCACCCGCGCCGTTGCATCTAAGAGACTACGCCGCCGCTGAAGATGCTGCTCCGCTTCTCCCAGAAACACATCCAGCCAGCCATCTCGCTCTTGACAGCGAATCCGCAAAGCAGAGAGAGAAGGCAGGGACTCTTGGCGATAGAGCTGGAAGCCCTGCTCAGGACTCCACCCCAGCCACCACTGGGGCGCCAGTTGCCCCAACTGCCGACACCACACACCCGCCTGCACCTGTTGCCATGTCATGCTTGCCACTCCGCGACCTGCGAAGACCTAGCTGCAAATCCTTGCCAACTACTTTAGCCAAGTACTCTACCAGACCCACTCAGGTTGATGCAAGTCTTTATCAAAGAGGGCCCGATATGACCCGGAGGTATATTGCAACTTGGTCTCAATAGCGCTATACTGTCACTCAGTTGAGTGGTGGAGTCATATCCATCAGTCTTCCTCTCTTGTCTTGGATAGAGCGGGGATCCCGCGCCGGCGGAACTGGCCATCCTGCGTTTGGCAGGGATCCCTTTTCCTCCTTTCCCCACCAAGTTAAGGTCTTAATCTAATGAGACTGAATATCAATTAACAGGGAGGGGTTTTCCGCCAACACCGTGTTGAAGGAGGAGGTAGCAGTCGAGGGTGATTGCGCTTGCGTCGGCGGGCTAGCAAGCGGAAGCGGCGTGAAGCGCTGGGGAAGTATCTTGAGCTATTTGGAATGGCTACAAATCCTCTAGAAAGTAAGGAGATAAACGGATGTTTTCGGGACAAGCTAGCTGTCCCATCTTTGTTTTGTTCTCTAAAAAAAATGATGTTGGAAGAAGATTAAAATCTGGAGAAAGGGATTGAATCAGATGCAAGTTGTCGATTAGAATCTAGATGGCGTTAACGCTAACCGCGACGAAGAGATCGGAGAGGGGAAAACTAACATCCTCTCTCCTTTTATTCTGTGGGATCCCTTCCAACTCTATCTCCTGTCTCCTGAGAAGTAGGGAGCCCTTACGACTGGAAATACAATCTGAGGCATTCCTTGCTCCTACCCCCAGCCCCTTTTCCCATCCCTCACCCATGGCCCGTATCCCAGAGGGAGAGGGAAGCTGGGGATCACTTTTGAAAGTGACTATAGCTTTTACACCCTCAACCACCCTTTACAGACTCTTGTTTTTGTTTGGCGTGACTTAGGATCTCGATTAAGCCAAGCTAAAGGGTTGCGCCTCGGTCTTGCAGCCATTGGGCAGCTAGCCTGTGCTGACGTTTCTGTGCATAGGCGAGGGGAGTGTGTCCATCGTGATTACGGGGGTTTAATTCGGCCCCATTTTCCAACAGCAGCTCTAGGATCTGGATATGCCCTTCCCAGGCAGCCCAGTGCATGGGTGTCGCCCCAAAGCGGTTGCGCGCATTGACATCGGCCCCGTACAAAATGAGAAAGCGAGCGATGCCCAAGTGTCCTTGTGTGGCCGCCTCGTGCAGAGGAGTTCGCCCCGTCTCATCAACGGCATCCACCGGTGCCCCTTTGGAAAGCAAGCGGGCGAGAACGCTTTTCCTACCCGTAGCCGTAGCCCAGTGGAGAACGCCACAGGCGTTTGCCCCTTTTTGGATCAGCAGACCGATAACTTCTGCCTGATCGGCTAGGGCAGCCCGATGGAGAGGAGTGTATCCATAGCGATCTAGCAGATCGATATCGCTGCCTGCCTTGAGAAGCCGCTCCACCAATTCCACCTGGCCGCCAGCTGCAGCCAAATGGAGGGGCGTAGCCCCTGTGGGATCCATCGAGTGGACGGAAGCGCCATAAGCCAAAAGCAAGTCCAACAGCTCCAGATTGCCGATGAGTACTGCTTTGTGAAGCGGGGTGAACCCCTGCGAATCGGGAGCATTCACATCTCCCCCTTGCTGCAAGTAAGCCAGCAATCGTTGCGGATCTTCATCGGCAAGGGCGCGGTGCAGTGCTTCGCTCATAGTCACTCAGAAATAGGGCTTAGAGACAGCTAAAAGTTCTTCGAGAACAGTTAGGAATAGAGCTAAGCAAAGTCTAGGATGTACAACTTGGGCAAAGTCTAGCACTGGATCCCTGCCTCTGAGATAGCTGCGCCAAGAGATGCCTCTTGGTGCTCAGTCAGAATGGTCAATGCAGCATCAAACCTCAATCATGAGAATGATTCTCTACGAAATTGCATCTAATTGCATTAGCGCCGAGAGGATCCCTTGGTTCAGCCCAGGTTGGCATGGCATGATCGGCGTAGCCCTGAGCCAGAGCTGACTCTTAGCCCAGGTTCAGCAGCCCTTCACCCTCCCTTCTGCCGCCGCTCATGGACTACTATGCAATCCTAAACCTCTCTCCCCAAGCGAACAGCGAAGATATCAAGCGAGCCTTTCGCCGCTTGGCGCGGCAGTTTCACCCCGATGTGGCAGGAGAGGGATCCCGAGAACGATTTGAGCAGATCTATCAGGCCTACCAAGTGCTGAGCAACCCTGAAGAGCGGCGGCGCTACGACGCCCAACGACAATCTCCGCCCAGTTCTGTGAGGGGGGAAAGGCGTGTGGTTGTGCGCACCACTGGGTCAGGCTCCATCTCAGCAGAACCACCGGCTCGGGAATCCCTTGAGGCAGGGATTGCCCGTGTCAAGGTGGCTTGGCGGGAGCGCAAGCTGCCCACAGCAGTGGCTCTGGCGGAGGCGCTGCTGAAGCGGTTTCCCAACTCCAAGGAAGCCATCCACATCTTGGCTTTGGCCTATCAGCGCTTCGGCAACCATTTGATCTACGAGGGTCGCCACCAGCAGGCAGAAGCTTACCTGAGAAAAGCTTTGGCCACAGAGCCGCACAACCGCGAGTTGGCCTTTGAAATCCGGCGAGACTTGGCTCGTCTGGGCATCCGGGAGGGATCTGGCTAGCTGCCTGGCGCTGCAACTCCCAACTGCTGGGCCGCCCACTGCCGGAGCTGTTGGCGGTTCACCTTGCCCTGGGCGTTGCGCGGGATCCCGGCACACCACAGCCATTGCTTGGGGTGCTTGAAGGGGCTCAGTTGCCGGCTCAGGTGTTGCTTTAGGTGCCTCTCCAGCTCTGCGGGGAGGGCAGGGCTCCCAGCCTTGGGCACGGCCACCGCCACCACCTGCTGGCCCCACTCGCCATCGGGCAGGCCCAGGACACACACATCCTCCACCCAGCCGCTGGCCCAGATCTCCCCTTCTACCTCGGCCGCCATTACTTTTTCCCCTCCGGTCAGGATCAGGTCGTCGGCGCGGCCCAGCCAGTAGAGATAGCCGTCTGAGTCCAGATAGCCCCAATCGCCGGGGGTGAAGCCCCGCTGTTGCCACTCGCCCAGGCCATCAGCCTCCCTCGCCAAAGGGTAGTAGCCCAGCGCCAGGGATTCGGCCCAGACGTGGATAGAGCCCACTGTCTGGAGAGGTAGGGGATCCCCTGCCTCGCCGCGGATCTCCACGGTGGCGTGGGGTAGGGGCCGGCCCAGACTGTCGCTGCCCTGCAAGAAAGCTTCTGGCAGCAGCGTACATACCTGGGAGGCGGTTTCGGTCATGCCGTAGGTGAGGGCTAGGGGCAAGTGCAACTGCCGGGCCTGTTGCCGCAAACTGGGCCAGGTGGGGCCGCCGCCAACCAGAATGGCGCGAAACTGGCGCAGGCTCTCCAAGACTCCCGGCTGGGCGTTGAGCAACAGCCGTTGCAACTGGGTGGGCACCAGCGACAGGAAACTTCCCGGCAAAGGCGGATCCCAGGCCTCGGCCTGCTGCTGTCGTTTCCAATCCCAGACAATCCACTGGCCGCCGCTTAGCCAGGAACGAACAGCCTGCATCAGGCCGCTGACGTGGTACAGGGGCAACACACAGTAGCTATGGATACACTCCACCCGGAAGTGCTGTTGGTGGGCTCTGGCGGAGGCGCTGAGGGTACGCCAGGAGTGCACCGCCCATTTCACCTGGCCGCCGGAGCCGCCGGTAGGGATCCCAATTACCGGCCAGTCGGCGCTGGGCAAGATCTGCTGCCAATGCCACAGATGGGGGTTGTTGAAAGGGTTGGGATCCCCCCGCAGCCGGCCTTGCCGCCAGCGCCAAGCAGATCCCAGGCCGGCCAAAGCCTGTCCCCACT
>Ga0197142_1005212_pt1 | contig 10256 bp, 8 predicted proteins | sample GBS60_MetaG_FD_148614 | JGI IMG/M metagenome (GOLD analysis project Ga0197142, IMG submission 148614) | Sediment microbial communities from Great Boiling Springs, Gerlach, Nevada, United States - GBS 60_MetaG | ecosystem: Environmental > Aquatic > Thermal springs > Hot (42-90C) > Sediment...
AAAGCACCGATCTTATTCATAATACCAGGTATAATGATAGGCTGGTTTTTCATAAATTTTTTATAAGTATATTTTGCAACTTCTTCTGCACTCATCATATAAGGTGACTTTGCAATCAAAGCATTGTCAATATTGGCTCTTTCGAAAAATTCTGTTTTAGTTGCACCTGGACATAAAACCGAAACAAGAATATTTTTATGTTTGAATTCCTCGTATAAGCCTTCAGAAAAATTTAACACAAATGCTTTGGTTGCATAATAAGTGCTCATATAAGGACCAGGTTGGAATCCAGCGATCGATGCAACATTCAATATTTTATAATGATATTTAGGTTTACTTAAAGAATCTTTGAGCATTTCGTTTCCAATTCGATGCGTTAATTCTACAAGAGAGGTGATATTGACTTGGATTTCTTCCAGTTCGGTTTCTAGTGAATTTTCTAAAAAGAATCCATTTGTGGCAAATCCAGCATTATTAACTAATATTTGCACTATAAAGTTATTTTTTTTAATATATTGATGGATTTTCTCAGAAGCATCTTTCAAAGAAAGATCCATTGGAAAAATTTCTATTTTGATCGAATATTTATTAAGTTCTTTTTTTAAGTTTTCTAATTTTTCTTTGTTTCGTGCAATCAGTATTAAGTTATATTGATTTTTAGCAAATTCTTTTGCTAACTCTTTACCAATACCAGTACTTGCGCCTGTAATTAACGTATATTCTAACATAATGACTAGATTATTTTTTTGATTTATCAGTCAATATAAAACAATCAACTTATCAATCTTATAATAGAATGCTTTGTAGCACTCATCAATCTTTTTTGATATTTTTACTCGAATCTTTTATAAATAAAATTTATAAATAAATATAATTATTGCTTGACGAAAATCATATTTTTGATTATTTATGTATTATGTACAAAATTATTCTTATTTTAATAAGTGCTATATCTTTTTTAAGCTTATATGGTAAAGACTTACCACCTCTCGAAACAGTTAAATATGTAGATTTAAACAAATATACAGGAACATGGTACGAAATTGCAAGATATCCCAATAGATTCCAGAAAGATTGTGTGGGAACATTTGTAAATTATACATTAAGAGAAGATGGAAAAATCGATGTTTTAAATCAATGCTACGATAAATTTTTTGATGGTAAGTTAAAAAGATCCAAAGGGGTTGCAAGAGTAGTAGATAATCAAACGAATGCAAAATTAAAGGTTTCTTTTTTTTGGCCTTTCGAAGGGGATTATTGGATCATTGATTTAGCAGAAGATTATCGTTATGCAGTTGTTGGTCATCCCAATAGAAAATATCTTTGGATTTTAAGCAGAAATAAAAATTTGGACGAAGAAACGTATAATCGAATCCTTCAGAATCTAGAAACCAAACATCATTATGATACAAGTAAATTAATAAAAACAGTTCATAAATAATATTGATAACCAAACTCCAAAAAATTATTTACTTTTTAAAACACAAAAATTTTATAGTACCATACATGGGTATGGTATGAAAGAAATAAAATTTTTTCCTATTACTTTTTTTGCATCTGTAATGGGGTTAAGTGGTTATGTGATTGCTTTTTCGAGATTGAATGAAATATTTCAATTAGGTCAAGATCATTTAGCACATTTTTTTATTTATGCTGTAACTGTTTGGTTTTTTATTGTTTTAATATTCTATTTTTTAAAGTTGATTCTTTATAGAGAAGAGGTAAAAAAAGATATAAATCATCCTATCAGAATTCATTTTATACCTACTATATCGATAAGTTTAATTCTTTTGTCGATTGCTTATCAAAAGATTTCTAAAGATATTTCATTTATCTTTTGGATTACTGGGTCTTTTTTACATTTCGTAATTTTATTGTTTATTTTGAATCGTTGGTTTTTTCATGATTTTAAAATTAATTTTAAAAATCCCTCTTGGTTTATCCCTGTTGTAGGACCTATACTTATTCCAATCAGTGGTGTAAATTTTTCTTATGAATTGTCATGGTTTTTTTATAGCATTGGAATAACTCTTTGGATTCCCTTATTGGCTATTTTACTCTATCGTTTGATTTTTCATGAGCCTATGCCAATTAAACTATTACCTACATACACTATTTTATTAGCACCACCAGCTGTTGCATTTATATCTTATATAAGATTAGTAGAACATTTAGATATTTTTGCAAAGATCCTTTTTTATTTTGGTATTTTTATGTTTTTTATGTTGATAAGTTTTTTACAAAGATTTATAAAAATTTCTTTTTTCTTATCTTGGTGGGCATATACATTTCCTATGGCTGCTTTTACTATTTCGGTTATACTATATTACAATTTAACAAAAATTCTTTTTTTTAATTATATGAGTATCGTAATGTTTATTTTTACAACAATCATTATTATTGTTGTATTGATTAAAACAATTCAAGCCATAATAAAAGGAGAAATTTTTGTAGAAGAATAAATAAAAATTTTAAATATTTTATTAAGTTTATAATAATAATCTACATTAAAAATTTATGTAAGGAAAATCAAAAGATAAATGGTAGCATTCTTTATCTTCGAATATACCTTTGGGTTGAAATGCCTTCTGTAAACGATGGTTGATCTTATCATAGACTGTTTTTGAAATCGATATATGATTTGTTTGTGTAAAGTTTTTTTCTAAATGTGCAACAAAATTGATAGAATCGGATAGAATATTCCCTTTATTTTCTTTGTAAATGCTAGGGCCAGCATGGATTCCAATTCTCAATTTAATTGGTTCATGGAATTTATTTCTTTGTGGATCTAAGTTAAACAAAGAAACTTCGAAAAAAATTTTGAATGCTGCAAATACCGCTTTCTCTTCTACGTTATCTTTATAAAAAGCGATGATACCTCCATCGCCAGCCCAGTTCCAGATTTTACCATCGTAAAATTCCACCCATACGCGAATTAATTTTAGAAGTTTTCCATATACATCTTCTATTAATGGTTTATCGTATTTTAGCTGGATTTGTGAATTTCCCACAATATCAATAGATAGATAAGCAAAATAGTATTCTTTATTTTCTTCTAAGTAGCCCCAATTATCTTTTTCGTCGGTTAAAATTAAATGATTATTTCTGAAATGATAACCATAAGAACTCAATTGAGATAATAGATCTTGAACTTCTTCTGCATCAATTTTGCGAAAAATAATTCCGCCCCCTTGATTCAATATAACATTGATAACTATTTCAGTTAGTTCTTTTAGTTTGTTTTGTTGGATTGAATATTCCACAAGTGTTTTTGCCGCGATATCTGTTGGCAAGATAATTCCAAATGGTTGTCCCGATAATAAATGTGCATTAAATTTTGTAAATATTTCTTTACCGATAGTGTCGATTTCTTCGTTATTGAAATACTTTGATAGAATTTCTATAAGCTTCGATTTAATCTGCATGGGAAACATAATTTCACAATAAAATAGTTTTATATTAAGTTGTCAATATACTTAGTTAAATTAAAAAAAATAAAAATTGTCATAAAAATACAATAAAAATATTTAAACAGAATGAAATTCAGTGGTTTTTTAGCTGGGAAAATAAAAACATTGCCCGAAGATTTTATTGTTAAAGAAAAAATTTCTTTAGAAGTAACTCCCATTACTTCATCTAAGAAATTGGATGATCAATATTTTTTGTATGAGTTAAAAAAAATAAATTGGAATACGATGGATATCTTAATTCGTATTGCAAAAGAGAATAACATTCCATTAAGAGAAATTCAATATGGTGGAAAGAAGGATCGATATGCTATTACTTATCAATACATCACTTCTAAAAAAATGTTAACATTGCCCGATGCTTACAAAGATAAAGTAGAATTAAAGCTACTTGGTGTAACTAATTCGCCGATGGGAACAAGAAGCATCATAGAAAATGAGTTTACAATTACGATTCGTTCAGTTCAAGAAAAAGAATTAGATAAATTTTATCAAAATCTTGAATTTATCAAAAATCATGGATTTATCAATTATTACGATGATCAACGCTTTTCTTCTTTTAAGAGTGATCAAGGTATACCTTCTTTTTTCTTGTTAACCAAAGATTATGAGGGTTTTATCAAACACTATTTAACAAATACTATTACAACAGAATCGAAAGAGGCAAAAGATAGAAAATACGAAATAGAAAAGAATTGGGAAAATTGGCAGAAATGTTTAAGCATATCAAAAACCAATTTAGAAAAAAATATCTTTAAATATATAATAGAACATCCAGATAAAAAAAATTTATTCCAAGATTGCTTGAATTTTTTACCCACCGAAGAAGTTCGTTTTATGCTTTCTATTTTGCAAGGATATATTTGGAATCATTGTGTTACAAATTTGATTACTCAAAATATTCCAGAAGAAAATGTAGTGTACTTTAAAACTCGCGTGGGCAATTTTGCATTTTTATTAAAAGATGATAAATTACCTTTTAACGAATTTCCCCTAATTCATCCTAAAATATATGAACAAAAGGTTTATCATCCTTATTTTAATCAAGTCTTAGATTACATTCGAATTCATTACTTAAAAAATCAAGATCCCATTGATTTAAACATTAACATAAAAAATCAAAAGTTAGCAATTGGTTTTAGAAAAATTAAATTGATTCCTAAAAATTTTCAGATCTTAGAAGTAAAAAATGACGATAAATATGAAAATAGAAAGATGATTCGAATGCAATTTTCTTTGCATTCGGGAGCTTATGCAACGATGCTTTTAAAAAGATTATTATTAAGAATATGAATGATGCACAAAAGGGATATAAAACAGGAATTAAAAAAATATATACCCAATTTAATATTAGAGCGTTTGGAAAAAAAACCAGAGCCGATATCAAAACCTTTTTCGGAAGAATATATCACTGCTTTTTTATTTGTGGATATCGTAGAATTCAGTACCTTAACAGAAAAGGTAGTTTCTCTATATTATAATGGTTTAGAGATTATTTCCAATGTTTTATCTATTTATTTAGAACAATTGATCCGAATTATTACAAATGCTGGTGGAGATATTGTTAAATTTGCAGGGGATGCTTTGTTTGTAATATGGAAAGTAGAAGATCCGCAAAATGAAAGAGAATTAGTAGAAAATTTATATATCGCTGTATTAACGGGATTGGAAATACAAAATAGATTATTTCAGTTTGATGTGGGAGAAGATATTAAACTTTCTGTAAGGGTAGGGATTTCTTCTGGTAAGATTTATGCAATGCATGTTGGTGGAGCTTTTGATCGTTGGGAATTTGTTGTATCTGGAGAGGCGTTATCGCGAGCAGCACGTGCACAGAGATCAGCAAATCCAGGAGAAATAAAAATTTCTAAATATTCCTGGCAATTATTAGAAAAATATCAGTATGGAAAAAAAGAAAATAATAAATTTAAACTCAATGTACCTTCGCGACAAGAAAGAGTTCATCTTTTAAATCGAGCTTATTTTAGAGATTATCAATTAAAAGATTCTGTCTTACCTATCATGAAAAATTACGTACCAAGAGCAATTATCACAAGAATAGAAGAAGGGTTTGATTCTTGGCATATGGAATTTTTGCAAGTAAGTATACTTTTTATTAAAGTTGGAAGCGATAGAATGAAGAGTTTATCTCGAATTGACAAAGTCCAAGAAATCATGAGAACCGTTCAATCTTGTATTTATCAGTACGAAGGAAGTATCAATCGCTTTGGTGTTGACGATAAAGGTGCAATTGTGTTAACAGCATTTGGTCTACCTCCATTAATTCATGAAGATGATCCAAAAAGAGCAGTTCTTGCATCTATTTTACTGCAAAAAGAATTAGAAAAAATTGGCTATCAATCGAAGATGGGAATTGCAACGGGGCGGGTTTTTTGTGGAACTGTAGGAAACGAAGTAAGAAGCGAATATACGATGCATGGTACGAATGTGAATTTTGCTGCACGTTTAATGCAAGTATCGGATGGGATTGTATGTGATGACAATACTTATCATTTTACAAAAAATGATTTTCGTTTTATCGAAATGCCTCCTCGCAAATTTAAAGGTAAATTAACCGAAGTAATCTATTATAAATTAGATATAGGATTGTGATGTTTATGAAAAGATCGATAATTCTAATCGTTTTATTGTTATTTTTTTGTAATGTTAGAAAATCAGACGATCATCCAATTCATCGTCTTTCTTGGACATTGCAAACAAAGATTTTTCTTTGGGATGTTTATTATAAAAACCTTTGGCATGAAAATTTAAATCAGCTGGTAGAAAAGATTTCGAACCAAATTGATGATTCTATTAAAATTGGTCAATTGATTCATTCGGGGGTAAGTGGTAAATATGTACAAAAAGAAATTTCTGAACAAATCCAAATTTTTTGTCCAGGAGGAATAATTCTTTTTAAATCAAACATTGAATCGAAAGAACAGCTTATAAATTTTATAAAAGAATTACAACAAATTTCTAAAAAGAATTGTAGAATTCCTTTATTTTTTAGTATTGATCAGGAATGGGGTAGAGTAGATCGAATTGATTTTACAACAGAATTTCCTTCTGCAATGGCTATTGGACAGACGGATAAAGCAGAGTATGCATGGTTATCGGGATTTTTTACAGGATATGAAGTTTCCCAGTTAGGAATCAACTTCATCTTTGCTCCTGTTGCTGATATCAACAACAATCCTGAAAATCCCGTCATAAACACGCGTTCTTTTGGTTCTGATAAAGAAAGGGTATCGCGTATGGTAGTTTCTTATATCGAGGGAATGAATTTTACTAATGGAATTGGGTTTCTAAAACATTTTCCTGGACATGGTGATACAAAAGTAGATAGTCATTTAGACTTACCTATAATCACCAAAAATAAAGAGGAATTGAAAAATTTTGAACTTTTTCCCTTTGTCGAAGGAATACGTAATGGAGCAAAAGGGGTAATGATTGCTCATATTTTATATCCTTTAATTGATGATCAGTACCCTTCGACTTTAAGTCCAAAAATAGTTGATGAATTGTTAAAAAAAGAATTATCCTTTGGTGGTTTAATTATTACTGATGCGATGGAAATGAAGGCAGTTTCGGATAAGTATAAACTCGAAGAAGCTTCTCTAATGAGTTTAATTGCAGGAGTTGATATTATCTTACTTACAGCTCAGAATGATAATACAAACAAAATTTATAAAAAATTAAGATTAAATTATGATAATAATATTTTATCAAAACAAAAAATAGCTGAATCTTTTAAAAAACAAATATATTATAAATTAGATGTAGGGTTATGGACTATCGAAGAATTACAAGAGTTTTTTTCTCTTAAGAAAGAAGAATTAAAATCTTATAAAACGATGCTTGATTTTAAAAATCAACTTTCGGAAGAAATCTACGAAGAATTAAAAAATATCTATTCTGATATAAGTTATCAAATTTCTTATGATAGCATACGCTCTCTCTATAAGGATTTTTCTTCTTCTTTTGGAGAAGAGATTGCAAATGTTTTTGTAAAATCAGAAATCATTAAAGAGGAATTGCAAAAATTACAAGAACAAAACAAACAAATCAAAATTTACGATAAAAATGAATTTTTTCGTTTAAAGAAATCTTTTAAGGATGATATTGTTATCTACGAAATTCAAAGTTTTGAAGAATGGAATAAAATCGCACAAGAAGAAATTTCTTATAAGATTTTGATAGGGCTATATTTAGGAAATCCCTTCGGAAAAATTTATCTTAAAGAAAATCAATTTATTATAGCTTCGTTTTCTCCAACTAAGAATTCCCAAAGAGCAATTATAAGAAAGATTTTTCGCGAACCAATACCAAAAGCTGAACTCAATCTTTTACCTTTGATGCATCAATAAAGTTTTTATTTTATGTAAAAAACTATCTTGATTGGAATTACTTTTTGATTTAAAAAATACTTTTCCGATTTTAAAACATAGTTTTAAATATGATAAAAATATTATATAAAATATAAATAGAATCAATAAAAAATTATTTCAAATTCATGCTGCTGGACACGAAAACCAGCTGTAAACCTCCAAACTTGCATGATTGATTTTGTATTTTGAGAAATAATTATTCCCAGATTGAATTTGGCGATGTTCTTCTTGATCTTCATTATCTAATGTGGGTAAAACGAATAACGGGATAATATGTATTTCTTGTTCTTGCATTTCCCAATCCAACATAATACGAATGATAAAACTCATTGAATAACCTAAAAAGAATCTCAATTCGTAGAGCTTGCCCCAGTAAGTTGGTTGAATTCTAATTTTGCGTATAATATATTCTTTGGTCCTAGGTTGGTATGATGCGGTTAAAGTTCTTTTTTCTTGAGAAATGCTAATTCTATAAAGATATGCAAGATATTTTTTTAAAAGATAATTGATGGTTAACGTTAGATTCCCTCCAAATCTTGTATTTGTTAAGTGCATTAGGTATTTGTAATGAAAAGGAGTTATGTTTATAGAGGTAATACATTCCTCTTGTGTAAAAAAGTGATGGAGCTTCATATAAATTATAATACCTTTTTTAGGAATTTTCTATCAAAAAATTTTTTAATATGATTAGCTAAATTGAGTATTATGCTTGTATCCGAAAAAAATCTGTAATCTTTATAGATTAGATATCTTATAAAATTAAATACAAACAAAAACGATAATTTTAAACCAATTATATAATTTTTATAAAAATTATATATATTTATTATCATTTAAATAATTATAGGGGTTTGACTTTTTTTGTTTTAAAAATATATGAATATTAAAAATATGGTATTATGTATCGTTTATTGGCATTAGCATCTGGACGTGGTAGTAATTTTTTAGCTATTTTAAATGCGATAGAGTCTGGCGAAATTCCTACCGCAAAGATGGTGGGTTTAATCACAGATAGAGAAAATACTGGTGCAGAAGAACATGCAAAAAAATATCAAGTTCCTGTTAAAGTGATCCCTTTTAAAAATTATCCTACCAAAAATGATTTTTATCAAGATTTACTTTTAGCAGCAAATTCTTTTAAACCAGATTTGATTTTAGGGGCAGGTTTTATGCGAATTTTGCCGCCAGAATTTATTCGGAGTTTCCCCGATAGAATCATGAATATACATCCTTCACTTTTACCAGCTTTTCCTGGAATGAATGCTCAAAAACAGGCTTACGAATACGGTGTTAAAGTATCTGGTTGTACAGTTCATTTTATGGACGAAGGAGTAGATACAGGTCCAATCATTTTACAAAAAGCTGTAGAAATTCCCGAAGGAGCAAGTGTAGAAGAGATTACTCAATTAATCTTAAAAGAAGAACACAAACTTTATATAAAAGCAATCAAGTTGTTTTGCGAAAATAGGTTAGTAATAGAATATAATCCATCAAAAACTCGAAAAATCGTAAGGATTAAAAGTTCATAAAAAAATATGCTTTTCAGTGTAATTCGAAAAAATAAAACGGAATAGATGATAACGATCAAACGTGCATTGATTTCTGTTTCCAACAAAAAAGGTATTGTTGATTTCGTAAAACATCTGTTAAAATACAACGTAGAAATCATTTCCACAGGTGGTACATATAAATTACTCAAAGAAAACAATATTCCTGCGAAATCTATCGAAGAAGTAACCAACTTTCCAGAAATACTTGATGGTCGCGTTAAAACATTGCACCCTGTGATTCATGCTGGGCTTCTAGCTCGTTTAGATTATCCTGAACATGTAAAAACGTTAGAATCGTTAAATATAAACAAAATTGATTTGGTTGTGGTAAATTTATATCCTTTTGCACAAACCCGTTTAGCATTAGAAAGTTCTCAAAAAGATAAGGAAGAAATCCACGAAACCATCATCGAAAATATTGATATTGGTGGACCTTCAATGCTTCGTTCTGCTGCGAAAAATTATATGCATACAGTTGTTGTAAGCGATCCATCGGATTATTTTCCGTTGATGATAGAGTTAGATGAATTAAAAGGGAATATTTCAAAACATACTTCACGAAAAATGGCAGCAAAAGTATTTCGACTAACTTCTGCTTATGATGCTATGATCGCTGATTATTTTAACCAAGAGCTTAAAGAGGAATTTCCTGAAATACTCACTATACCTTTAATAAATATTTTATCTTTACGCTATGGAGAAAACCCTCATCAACAAGCTGCCTTTTATCGACCATTACTTGAATATTATAAAGATAAAGAATATCCGTTAGGGTTTAATCAACTTCAAGGGAAAGAATTATCATTTAACAACATATTAGATTTAACTGCTGCAATGCAATGTGCTGT
>Ga0197142_1005213_pt1 | contig 10253 bp, 10 predicted proteins | sample GBS60_MetaG_FD_148614 | JGI IMG/M metagenome (GOLD analysis project Ga0197142, IMG submission 148614) | Sediment microbial communities from Great Boiling Springs, Gerlach, Nevada, United States - GBS 60_MetaG | ecosystem: Environmental > Aquatic > Thermal springs > Hot (42-90C) > Sediment...
GGGGCGGCGGAAACCGGTCTATGTATGCTACATGGGCGATGTCAGTTTGCGGGCGGGCCGGCGTCGTCTACAGCGGCGGCGCTTGCCGGCTTACGCCTTTCCTGAAGAGATGGCTGCTGCCCTGGCGGCTGCCTATACCTGGGCGCAGCCCGTACCGGAACCGATGGCAGCACCCCCGCCTGCCTGGATTGCCGACTTCGCCCGCGGCCTGGCGGAACTTGGGGATCGCCCGACCCTGACCGAGGCCGAGCTGTATCCCCTCCTGGGGGACGGCGGCTTTCCCATAGCGGCCTGGGCCCGGGCCGCATCCGCGGCCGAGGCGGCGGCCCAGGCCGAGCGGTTGGGTTTCCCGGTAGTGCTCAAGGTGATGGCGCCGGGTCTGCTGCACAAGTCGGATGTGGGGGGCGTGATGACAGGCTTGACTACGGCCGCGGCTGTGGCCGCCGCCTACGAGACGTTGCTCACCCGGGTGGCTGCAGCCCGCCCCGAGCGGCCGCCGCTCGGCGTCCTGGTGCAAAAAATGGCCCCGTCACCCCTGGCCGAGGTCATCGTCGGCTTCCATCGCGATCCGGTGTTCGGCCCGGTGCTCCTTTTCGGCGGTGGCGGGGTGTTTGTCGAGGCTTATGGCGATAGGAGCCTGCGTCTGGCCCCCATCGCCGAGGCCGAAGCGCATGCCATGATCGCCGAGACCGTGGTCGGACGCCTGCTGGCCGGCGCCCGCGGGCGGCCTCCCGGCGACATCGAGGCCCTCGTGGCCCTGCTCAGGCACGTATCAACCCTGGCCGTAGCCGTACCGACGCTGTGCGAATTCGAGTTCAACCCCATTTTCGTGTATCCTATGGGCCAGGGTATCACCATCGTGGATGCGCGTGCCATCCTGGCCTCATGATCCGCATTCGTTTTGCCTCCGTCCCTTCGACGCAAGATTGGGCCCGGCATTGGGCCCAATTGGGCGCGCCGGAAATCCTGGTCGTGCAGGCCGACGAGCAGACGGCCGGCCGCGGACGTCTGCATCGCTCGTGGTGGTCGCCGCCGGGTACCGGCTTGTATCTGTCCTTGCTCGTGCGTCCTTCGCTGCCGTTGAACCGGACTCCCCAACTCACGATGCTGACGGTGGTGGCTGCCGTGACGGCCTGTCAGGAGGTAGCCGGGATCACGCCGCGGCCCAAATGGCCCAACGACCTGCTCTGGCAGGGCCGCAAGCTGGCCGGCATCCTCACCGAAATCGAGCAAGAACGGGGTTGGCTGCGTTATGCCATCATCGGTCTGGGGCTGAATGTGAACACCTCGTTCCGGGGCACGGCGCTGGAGGCCACGGCCATCAGCCTCAGCGAGGCCTGTGGGCGGCCGCTCGCGGTGACGACCGTGTGCGATGCCTTTCTGGCCCATTTCCAGGACCAGTACCGCCGCTTCCAGGCCGGCGCATCGCCTTTCCCGGCCTGGCAACGGGATCTGGAGCCGCTGGGCCGTCGGGTGCGCGTGCGCATGACCGATAGCGAAGGCGATGAGGGCCTGGTGGGTCTGGCCATCGGGGTCAATCCGCAGGGTGCGTTGCTCGTGCAGGATGACGCCGGTGGGCTCCATACGGTGTGGGCCGGCGATGTGGACGTGGAAGCGACCGTCTGACGGTTTTCCGGGCGAGGCCTCGCCGTCGCGTGGGATCGAATTCCGGTGGGCAGAGGGCGATAAAGACGTCGGCGCCATGGAACCGGCGCCGACGTCGGCCTTGCCTGCCCCGGCGCCGGAAGCGTCCTCGCCGCCGCGAGCGTTTCGGGAGAAGCTGGCCTTGTTGGTGGCGGGTATGGTGTTGGGTGCTGCCGTCGGCCTGATCACCGTTATCCTCCAGGGACAACGTCAGGCTCGCGCCGACCTGGAACCGGTGATCCGGTTGCAACAGCAGGCGCTGGCCCGCGGAGACGCCGACCTGTATCGCAGCGGGATCGATCCGGCCGATCCGTCCTGGAGCGAGGCGCTGTTACAGACCCTATCCGGGGTCCGGTTGAGCGATGCCGATACCAACCCCCGGGTGCGTCGGGTCTACCTTCAAGGGGAGCGGGCCGAGGTGGAGGTGGAGTTCACCTACGAGGGCCGCTCCTACCGTCGCCTGGAGAGCCTGCGCTGGGCCGAGGGCCGCTGGCGATTGGCCCGACCCCTGCCGCGAAGCGAGAAGACCATCCCGATATGGGAGGGGGAGGCCCTCGTGTTGCGGGCGACTCCGGCCGATGCCGCCCTGGCCGGACAGGGGTCGCGCCTGGATGCGCTGGCCGCCGCTTTTTGTGCCCGCTACAAGCCGCCCCCGCCGTGCCGGATCGAGTTGACCGTCGTTCCCGACGGGGACTTGCTGCCCTTTCGGCCGGGCACGGCGGCGACGCCGATGTCGCCGTTGCTGACCTATCAGGCGGCCAGAGCCGACGACAGGCTGTGGCTGACCCTGGGCGTGGGCCGCGGGGAACGCGACCCGATTTCGGGAAGTCCCATGGAGATGGTGGCCAGGGAGCGGATCCGCCGGGCCTGGCCGCAGGTGCGTGACCTCCGCCAACTGCTGGTGATGGAGCCTTCGCCGCCGGAAGCAGCCGAGGCCGCGCGATTGTGGCTACACGGGGCTTTGCTGCCGGTACAGATGGTCTCCCCTCGCTATGTGGGCCTGCACGATGGCGATCCGCATCCCCTGTGGTGGTTGGCCGTAGCCGAAACGATGGGCGATGTCGTGCTGCGGCGGGCTTTGGGCGCGGTGACGGGTGAAGCGGCGGCCGTGTTCACCCTGTGGGCGGCAGCGCGTGGCGATGTGGCCGTGTGGGCCGAGCGTTTCACCGGGGTGCGCCTGCCGCCGACCGACATACGGCTGTATGCCGACGAAACCGAAGCGGTGGGGCTGAGCGTCTGGCGGGATGCGGCCGGCCAACGTGCGGCTGCTCGCGATCTGGCCTTATTGCTCCATGTCCGCTACGGCGAAACGGCCCTGCTTGCCTGGATGTTGGGTCATGGCGACATCCTGTGGACGGCGGCGGAACCGCGATTGGGCGAGCGCACCCCGGCGCAACTGGCTGCCGAATGGCAGGCCTGGGTGGATGCCTGTCAGGTGCAGGGGCGCTGTGCCTTTACGGCGTTGCCCGGGTTTGCGACCGGGCAGCCGGAGTCGGCCGCAGGTCAATGAGGACGACTTCGGGCGGGCAGCGGAAACGGAAAGGGGTGGATTCGCCTATGCCGCGCGCGACGATGAGGCGAATCCGCTCGGAAAGTTCGAAATAGCCGGCGGCCTGACGCCGGGGGAGACGTGTGCCCTGGGTATGAACGGCCCCTAACAAGGGGAGAATGACCTGGCCACCGTGGGTGTGGCCGGCCAGCGCCAATACAGGGCGGTCGTCCGGCAGGCAGAAGGCCAGATCGGGGTGATGGGTGAGGAAGATAACGGTTTTGTCGGGCGGGACGGCGGCCAGCGCACGGGCGAGATCGGGCGTGCCTTCAATGGGATCGTCGACACCGGCTACCCACAGGTCGGGACGGCCGGGCACAGGCACGGCCGTATTGTCCAGCACGTGGACGTCGTAGAGCGCGAGCAAGGCACGCAGTTCGCGCGTGTTATTGGGCAGACGGGCGAACTGCAGGGGATGGTTGCGCAGGATGTGCCAGCCCAGGACGAGGATACGGCGCATCCCCTGCCAGGCGGCGGCCAGACGGGCAGCTGCCGTCGGCGCTACCGCGATCTCATGGGCGACCAGACCCAGGAAGAAGTAACGCCAGGAGTACTCGGCATAGTCGTGGTTGCCGAGCACGGCGTAACGTCCCAGCGGCGCCGGCGGCAACAGGCGCAGCAGGGTTTCGACGGCATCCAGGCCGTCGTTGTTGTGCAGGAAATCGCCGGTAAAGGCGATGAGGTCCACGCGCAGCCCGGGCAGCAGACGGCGCAGGTTCTGCAGACGACGACGGCGGAGGGGCCCATCGCTGCCGAAGTGGGGATCGGCCAGATGGAGGAGGCGCAGGCCATCTCCGGCCGGAAGCGAGAGGCTGTAACGCTGCAGGCGTAGCCGGGGCCGCTCGCCGCCCACGGCGTAGAGGAGAAAGCCTCCGGCCAGGGCCGAGAGCAAGGCCGCGAGACGCACACGCCCGGACATGGATCGCTGAGGGCTACAGGAAGGGCGACGGTCGTTCAGGCGCTGAGGCGGCGGGTCAGCTCGTCGACTTTCTCGGCAAGCTCGGCGATCTTCCTGGCCAGTTCCTCGACGCTGCGACGGCTGGGCACATTGAGACGATCCAGGATGGCCTCGATGCGGGCATCGATCAGGTCTTCGATCTTGGATTCGACTTTGGCCGTGGTTTCGGTGAGGTCTTTACCGCGTTCCAGGAGGTCATTGAGCAACTCGCGGGCATCTTTTTCGGCCAGTTCGCCCTTTTCGACCAGGCGATTGATGATGGCTTCGATTTCCTCCTTCCCGACGGCGAGGGTACCCATGACGATAAGGAGGGTACTGCGCAGGGCTTTGAGGAGGGGATTGGAAGGGATGGCGGACGTCGCCGGTTCCGAGGCCGAGGTCGGGGGGATTGGCTTGGGAGCAGTCATGGTTGGTTTTTCTCCCTTTTTAGTCTGAGTTCAAAGCAAACCGGTCTGGCAAAGGGTGGAACAAGGCATGACGCATTGCGTCATGTTCGTGTCATCTTAGCATAGGGTGTTGACGGTGTCAATAGCATCGGGACGGGCACACGCGGTTTGTCGGTGAGTTTAGGGATGGGCCTCCGATGGCACCCGACGGGACAGACGGGCCAGCCGGCTTGATCCTACGGCATTTTGGCTTGATCCTGGGAACTCAGGAGCTTGCGCAGTGGGTGCCGGCGTTGTGGGCGCCATAAGGCTCTGGGGAGGGCTCCGCCACGCGCCTGCCCTTGCCATTGTGTAGATAAGATGAAGATGGGAGCTGTGCCTACTGTGTTGAGCAACGGATTTTGCATATCCTGCGGCCATATCAGCGGGAAAGAGCTACCCTCGCCCCATTTCCCGGTCCGGTGTGACCATGAAGCCTTCACCTCCCTACCATCGTCTTGATGTCCTTCTGGTCGGGATCCTGAGCGTCCTTTTTCTGGCGGGGTGTGGGCGTCCGCGTCCTGAACCCATCGCCACGGCCGTGGCCGTCGTCGCAACGCCTACCCCGACGGCCACGGTTACCCCGGTTCCCACGGCCACGCCCTCGCCTACCCTCACGCCCACCCCGGCACCGACGGCAACCCCCACGCCCACGCCGACGCCGACGCCTACTCCGATCCATCCCCTCAGCATTGCCTATTTGCGGCAGCAGACCTATGCCGCGGAGCTGGTGATCGAGCAAACGCTGGCGCCGGGTTCCAACTATGACCGTTACTACGCTTCGTATGAGTCGGAGGGGTTGAAGCAATACGGGTTGCTGACGGTGCCGCGTGGGCCACGCCCACCCACCGGCTGGCCGGTCATCATCTTCAACCACGGCTATATCCCACCCCAGCAATACCGTACTACCGAGCGCTATGGGGCTTATGTGGACGGTTTTGCCCGCGCCGGCTACATCGTCTTTCGCCCCGATTATCGCGGCCATGATCGCTCCGAGGGCGTGGCTTCCGGTGCCTACGGTTCGCCGGCCTATGTCATCGACGTCCTCAATGCGGTGGCCGCTTTGAAGCGCTTCCCCGCAGCCGATCCCAACCGGATCGGCATGTGGGGGCATAGCATGGGTGGCTGGATTACCCTGCGGGCGATGGTCACCGATTCCGATATCAAGGCCGGCGTCATCTGGGCCGGGGTGGTGGCTTCGTACGAGGACTTGCTGACGCGCTGGCGTCGCGGCAGCGGCCCGACCCCCACACCGCCGCCCGGTAGCACCCGTGGACGCTGGCGCACGGCTCTGGTCAATGCTTATGGTTCACCCGAAGTCAACCCCGAGTTCTGGCGAGGCCTTTCGGCCAACTATTTCCTGACCGATCTGGGCGGGCCTATCGAGCTTCATCACGCTACAGGGGATACATCGGTACCGGTGGAGTTCTCGCAAATCTTGTACGAACAAGGTCAGGAGGCCGGCGTTCCTATTAGCCTGTACGTTTATCAGGGCGATAACCATAACATCACGGCCAATTTCGCCACGGCCATGGCCCGCTCGGTGGCCTTTTTCGACCGTTGGCTCAAACAACCCGTTGAGCCTCCCTCGCTCAGCGCCGTGCAGACCCCGACCGCCTTTGTCGGCAATGGCGTGGCCAATCTGCGGGCCGGACCCGGGACCCGCTTTGCCGTTAGCGGGCAAATGCAGCCCGGTGATCGCCTGCCCATTGTGGGTAGCACGCCCGATCGGTCCTGGTGGCAGGTGCAAACGGCCAACGGTCCGGCCTGGGTGGCGGCCGCGGTGGTGCTGGCGACGCGGGTGCGCGATGTCCCGGTCGTGGAAGCAGAAGCCGGACCGTAAAGGAAAGGGACGGGCTGTTTCACCCCTGAGCACCTGCCTGGGGATGCCCGGTCTCGAGGTCATCCGCTGGGGGCTGTGTATAATAGAGAAAACCCTCCCGCATTTGGCATGGCGAGGCGGCTCAGGCCGCCTCGCCATGCCAATGGGGAGGTCGTTACTCGTCCTCAGGATAAAAAGGACAGCCAACCTATGCCGACCTATGTGTTTCGTTGCGAGGCCTGCGCTACCGTGTTGGAACGCTTTATGCGCTTTGCCGACCTGGAGCATGCGCGCGACATGGTCTGCCCCCACTGTCAGGTAGGTCGCCTGCAACGGGTATGGACCGTGCCGTTGGTGTTGACCCTGAGCGAACGCCGTCCGAGCGAGAGGGGCTCCACATGCGGCTGCCAGAGTTGCCGTTGCCATTCGATCGGTGAATAATGGAAGGGAAATTCCCTTTGAAATCGGTCCGGAGGTTTCCCATGAAGATCGAGATTCTCGGTACCGGATGTCACAACTGCCTGGAATTGCAGCTGCGTTTGGGCGAGGCAGTAGCCGCTTCCGGTCGTCATGATATCGAAGTCGAATATGTCGATGACGAACATCGTATTCGCCGGTATATCCCCCTGGAGGAGGTACCGGGATTGGTCATTGACGGCCATCTGGTCAGCGAGCGCGAGGTCCCCAGCCTGGAACGACTGATCGCCTGGTTAAGGCCGCAAGCGGCCTGAACCTTGCCTCAACGAGGGCTTGTCCTCATGTTGCGCTGGCGCTGTTGCCAGACGTACAGCCAGTCGGCTAAGTCGGCGATAGCGTTCCAGTCGAATTGGGGGATATCCCAAGGCCAGCGGATGTCGCTGACCAGGGCCAAAAGCTCGTCGGGCCGGCAGAGAAGCTCGGGGCTGCGTTCCGAACGATGCAGCTCGATCTTGGGATAAGGCCCCCGGCGCAAGCCTTCGGTCACGATCAGATCCAATCCGGCGGCCTCGCGGGCCAGGATGGCGTGGAGATCGGCTCTCTCCGTTGCGCGGCGGAAGACGGCGGTCTCTACAGGGCTGATCCCGATAACCAGGGCGGCGCCGGCTTCGGCCAGGCGGAACGTGTCCTTACCGGGAGCATCGAAGGGCGTCGGATGGGCGTGATGCTTGACCACGCCGACGCGTAAGCCGCGTTGGCGCAGCTCGGGCAGGAGTTTGGTCAAGAAGGTCGTTTTGCCCGTACCCGAACGGCCGACAAAGGACACAATCGGCGGCAGCAGCCGCGCCTGCACGGCCGTCAGCACGATGGGCAACCAGTCCGGCGGGAGCGTGGTCACGGCCGTCAGAAGCTCATCCAACTCCTGGGGGAAGGGTGAACGGGGTGTGCTCATTGTCGTCGTGCTATCATGCGCTATCCCCGTGATTTTGACAAATGCCGGGGATAAACCGAAGATGCTGGTAGCGTTCATTCCTTTCCGTTGAGGTAGAAGTCACGTTTATGTCCGATCGTTCCTCCGCTCAGTCTCCTCTCGCTCTCTTCCATCCCGGCTGGTTCGGTGCCGTGATGGGTACAGCCGTTATCGGTGTGGCGGCGGCCCTCAATCCCGGTCATGTCACCGGCCTCAAGCCTGCGGCCACGGTTGTCGGTGCTGTGTTCGTGGTTTTGGCTTTGCTTTTGACCGTTGTTTTGGGGATTCCCTACGTGTGGCGTTGGTGGCGCTATGGCGAGGCGGCCCGTAGCGATTTGCGCCATCCGATTCTGGGCGCGCTTTACGCCACGTTCCCCGGCGGGTTGCTGGTGCTGGCTTCGGCTTTGGCCGGGGTAGGGCCGGCGTTTTTGCCTGCGCGCCTGATCATGCCGTTGGTGCTTGTAAGCGGGCTGGCCGGGATTATCCTGGCCCTTCTGATCGGTGTGGTTTTTCTCTACCTGCTGTTTGTGGCCGGGGAGGTGCGCCCGGAACAGACCAACGGCGGCTGGTTCATCCCGCCTGTGGTTGCCATCATCGTGCCCCTGGTGTTGGTCCCGTGGGCTGCCCAGGCTGCCCATCCGGCCCTGGCACGGGGCCTGGTTTTGGCCGGTTATGCTGCCTGGGGTATCGGTTTCTTTCTCTTCCTTCTGGTGGCCTCCTTGCTCTTCGCCCGGCTGATCTACCATCCTTTGCCCCCGGCCGGCCTGGCGCCTTCGCTGTGGATCGGCCTGGGGCCGATCGGAGTAGGGAGTCTGGCCCTGGTGCGGTTGGCCCAGGCCGGTTCGTCGCTTTGGGGTGATGCGGCTACGCTCGTCGTACACCTTTCGGCCCTGGCGGCGCTGGCCCTATGGGGCTTTGGTCTTTGGTGGTTGGCCATTGCTTTGCTCCTCTGGCAGCGCTACCGCCGGCATGGCCTGCCTTATGGGATCGGTTGGTGGGCGTTTACCTTTCCCTTAGGTGCCTATACCGTCAGCACGCTGACCCTGGCCCGCACCTGGCAGTTGCCGATTTTGGAATGGTTCGGCGCCGGACTCTTTCTGCTCCTGCTTGGCTTCTGGTCGGCGGTGAGTTACCGCACCTTGCTCGGGCTGCGCACCGGGGAGGTGTGGCGTCGGTAATAGAAGCGTCGTCGAAGAGAAAAACGTAAAATAAAACAAAAAAGAAAACCATCTATCACTATTAAGTGATAGATGGTTTTTATTTTTGCACTCGATTTATCCCAAAAGAGTGCGAAAAGCCGCTACATTCTCAGCAATACTACTTTCGCCTTTGAAAATAGCACTGCCTGCAACAAGAACAGTAGCACCGGCCTCAACGACGGCCCGCGCATTGCTCAATTTGATGCCACCATCCACCTCCAGCCAGGCGGAGGACCCGATGGCATCGAGCATCTGGCGCAGGCGGCGAATTTTGGCCGTGCTGCCGGGGATATAGCTCTGACCACCGAAACCGGGATTGACCGACATGATGAGGACCAGGTCCACAAAGGGTAAAATCTCCTCCAGGGTGGTCAGAGAGGTGGCAGGGTTAAGGGTCACGCCAGCTTTCACACCCAGGTCCTTAATGGCCTGGACGGTGCGATGGAGATGAGGACAGGTTTCCACATGAACGGTGATGATATCGGCCCCGGCGCGGGCAAAATCGGTCAGGTAGCGATCGGGAGCCTCGATCATCAGGTGCACGTCGAGCCAGGCGCCCAGTTCGTTGCACAGCGGCCGCAAAGCCTCGACGATCAAGGGACCGATGGTGATATTGGGCACAAAATGCCCGTCCATCACATCCACATGAAGCCACTCGGCCCCGGCCCGAATGGCCTCGCGTGCCTGGGCGCCGAGTTGGGTGAAGTCGGCCGAAAGGATAGAAGGAGCGAGTTTAACCGACCCTGGGGATGCCATGGATATCCTGCCAAGGAGCTTGGTAAAAGGTATAAACACCCATCGGTTGGGTCAAGTCTCAGGAAAGAAGATTATAGTATGATGGTTTACAGTTCGCTAAAAAAATGAAACCTGCCTAACCGAAAAGGCGAGATATGGGAGTTTTGCGGACGCTCACCCGGCGCCGTTGCCGAGCACGCCTTTGACGGCAGCCACAACGGCGGCAACGGTCAGGCCGAGTTGTTCGTAGAGCACTTGGGCCGGGGCCGAGGCGCCAAAACGGTCTAACCCGACGACGGCGCCATCCAGGCCGACATAACGGCCCCATGTCAGCGTGGCGCCGGCTTCGACGGCGACCCGGGCTCGGAGCGAGGGTGGCAACACATGGTGGCGATAGCTGGCGGGCTGGGCTTCGAAAAGTTCCCAACAGGGCATGGAAACCACGCGCGCCCGCACACCCTCGGCAGCCAGCTCGCGGGCCGCGGCCACGGCAAGATGGACTTCCGAGCCGCTGGCCATCAGGATCACGTCGGG
>Ga0197142_1005215_pt1 | contig 10251 bp, 4 predicted proteins | sample GBS60_MetaG_FD_148614 | JGI IMG/M metagenome (GOLD analysis project Ga0197142, IMG submission 148614) | Sediment microbial communities from Great Boiling Springs, Gerlach, Nevada, United States - GBS 60_MetaG | ecosystem: Environmental > Aquatic > Thermal springs > Hot (42-90C) > Sediment...
CTTATACATCTCAAAAGATTTATCATGAGAAAATAAATGAATATTATGCTGGAGTTTATCCGCAGATTTCTTTATCTGCTGGCTATACAAGAAATATAGATAAGCCAATTGCTTTTTTTGGTAGTGGTAAGGTTGAGATGGGTAAAAATAATTCATATTTGCTAAATGTTGATTTTTATCAAATACTTTGGGCCGGTGGGAAGGTAGATACAGGAATTGAAATGGCAAAAATATACAAGGAAATATCTCAAGAAAATACGCGGTTTACAAAAAATATGATAAAAAAATCAGTTAAATCACTTTTTTATTCTATTCTATATACACGGGAACTTGTAAATATAAATAAAGATATTCTTGAACTTGCAAAAAAACATTTAAAAACTGTTGAGGAAAAATATAAAGAAGGGCTTTTAAGTGATTTACATGTTCTAAGACAGGAAGTTGAGGTTTTTAATTCTGAACCTCAGTTGATTAAAGCAAATAATTTATATCTAACAGGAATTTTAAATCTCAAAAATCTTCTTGGACTTAATCTTGATGATGAAATAAATATTATAGGTAATTTTAATTGTAGCAGTGATGATGATTATAGTTTTGATGATCTTTATAGAAAAGCTATTATTAATAGACCTGATATGAGACTTGCTATTTTAAATAAAAAAATGAGTGAAAAGAAATTAAAACTTGAAAAAGCAGGACATTGGCCAACTCTTTCAGCATTTGCTACTAAGCAGTTTTCTGGTATGAGTGATAATGGCTTCCCAGATGATAAATTGAGAGGATGGAGTTTTTTAGCTGGTATTAGGTTTCAAATGCCTATTTTTAGCGGTTTTTCTGTTGTATCAAAAGTTAAACAAGCAGAGTATGACCTTGAGATTGCAACAAGAAATATAGATGACATATCAAGAAAAATTAAAATAGAGTTACAACAAGCTTTATTTGATTTACAAGAAGCATCCAAAAGAATAAAAAGTCAAAAAACATCAGTTAATAATGCAAAAAAAATGCTTGAAGCAACAGAGGTTAGGTTTAGAGAAGGATTAAGTTCTCAACTTGAGTTAAATGATGCAACGCTAGCATATAATTTAGCAAGGCTAAACTATAATCAGGCGCTTTATGATTTTTGTATTGCAAATGTTAATCTAGAATATATATTGGGAGGAGAAAAATGAAAAAAATAGCTATATTTATTTTATCTTGTTTTGTTTTATTGAGCTGTGGGAAAAATAAAAACGAAGTAATTAGTAATGATATATTTTATGTTCAAACTAAAAAAATTAAAAGAAAAGATCTTAAAAATGAGATAATTATTGCCGGAACTATTAAAGCGATGGATGAAGTAATTATATATCCTAGAATAAATGGCAAACTAATAAAAAATCTTGTTAAGGAAGGAGATAAGGTTAGAAGAGATGATCCAGTTGCTTTAATTAAAAAAGATGAAGTTGGTGTTGTTTATGAGCCTGCACCTGTTTATTCCACAATTGATGGATATGTTGGCAGAGTTTACCAAGATGTTGGTGCTGATGTAAATCCCCAGACGCCGATAATCCTTGTGGTTAATCAAAATTATGTTAGAGTTCAAGCAGATCTTCCTGAAAAATATGCTGGAAGGATTAAAATTGATCAAAAGATTTATGTAAAAGTTGATGCATATCCTGATAAGTTTTTTTATGGTAAGATTGATAAAATAAGTCCTGTTGTAGATAAAATTTCAAGAACTTTTCTTGTAGAATCTATTTTTGAGAATAAAGAAAATCTTTTGAAGTCAGGTATGACAGCAGAGGTACATATAATTTTAAATGAAGTGAAAAATGCAGTTAGTATACCTTTGTCATCTATAGTTTATAAGGATGGTAAGCCATTTGTATATATTGTAGATAGAGAAAATAATTTAGCTATTGAAAAGCAGGTTATTCTTGGTTTTAGAAATACAGATTGGGTAGAGGTTAAAAATTTAAAAGAGAATACAGAGATTATTACTGTTGGATTATATGGTATAAAGGATAAAGCAAGGATAAAAATAATAAAATTTGAGGAATAAAATTATATTTGTTTTTTTATAATTAAAAAGGAGTAAATATGAAACTTTCAGAGTTTTCAGTTAAAAGACCTGTTTTTACAACAATGATGGCTGTTGCTATAGTTGTGCTTGGAGTATTTTCTTTTATAAGAATAGGAGTTGATCTTTTCCCTAATGTTGAGTTTCCATTTGTAACTGTTCAAACAGTTTTAAAAGGAGCAAGCCCTCAAGAAATAGAGTCATCAGTTACAAAGGTTATAGAGGAAGCTGTTAATTCAGTTAGTGGGATAGAAGATCTTACTTCTACAAGCTATGAAGGTTTAAGTATTGTTTTGATAAAATTTGCTTTGGAAAAAGATCCTGATATAGCTGCTCAAGAGGTAAGAGATAAAATAAATACAATCCTTGCTAAACTTCCTCAAGGAACTGAAACTCCGGTAGTAAGCAAAGTAGATTTTGGTGCTATGCCAATTATGTCTATAGTTGTAGCAAGTGATAGAGATATAGTTTCTCTTACAGAAATTACTAAAAAGAAGATAAAAGAGGTGATAGAGACAGTAAATGGTGTTGGTTCTATTGATATTGTTGGTGGAAGAGAAAGAGAGATTCACATAATTGTCGATCCTTTAAAAATGCACGCATATAATATTTCTGCAAGAGAATTAACAGATGTTTTGAGACAGCAAAATATTGAGATACCAGGTGGGAATATCGAACAAAGAGATATAGATTATGTTTTAAGAACAATGGGAAGAATTTCAAAGGTTAGTGATTTTAATAATATAGTTATAAAAAATTATAATGGAAAACTCATAAGGATTTCTGATGTTGCAAAGGTTGAAGATACAGGAGAGGATTTGGAAAGTATTTCATATTTTAATGGCAAGCCTTCTGTTACGCTTGTAGTAAAAAAACAATCAGGTACAAATACAGTTGAGGTTATAGATAATGTAAAAGAAAAATTAGAAGAAATAAAAAAGACTCTTGAGAAAGATATAATAGTTGATATTATTGGGGACCAAAGTGTTTTTATTAAAGGTTCGGTTCGAGCTGTTGAAGAACATCTAATTCTTGGTGCTATTCTTGCATCTTTGGTTATATTATTGTTCATTGGAGATTTGAGAAGTACTATAATATCTGCAATAGCTATACCAGTCTCTGTAGTAGGGAGTTTTTCCCTTATGGAAGCAAGCGGTTTTACATTAAATAATATATCGCTTCTTGCTCTTGTGGTCGGAGTTGGCCTTGTTATAGATGATGCTATAGTTATAATTGAAAATATACATAGACATTTAGAACATAAAGATTCGACTTCATTTAAAGCTGCTATAACTGGTTCAAAAGAAATTGGTTTTGCTGTTCTTGCTATATCAATATCTCTTCTTGCGATATTTGTTCCTCTTGCATATATGTCAGGTATGGTTGGAAGATTTATGAAACAATTTGGGCTTACTCTTGCTTATGCTGTTATAATTAGTACATTTGTTGCTTTAACAATAACACCTTCTTACGCAGGTGTTTTTTTAAGAAGATTAAAAGAAACAGAATTTTCGAAGTTCGTAACAAGACTCAATAATTTTATAGCTGATTATTATATAAGGATTTTAAAGTTTGCTATAAATCATATAAAGCTTATGATAATATTAGCCATTTTGCTTATGATTTCAACTGTTCCTATGATTAAATTTATAGGAAAAGATTTTCTTCCTGTTGATGATACATCAATGTTTCAAGTTAATATAAAGGCTAAAGAGGGGACAAATTTAAAGATGATGGAAAAAATAGTATCCCAAATAGAAGAAGAGATAAAGGATGAAATACCTTATGTTATAAAAACTTTGAAAAATATTGGTGTTTCTGAAAGCGGTATTTCAAACAAGAATGAAGCCTATTTATTTTTTGAAATAGTTCCGATTAAAGAAAGAAGTATGAAACTTTCAGATATAATGATGAGGGTTAGAAAGATTTTGTTAAAATATGAAGGTCTTAAAACTTCTGTGGTGGTGGGAGGAAGGGGAAGTGTAGGAGGTATGAAGAATTACGAACTTGAGTATATAATAACAGGTCCTGATTTAGATATTTTAAATAGTTATGCCAATAAAATAATTGAAGAGCTTAGAAAGATTCCTGGGGCGGTTGATCTTGATACAAGTTTTACTAATGCAAAACCTGAATATAGAGTTATTATAGATAGGGATAAGGCCCATCAGTTAGGTGTTAAAATTGAAGATATAGCAACAAGTTTGAGAACACTTGTTTCAGGAAAAGATTCTGTAACAAAGTATAAAGAAGGGGATGAGCTGTATGAAGTAAAAATTAGATTAGATGAAAAGTGGAGAAATAGGCCAGAGGTTATAAAATCACTTCCTATCCCAAGATCTCAAAATGCTGAAGTTGTAAGGCTTGATAGTGTAGCTGATATAGTTGAATCATTTGGTCCTACTCAGATAGATAGATATAATAGGCAAAGAAAAATATCTATATATGCGAATGTAGAAGGTGAAGCTTCACTTTCAAAACTTTTAGATGTATGTAATATTACATTTAAAAATGTAAATTCTCTTCCTCAGTATTCTGCTTCCCCTGTTGGAAAAGCAAAGGAGTTTGGGAGAATGCTTAAAAGTTTTTTAATGGCTTTTATATTTGCATTTCTTTTTGTATATATTGTTCTTGCAGCACAATTTGAAAGTTTCATATATCCAATTTCAATTATAGTAATTCTTCCTTTAACACTGCCATTTGCATTGATGTCTCTTTATTTAACAGGTTCAAAAATTACCATATTTGGTCTTATGGGTATGTTTATGTTATTTGGAATAGTCAAGAAAAATTCAATACTTCAGGTTGATTATACTAACACTCTGAGAGAAAGAGGTATAGAAAGAGTTGAGGCAATACTTCAAGCAAATAGAACAAGATTAAGGCCCATACTTATGACCACTATAACACTTGTTTTTGCAATGATTCCGACTGCTCTTGGAACTGGGCCAGGATCTGCTATGAGAAATTCACTTGCAAGTGTTATAATAGTGGGTCAGATACTATCACTTTTAATTACTCTTTTAATGACTCCTGTAACATATATAATTATGGATAATATCCAAGAAAAATTTAAAACAAAGGTTAAACTTAATTCTGAGTAACATCTTGACATGTCAATATATATATCTTGACAATAAAGATTTCCTCTGCTATAATATAAATGTAATAGGTTTGTAAGGCAAATTTAATATGTTTGTAATATAGATATAGTACGATAATAGCAAACCCCGAGAAATCGGGGGGCGCAAAGCTAAGACTCCGGCAAAGCTGGAGGGTTAGGCTGCCGAAACTATGAATATATTATTTAAATATATATTAAGACCGTTATATATACAGAGTGTAATATCTGTATTTATAACGGTTTTTTTATTTGTAGAAAATGTTTTTTCTCAATCAGGTGGACAGCCTGGTGCTTTTATGAGTTATGGTGTTGGTGCAAGAGCATTAGGTATGGGAGGAGCATTTTTTGCAGTAAGTGATGATGCAACTGCAAGTTATTGGAATCCTGCAGCTCTTACCTTAATTGAAAGAAAGGAAGTTTCATTTATGCAGGCTCAAATGTTTGAACAAACTTCAATAAATTTTATAGGTCTTGCATTTCCTACAGCAGCAAGAGGAACTTTTGGTTTTTTTATAAATCAGATGACAAGTTCTGGCTTTGAAAAAATTGGTATAGATGTTGATCCAGATACTAATGAAATTATAAATATTAGAAATCTTGGTAGTTTTGATGTTAATGAAAGAGCTATAGGTTTATCATGGGGAAGAATGGTTTCTAAAAAACTTGCATTTGGAGTAGGTATAAGAAATATTTCTAGAATGGTTGATACATCACAGGATTCTTTTAATACAATTGATCTTGCAATGAATTTTAATGTTTCAAAAGTTTATAGAATGGCTTTTGGAGTTCAAAATATATTTTCTATGAAAAGTGGTGATACAGAAGATGATTTTCCAATTATTTTTAAACTTGGTCAATCATTTAGTTTATTTAAGGGAAGCCTTATATTTGATCTTGATTTATCCAAGACACAGGGTGGCGGTCAGAATATAAGATTTGGCGGAGAGTACTGGCCACTTTATTGGGCAAGTTTTAGATTTGGTGTTCTTGCAACGCCTCAGATTCAAGAAGCTTCTTTTGGAATAGGTTTAAAATATAAGGGATTAAATCTTGATATAGCACAAGGCATACATACACTTGGTAATACAACAAAATTTTCCGTTGGTTTTAGATTTGGTGAATCAACAAAAGCAAGACAAGATACGGAGATAAGAAATATAATAAGACAAGCAATGCAGTATTTTAAAGCAGGATATTTTTCAAAAGCTGTTGAGAAACTTAAAGCAGCTATTGATGCTGATCCTGGAAATTCAGAAATAAGAAATATGCTTGATAAACTTACTGCTGCAATTAATTACGTTCCTAATGCAACTGGTAATGATGAAATACAAACACTTATAAGAAGAGGAATTGTTGCTTATGTTGATGGAAAAGATTTAAGATCATCTATAAATCTATTAAGACATGCTTATAATAAAAATCCAAAGGATGATAAGTTGCTTTCACTTCTTAATATGATTGAAAAAGAGGCAGGTGTAAGTGAACTTACAAGAAGACCTGAAGGACCTGAGCTTTTTACACTAATAGATCAGAAGATTTATGATGCAAGACAAGCAATCTATGAAGGTAAGTATGATCTTGCTTTAAAAAGAGCTCAAGATATTCTTGATCTTGAACCTAATAATGAGACTGCTCTTGAGATTATGGGAAGTGCATTTTATCTTATGGATCAAAAAGCAAAAGCAAAAACTGTATGGGAAAAAGTTTTGGAAATAAATCCAAATAATAAAATGGTTAAGCAGTTTCTTAATCAGTTTTAAATAATATTTATGTAATTATTTTGTAACTCATAATAATATAAAATTATATTATGATAAATTTTCTTGTTTTAATTTCTTTTTTTCTATTTTCTCAAGATAAATCTGATAAAAATATAAGTTTGTTTTTATTTGAAAAACAATCTGAATTTAAAAAGGATATAGAAAATAAGATACAAAATAACATACTTGATCCGATTCTTGGGAAAGGAAGATCTTATGTTTTTGCAGATGTTGTTTTTGATATCGTTACAAAAAAGCAGGATCAAAGCAAAGAGGGTATTGGTGTCTTACAACAGTATAAGGAAAAAGGTGCAGGTGAAGAATATGGAGACACAGATTTTATTCTTCCAGGTATACCAAAACCAAAATCAATTCTTGGAGATAAAAAAAGACCTGAAGCTGCTCATGGTGTTCAAAAACAGCAAACTCAAAGCATTGAAGAGTTTAAATTTTCAATAATTCCTGAGATCACAAGATTTCAAGTAAATGTTATTCATGATGATACTTTGTCTAATGAACTTTTAATTATTGCAAAACAGAGAATAGAAGAGATGTTACTACCGTATAAGATATATGGAAAGGATCCACCCCTTGTGATCTTTAAACCAACAAAGTTTAGGAAAGTTGATATATGGGAAGATCTTAAAAAACCATCTGTTTATTTACCGCTTCTTTATGCTCTTCTTTTTTTGCTTTTACTTACATATCTTTTTGGACCTTTATGGTCATTTTTGAGGAAGTATATAAAAGCTATTATGGCAAAACCTGCTGCAGAGGTTAAGATTGAGGAAAAACCTGAAGAAGGTAAAGGTAAGGGGGAAGGGGAGGAAGAACAAAAACAAGAGTCACATCAAGAAATAGACATGAATTTTATTCAAAAGGAGGAGGAACCACAACCTCCACCAGAGGAGGATGAGTCTATGAAAAAATTCGAACCTTTTTCTTACATAAATGAAGAAAATCTTAAAAGACTCGTATATCTATTTTTACTTAGAAAAGAGGATCCTTGGATAATAGCGATAGTTTTAAGTTATTTAAGACCAGAACTATCAAAACAAGCATTTTCAATGCTTCCTGTGGAGCTTCAAGCAAAAGTTGCTCTTGAAGCACTTAAAGTTAAACAAGCAACAAGAGAGCAAATAGAGGCAATAGATAAGGATATAAGGGAAAATGTTGATTTTGTTATGGGTGGAGTTGAGCATTTAATGAAGATTTTAGAAGAAGCTGATGCTCAGACAAAGAATAATGTTCTTGAGTATTTAAAAAATCAAAAACCTGAAATATATGAAAAAATAAAATCAATACTTTTAACTTTTGAAGATCTTGTTTCTTTTTCTGATAAAGATATACAAACAATAATAAGAAATACTCCAAATGAAGTTATGGCGAAAGCTCTTAAAAATGCACCACCACAAATTGTAGAAAAAATTTTTAATAATATGTCTCAGGGAGCAAGAAATATTATAAATGAAACAATGGAGTATATGGGCGATGTAACTCTACAACAATCAGAGGAAGCTCAAGCAAAAATTCTTGAAATAATTAAAACTCTTGAAGCTGAAGGAAAGATAGCAAGTTATAGAAGAAATGAAGCAGGAAATATATATATAATAGAATCAGGAGATGTTTTATCTCAAAGGGAAAAAAAGATAGAGAAAATATCAGCACCTAAAGATAATGAGGATATAAATATTTATCTTTCTCAAGCAGTTGAGTTTTATAACTCTCAAAACTTTGAACAGGCAGTTGAGTATTTAAATTATGTAATTCAGAAAGATCCATCAAATATTACTGCATGGCAATATCTTGGGGCAACTTATTATGCTCTTGCTGATTATAATTCTGCTGTTAATGCTTATGAGAAATATGTTGAGTTAAGTGGTGATACTGAGTTTGAAAAATGGCTTAATGATTTTAAGAAAAGTCTCGGAATGTAACATTTTTTTAATCTTATTGCAATGGTATAATTTTAAAATAATATTATATGGCTGATAATAAAAATATACCTCCGCTTCCACCTTTTGGATTTAAACCACCTAAAAAAACAAATCCTATTCCTCCTTTAAAACCAAACCCAATTCCAGCTCCAAATATAGCTTCGTTTAATGTTCAGCAAGCGGCAAATATAGATAACCAGCATTTCAATGATTTAAAATATAGAGAAGAAAAAGAAAAGCTTGAAAAAAGAATTCAAGAACTTGAAAAAATGCTTGCCGAAGAGAGAGAAAAAATTCTTACTTTAACAATGAAAAGCCAGGAAGAACAATTGCTTGCTAAAAAACTTGAATCTTCTGTGAGAGAAGTTGAAGAAAAGTTTAGAATTGAACAAGAAAAAAAGCGTCTTGAAGAAGAAAAAGAAGAACTTAAAACCAGGATAAAAGAGCTTGAAGCTAAACTTATAGCAGAACGAGAAACATGGATGGAAACATTAAAAAAACAATTAAAAGAAAAAGAAGGTGCTTCAAAAGAAATAGAAGAGCATTTTATATTAAGATTTAAAGAGTTTGAAAGAAAGTATCTTGATGAAAAAGCTCAATGGCAAAAAAGCTTAAATCAAAAAGAAGAAGAAATAAGAAAATTAAAAACACTTCTTGATGAAAAACTTAAGATTGAAGATGAATATAATAAAATTATTATTGAAAGAGAATTTGATAAGAAAAATATAGAAGCTCTTAAGGAAAAAATAAATGAGCTTGAAAAAGAAAGAATATCACTTGATTCATATATAAAACAAATACCTGAAAAAGAAAAGGAAATAATACTTCTTAAAAATGAGATTAAAAATTTTACAGAAAAAGAAGCAATACTTAATAAAGAAATAATTGAACTTAAAAATAAATTAGCACAGATAAATGAAATAAATCTTATTGAAAAACATAAAGAGATAGAAAAAATAAAGTTTGAATATGAAAAGATCTTAAGAGAAAAAGAATTAACGATTTCTGAAATAAATGCTTCAAAACTCGAAATATCACAACAGAATGTTAAACTTAAATCTTATGTAGAAACGCTTGAAAAAAATATTTTAAATCTTAAAGGTCTTATTAAAGCATTTGAAAATGAAAAGAGAGATATTAAAGAAAAACTTAAGCATTTAGAGGATCTAAATATAAAACTTAAATCAGAGAATGAAGTACTTAAGAAAGAGATTGAATCTGAAGTAAAGAGGGTTGAGAATAAATATATTGAGATGATAAAGAGATTTGAAGATGAAAACACAGAATTATATAAACAACTTGAAGATAAGGATAAGAGATATAGTTTAGATGTAAGGAAATATAATGAGGAGTTAGAAAAGCTTAGAG
>Ga0197142_1005216_pt1 | contig 10249 bp, 5 predicted proteins | sample GBS60_MetaG_FD_148614 | JGI IMG/M metagenome (GOLD analysis project Ga0197142, IMG submission 148614) | Sediment microbial communities from Great Boiling Springs, Gerlach, Nevada, United States - GBS 60_MetaG | ecosystem: Environmental > Aquatic > Thermal springs > Hot (42-90C) > Sediment...
TTAGAATGGATACTGGAAGTTGGGGCAAAGGTGGCTCAATTCCACTTCCTGATGATTGGATTAAATTAAAAGAACTCTTAGATTTTGATGATATATATGATAGATGGGTAACTGAAACCCATTTAGTTCTCCAAACCGTTAAACCACACCCTAAGGGAAAAAATCCGGGCGACGTATGGGAAATTAAACTTCAACCACTTTCAGAAGCACACTTTGCAACCTTTCCGGAAGAGCTCGTTAGAAAATGTATTGAAGCAGGATGCCCTGAGAATGGATTGGTCCTAGATCCTTTTGCTGGTTCAGGAACTGTTGGAAAAGTGGCTAATGAATTAAACCGAAATGCAATTTTGATTGAACTAGTTGAAGATTATCTTAACATAATTAAAAAGAGATGTAAATATATCAATGAAGTTATCCACATTAAAAGATTTTGAATTAGAAGAACTAGAAAGAAAATTTTTTGAATTCATTCTTTTACATCTAAAGCAAGATATTAAAAGTTTAATTACAGGATTAAATTCAAGAATAAAGATAGTTAATGACTGGTATGATAAATTTACTAACACAGCAAGACCTGGTTATAAGTCATCAGATTTAGATAAAGGAGCCGAGAGAATTTTTCACAATTTTTTTGCACCAATATTGAAATTTCCTAACTCTTCCCCTATCGGTTCTGATTTAATGTTTGAACATCCAGATGCTTTTATTCATATCGAGGTAAAAACCGCATTGATTGATAATCCTTCCGATTACAAAGGAAAAATAAATATTGCCATCAATCAAACTTCATATTCAATTCCAGGAAAATTTATTCCAAATCTTCCATGTTATTATCAAGTAAAAAAAGACAAATTTAAACCATGTTTGACTTACGCAATTCAAATTATTCACGAACATGCAAAACCAAATATTAAAGCTCTACTTTTAATTTGCATTCCCAATGGTCAACTGTATAATCACTATCAAGATAAAATTTTTAGAAGCGGAAAAAGTGGAACTGTCAAACAAAGAGATTTCCGATTAATTATTGTTTAGAACCTTACTTCAAACTTTTATCAACTAACAAGAAAAAAGTTTTTAGAGTAGAGTTGATTTACTTAGATAAAAGTTTAAAACCCGAAGAAATTACAAATCTCAAAAATATACCTATTCATAGTTTAGATGTTTAATTTCCTTTATAATACAATAAATCAGAGGTGACCATGAAAAATATCATTTCAATTTTACTCGTTTCACTTGTTTTATCATTTCAGCTTTCAGCACAATCTTTAAAATCACCAGAAGAATTTCTTGGATTTAAAGTGGGAGATGACTACAAAGTTGCTAACTACGAAACAATCCAGAAATATTTCCAACATCTTGCTGAAAATTCAAACATGATTGTGTATGAAGAGATCGGGAAAACAGTCCAAAATCGAGATATGTTTATGGCAATAATCAGCACTGAAGAAAATTTAAAAAATCTGGAAAAGTATAGAGAAATCTCCCGCAAACTTGCTGATCCAAGAAATCTAACTGAAGAAGAAGCGAAGAAATTAATTAATGAAGGAAAAATTGTTGTTTTAGTCACCTGCAATATTCATTCAACTGAAATTGCATCAGCACAAATGTCAATGGAATTAGCTTATAAATTGATTACCAGAACAGCATCCGAAAAAACTAACAAAGCTCTTAATGATGTGATTTTTATCTTAATGCCTTCAATAAATCCTGACGGCTTAACCATGGTTGTTGATTGGTACAACAAATATTTAGGTACTGAATATGAAGGAAGTCCAATGCCTTGGTTGTATCATGTTTACGCCGGACACGATAACAACCGCGATTGGTTTATGTTTAATCTTCCAGAGACAAGAAATGTAATTGAAATCGCTTACAGAAAATGGATTCCCCAAATCTGGCTCGATCAACATCAAATGGGAAGTAGTGGAGCAAGATTATTCTTAGTTCCCTACAAAGACCCAATTAATCCAAATGTTCATCCTTTAATCTGGAGATGGCAAAAGGTGATAGGAGGAATTACAGCTCTTGACTTAGAGAAACAAGGATACACTGGAATTATTGACCAGGCAATTTTTGAAGCATGGTGGCAAGGTCCAGCAAGTGATTGTGGTTTATGGCATAATCAAATTTCACTTCTTTCAGAAATGGCAAGTTGTAACATTGCAAGTCCAATCTATATTGACCCATCAGAGATAAAAGCAACACCAGAAATTACGCCTTACGATATTCGAACAAACTATCCAAATCCATGGCGTGGTGGTTGGTGGAGATTACGAGATATTGTCAACTACGAATTAGCTCTCACCTATAGCTTGATTGAAATTGCATCTCAATTCAAAGAAGATATTTTGTATGACTATTACTTGATGGGAAAAGATGCAGTTGAAAAAGGTTTGAAAGGAAATCCTTTTGCGTTCATTATTCCGAGAGAACAAAATGATCCGGTCACTGTTTCTAAAATGATTGAAGTGCTTCAATTTGGTGGAGTTGAAGTTCATTTTATGGATGAAGAATTTCAGATTGACAATGTCATTTATCCTGCAAATAGTTATGTTATTTATTTAGCTCAACCTTATGGACGATATGTAAAAGATTTATTTGAAGAACAATTTTATCCCGATTTAAGAAAATCAAGGAAAGAATCACCTGTTCAACCCTACGATATTACAGGTTGGACTTTACCTTATCTTATGGGAGTCAAATTTTTCCAGATTGACAAACCATTCTCGTTAAATGCCAGATTAATTACTAATCCAAACTATCCAGAAGGAAAAGTGACATCTACAACTGGCAAATTTTTTATATCTCAGGCTGGTCCTAATGTTAATTCAACACTGATTAATAGACTTCAAAAAGAAAAAATTCCTGTTTACTGGTTGATTGAGGAAATTCAATCAAATGGAAAAAACTATCGTAAAGGTTCTGTCGTATTTCCAATCAACAATGAATCAATTGAACTTGCAAAAAAATGGGCAAGTGATTTACACCTTACTATTGACGCAATTCAAGATGTTGAACAAAATAAATTGATGAATCTGAAAAAAGTTCGAGTAGGTTTATATAAACCATTCACAGCAAATATGGACGAAGGCTGGACAAGATTACTTTTAGAAAATTTTGAATTTGACTTTGTTTCGATGGAGAATAAAGATTTCAAACAAAAAAGATTGAAAGACCGTTTTGATGTAATCATAATTCCTGATATGAGTGGAGATTTAATAAAAGAAGGGAAGTTCACTGGTGAAATGGCGAGATTTAATCGACCAAAACCACCAGAATATGACAGCGGTATTGGAAAAGTTGGAGTTGAAAACTTAAAGACATTTGTCGAAAAAGATGGTGGATGTTTAATTACAATTGGTGAAGCCTGCAATTTCGCAATTGAAGATTTAGGATTAAGAGTTACTAATGTTTTGAAGAATGTAAAGAGTGATGAGTTTTATTGTCCTGGCTCACTTCTTAGAATTTTAGTTGATAATAATAATCCAATTGGTTATGGTTTCGAAAATGAAGTAATTGGTTTTGTTAAACAAAGCATTGCATTTGCAACTACAATTCCATTCGGACAATATGATAGAAGCATAGCTGCTCGTTATCCAACAAAGGATATTTTTAAATCTGGCTTTTTACATGGAGAAGATTATTTATATAACCGTGCTGCAATCGTTAATGTAAAGCAAAAGAAAGGAAATGTAGTTTTACTTGGATTTAAAGTTCAAAACAGACATCAAACATTTGGAACATTTAAGTTTTTATTCAATGCAATTCATTCGGCTGGTGCTGAATAAAGTTGTTTATCATGTTGATTAAATATAAAATGATTTGTCACACTGAGCCTGTCGAAGTGGGACAGCAATTTTTAGAAATGTTTAATTTGAGTGTGATTGAAGGTGGACAATCGGATAATTTGAAAACTCAAAACTTTTCTTATCAGACTTTGATTTAGACTATTGTGATTATGTTCTTTGCAACAATTTAAATCTCAAAAACCCTAGAAAGGACACGATAAGCATTTTGCTTCCAGGTATAATTTTGAATTACATCTTCTCTTGCTTTTTTACCAAGTCGAGCTCCTAATTCCGGATCTTTAAAAAGTCGAAATATACATTTTACAAGTTGATCAACATTACCAGGAGAAAATTTTAAGCCATTAATCTCGTTTTGGATTATTTCACCAATTTGTTCCAGATCACTGGCAATTATTGGTTTACCCATTGCCATATATTCAAATAGCTTCGTTGGGGAACCAAAAAATTTTGTTCCATCTTCAAAACCAAGATGTGGTGAAACTAAAACATCACAGGCAGCTAAATATTCTGGTGCTCTATCGTGCGGTATTATTCCAGTAAAAATAATTTTCTCATCCAATCCCAGTTGATGAGTTTTTAATTCAAGATTAGATTTCAAATTTCCATCACCAATCAAAAGAAATTTAATCTTATCGTTTTGTTCAATCACTTTAACAGCTGCATCAAATAAAGTCTCCACACCATGCCAGCGTGAAAATGTTCCTATAAAACCAACAACAAAATAATTTTCAAGTTTTAATTCTTTTTTTATTTGATTTCCATCCACATCTGGTGAAAATTTTTCCGGGTCAACTCCATTTGGATTAATTACTATCTTACTTTCATTTTCACAAAAATCTTTTATCTGATTTTTTGTGACTTCACTAACAACACCAATCACATCAGCATTTTGAAGAGCAAAATTTTCAATCTTTGTTGCAAGCTTCTCAAAAAATAATCTACTCCAATTCTTCTTAGCCCAGACTTCCGAGTTATTGACTTCCAGAATTAATGGAACATTAAACTTCGATGCTAAAATTACACCACTTGCATTAAAAACAGAATGTCGCTGGTATATCACACCAATCTGAATATTTCTAAAACAACTCTTCAATTTTTTAATTACCCTGAAATGATAATCAATCATCTGGATTTCATCAAAGAAATCCAGGAAAGTATTTGGTTTGACTATTATTGAAATTGGATGATTAATGAGAGGAAAATCTGCTGAATATATTGTTTCAAAACCGAGCTGTTTTGCACCATTTATGAATCCCTTGATATGAGTAACTGAGCCACCAGCTAAAATTTTTCCCGCAAGATCAGTTCTTAGAAATAAAATGTTTTTGTCCCCTGGATCAAAATTTTTCTTCTGTCTAATCTTCAAAGGATAATAAAGGTAAAAAACAAGATAAGCTTTGATCAGGATGAAGATTGAATAAACCAATCCAATTAAAAGTCCTGGAAGTAAATCGAATATTAATTTGAATTTTGATGTAATCAAATAATCTTCATCATTAAATAAAATAAAATGATTGGCAGATTTTGAAATTAAAGCAAGTATTTTGATGGATGTCTTAGTTCGATTTACCTGACTATTTACATTTGAAATAATGACCAGGTCATATTTTTTTTCTCTTGTCTTTTTAGCAATAGAAGAAAGACCTGATCCAACAAAATCCGATTTTGAGAGAATTTTTATATTAAAATCGAAATTTTGTTGAAGCAATTTGACAATTTCAGAATCCTCAAAAGCAATTAATAAAACTTCACGAAAATCCTTCGATCTCAAATAATTTAGAAGTTTCGAATAAGCACTTTCCATCTTTATGAAATTTCAGTTTTCTTTTTTCTGAAATTTTTATAACCAGTTACTGCCAGTAAAATTAAAACCAGGGCGTTCAACCCAAGCGAAATATTTTTTCCAAGATAATAGCTTAAAGGCTCGTATCGAAATTCCACTTTATGTTTTCCTGGCGGGACAAGAATAGCTCGACCATTGTGATTGGCTCTATAAATTTTTGTTTCTTTTCCGTCTATGAAAGCTTTCCAGCCAATGTTATAATAAGTATCACCAAGAAAGAGTAGATTATTTCCGGAAGCATTCACATCCATCTCAATATTTTCAAAAACATATTTTGTAATGTTTACATAAGCAGTCGAATCTGGAGGATCGATTTTACCAAAATCAAGTTTAGTATCAGGAGCAAATTGAAGTACCTCAGCGGGATCAATTTCGTTGTTCTTAATCTTGTTTAGAAAATCAAGTGGAGGCATATGTTCAAATCTTTGAACAAAGTAAGCCCTTGGAAGAGCAAGCCTGTTCAAATGAACGGTAGTCATTTCATCCTGATAAATTACCTCAAAATAAGGATCTGGAATTGGCTTTTCTGTAATAATGTATTTTACATTGAACATCCTCCACAAAGTTGGATTCGGCAAACCAATTACATCAATTAAATCTTGATAAGCTCTCGGTTTTGCACCACTGTATCCATAAAAATCTTGTAATAAGAAAGTTACATGATAATTCGAGTGATGATTAATTGCACCAAGTGAACCATCATTTTTTAAATTCAGAATTCTATAGACCGAAGTATCTTTTTTGATTGCTTTTACCCATTCAGGTGTTTCGAATTCTTTCTGCAACTGAGTTTCATCATATTTTCTCATCCCTCTGGAACTTATTCTAAACAGATCAAAGACAGTTAAAATAACAATCGCAAGAACAAGAAACTGATAATTTAATTTCCCTTTGAGATAAAGCAATGTTAAACCGAGTCCAGCAATTGCAACTGCAAAGGCAATTAATGAATCTTCATAAAACATATTAAAAGTATAATCATAAAGTTGAGGATGCACTTTCTGGCTATCTCTTAAAAGTCCAGTATACCAGTCTTTAATCGGTGCATTTAAAACAATAAATATCAAAAACAATCCAGCGAAAAAATAAAGTAGATAACTTATTAACGATGTATTGATTTTTCCTTCGCCATGTTTGAATTTGTAAATCGAATAAAGTCCAAACGCAGCCAGAATAGGAAATGAAATCTGGACAAGATTCAAAATCATGCTGGGAACACGAAACTTGTTAAAGAATGGGAAATAATAAAACATCAAATCGTAAACGATCGGGAAAGTTCGACCAAATGAAATTAAAACTGAGATTACAACTAAAATTGTCAGAAACTGAACAAAAGGATTTTTACGGTTAAAGTAAATTCCCAGCAATCCAAAAATGAAAACCAAAATTCCCATATATTGAGGAACATCCACAAAAGGCATCTGTCCCCAATATGTATTCACATCAACAGGCTGATTTTGTGTAAGTTCACCTTGATAAACAGAATTTCCATAACCATAAAATGAAGGCATAATCCAGGTCAACATTTCACCTGGACTGAAAGACCAGTTAGTCGCATATTCATAATCAAGTCCACCTGTTGTTTTCTTTTCCGGTGGATTAACTTGCTCAAGAATGCTCGGTGTACCACGAATTGAAGTTGGGTTGTATTCATAAATTGCCCAGTATTGGTCAATTGACATTCCAGCAGCTAAAAGAGATGCGAAGATAAAAATCACACCAATTTTCAAAAGATTAAAAACAGTTTTTGATTCTTTATTTATCAGGTGACGAATTATGAAATAGACAAAGTAAATTAAGACAGCAAAAAAAGAATAAAATATTTCCTGAATATGAGCAGATAAAAGTTGAATATGAATAACCACAATCAAGAACAGAAAGTCAAAAAGTGAAACTTTATGTTGAAGCCTTTCCAGAGCCAAGAAAAGAAATGGTATCATACATAGAGTTATCATTTTTGTATTGTGACCAATCGGGATAAATATTATCATTCCAGTCGAGAAAGTAACAGCAATGCTTGCAAAAAGTGAAGTTAATCTATCAACTTTTTTATAACGAAGAAAAGCATAAGTTGTAACTGCAAGAATATAAAAATAAAAAGTTGGGCCTGCCGATTGTTCATTTGTAACAGATTTGAAAATTGATTCAATAAAATGGAGTATATAAAGAATTAAATCAAAAGCTCTTAAGTCGATCGAAGTAATATAAGCTGGCATCCCCATAAAAATATAAGGATCCCATAGAGGTTGTGTTCCAACTTCACGAGCATAGGCAAGATAATTCTTCATTGCCATCGAAGTTGTAATATCTCCCGAAACAAATGTTAACGGTCCAAAAAATACATCACCAAAAAAGATATAAAGCAATATTAAAGGCAGAAGTATAATCACATAGTCCTGATATTTTTCGGGAATGAATTTATCGAGTGAAAAATTTGTGAAGAAGTTTTGCTTTGATTCTTTCCTGACCTGTTTTTTTTGCTTAGCCATAAATTTTTTCTCCATTAAAATTTATTTTCAAAAACAAATATAATGATAGAACTTCCTAGATGATTTTTATAATCTGGTAATCGAATCGATAATTTGAATCAATTTCTGTGTAATTCTTTCTCTTGTTAATTCGTATTTCTCTGAAGACTCAACTTTTTGTAATTCACCTTTTTGCCATTTAGTAAACAATTGGTGTATCAAGTCTTTCATTTTTGATTTTTCATCATAATCTATAGCAATACCTTGTTTAACATAGTTAATTAAACGAGCAGAAACTCCATTTTCAGGTCCAATTACTAGAACAAAATTCCCCGATGCGATATATTCAAAAATTTTCCCCGGTAAAATTTCGTTACTTGTTTCGACACGATTCACAATCATTATTAACAAATGTGAATTGAAAACAAGCTCAAGAACTTCGCTATGACTTAAGTAACCGTGATCAATAAAGTTTTTGTAAAAATTCATTGCTTGAATTTTTTGTCTGATTTCATCATCCATCACACCAGCAAAATGAAACTCAAAGTTGTTTGAAAAATCTGGATTTTCATTTGCAAGTTCTTCCAGTGCTAACCACAAACTTTCTGGGTTTCGAGTGAAAGGCATGTTGCCTGTATAAGTAATTGTGAATTTTGATTGTGGTTTTAACTTAATGTTTTGAAAGTCTTCGGGATCGAAACCATTTGTCAGAACTTCGTAGTTATTTTTAATTCCCTTTGATTTGATAATTTTCAAATATCCTTCGCTTGCTGCAACAATATAATCAGCATATTTCAAAACACTTCTCTCAAGTTTTGAATCAATCCACTCTGCAAGCTTTGTTCTTTTAATTCCTGAATAATAATCAATATCTGTCCATGGATCACGAAAATCAGCAATCCATTTAACTCCAGTTTTCCTTTTCAATGATTTTGCAATTAAATGAGTTGTATGTGGCGGACCTGAGCTTATAATGACATCAATTTTTTCTTTTTTAATTAGTTGTTTTCCTTCTTTCACTGCAAATGGTAACCACCCAATTTTTGCATCGGGTAGAAAAAAATTTAATCTCAAAAAGACAGATATTCTTTCAGCAATGGATTTGTGATTATCTTTTATAAATGCGACGGGGATCTTTTCGTCTGATTTTCTGCCAGTAATTTTTCGATAAATTCCAAAAGGAGTCCAGAATTTCGTTTTGACTATTTTTGTCTCTGAAGGAATTTTTTCAATTAATGAAAAATCAAGATCTGGATAATCAACTTTGTCAACAGTTAAAACAAAGGTTTGAAAACCATATCTGTTTAAGTATTTGAGAAATTTTAAAACACGCTGAGTTGCTGCTCCAGCTGCAGGTGGAAAATTATAAACGACAAATAAAACTTTTCTGTTTTCCATTTGTTATAGTTTTACATTCTTAAAAATTAATTACTTGATATCGATTGATTTCAAATTATTATTCAAACAATGCAAAATTGCAAAAAAGAAGGCACAAAAATGTGCCTTCTTATACTGATTATTTCGAAACTTTACTTTCAAATTATTCTTCTTCTCTTACTTCAAGAAAATCAATTATGCCTGCACCTTCCCGAACAATTTCAGGTTCTTCGCCACTGAAGTCTATAATGGTGGAAGGCAAAGTTGAAAGTGGACCTGAATAAAGGATTAAATCCACAAGTTTTCCATAATGTTTTACAATAGATTCTTCATCGTTTAGTATTTCACCTTTTTCATCTGTAACGCTAGTGCTAACAATTGGATGACCTAATTCTTTTGCAAGAGTTTGAGCAACCAAATTATCTGGTACACGAATTCCAACCGTTTTTCTTTTGCTCCAGAGTTTCTTTGGCACTTCACGAGCTGCAGGAAGAATGAAAGTATAAGGTCCAGGAAAAGCATATTTCAAAAAACGATAAACCTGAGTTGAAACTTTTGCGTATGTTGCGATATCTTTCAAATCAGCGCAGATGAAGCTCAGGGGTTTATCTTTTAAGAGAGGTTTGATTTGATAGATTCTTTCAATTGCTTTTTTCTGAAAGATATCACAACCAAGACCATAAACAGTATCGGTTGGATAAATGATCACCCCTCCATTCCTCAAAATTTCGACCGCTCTATTGATGAAA
>Ga0197142_1005220_pt1 | contig 10247 bp, 9 predicted proteins | sample GBS60_MetaG_FD_148614 | JGI IMG/M metagenome (GOLD analysis project Ga0197142, IMG submission 148614) | Sediment microbial communities from Great Boiling Springs, Gerlach, Nevada, United States - GBS 60_MetaG | ecosystem: Environmental > Aquatic > Thermal springs > Hot (42-90C) > Sediment...
CATCCTCGATGAAGAAAGAAGGGATGCAAATGATCCGTTTTTGACTGCGTTACAGGCTGGAATTGAATACAAAGTTTCAGAAATGATAACAGTAAAATTTTCACCCACATACTACAATTTTTCTAATCTAAAAGACTATTCTTTAGCTCACAGGTCAGTAGTTAGTAACTCTGTTAGAGATTATACAAATAACCGTGTGATCTACGATTACGATTCAGTGACTCTTATGGGTGAAGTGGGATTTAAAATTTCTCCAGTAAAGGTAAGTATCTTTGGAGAGTACGTTAATTCAGATGCTGAAAGAGACGATTCTGGTTATCTTTATGGCTTTGCCGTTGGTACACCAAAGCTCAGTAAATTAGGAGATTGGGAATTCAGATACAATTATAGAAAGTTAAAAAGAGATGCTTGGCCAGATGCTTTGCCAGACAGCGATTTTTATAGCGGAGCCACCAATGTTAAAGGCCATGAAGTTGAATTGACCTTTGGCTTGGCCAAGAATGTAACCTTAGGTTTTGATTTTTACAAATCCAAGCCCATAGAAAGAATTAGAAACACTAATAAAAATGAAATTATAATGGATCCCAGAAACGAGGAAACCTTGATCCAAGTTGACTTGGTGGTTAAGTGGTAGTAAAGTTTAAAAAAGCCTTAATTGAAGAAGGTGACACGTGTGTGGGAAAAAATTTATATAACACTAACAGATTTCTAACGAGTTAGGTTTAATCTAACAAGTTAGGTTTAATTTCATAAAAAATCTTAAGTAGGAGGAAGTGCAATGTTAAAAAAGATTGTTTTTGGAATGGCTATAATAGCTCTTGTAATTGCCTTGGGCACCAACAAAGCAATGGCCGATAAAAAGGTTATAAAAATCGACGGTTCAAGCACAGTTTATCCCATAACAGAGGCAATGGGAGAGGAATATCAGAAGGCCAAAAAGGGTACGGTGCGTGTGACTGTTGGAATCTCAGGCACAGGAGGTGGTTTTAAAAGGTTTTGCAGGGGTGAAACGGACATTTCAAATGCCTCAAGACCAATACTGAAGAAGGAAATAGAGGCTTGTAAAGAAAGCGGGATCGATTATATTGAACTTCCCGTTGCCTATGATGGATTGGCTGTAATTGTCAACCCCAAGAACGATTGGGTAAAACAGCTTACAGTGGAAGAGCTTAAAAAGATGTGGGCACCTGAAGCCCAGGGGAATATCTCCAAATGGAACCAGGTAAATCCTAACTGGCCAGATGCACCTTTAAAACTCTTTGGCCCAGGGGTTGATTCTGGAACCTTTGATTATTTTACTGAGGCAATAGTTGGAAAAGCCAAGGCATCTCGTGGGGACTTCACCGCAAGTGAAGATGACAATGTCCTTGTGCAAGGTGTTGCAGGGGATAAATACTCCCTTGGGTATTTTGGCCTTGCTTACTACGAGGAAAATAAAGACAAATTAAAGCTTGTGCCAATTGTGAATCCAAAGACAAATCAAGCAGTTTTGCCTTCGTTACAAACTGTTATGAGTGGTGAGTACAATCCCTTGTCAAGGCCACTTTTCATATATGTGAATAAAAAGGCAGCTGAAAGGCCTGAGGTAAAGGAATTTGTTGAATTTTATATTAAAAATGCCCCAAAATTGACCAAGGAGGTTGGCTATATTCCATTGCCTTCAACGGTATATGATTTGGTTAGTGAAAGATTTGCAATGAAAAAGACAGGGTCTGTGTTTGGAGGTGAACCTGAAGTTGGTCTTAAGATAGAAGAGCTGTTGAAAAAAGAGCAAGGTAAGTAATCATACAAAGTGAATGGCTTCCCTGGACAGGGAAGCCGTGAAAGGCTTAAAAGAAAGATTATGATTCAATGGACAAGAAAAAAGGACTTGGCGGAGAATCCTTTAGAACAAAGTGTGAGAGTAGTAAATTACTTGAGTTCTGGCAAGTCTTTAAAAGAGAAATTAATTGAATGGGTTCTTCTATTTTGTGCTGTTTTTTCCGTTGGAATTACCATTAGCATAGTAGTTATACTGTTTTGGGAAGGATTAGAATTTTTTAAGGTTGTAAATGTATTTGAATTCCTTACGGGAAGAGTTTGGACTCCCTTATTTGTCAATCCCCAATATGGTGTGCTACCTTTAGTGGTTGGTTCATTACTTGTGACTGGTATAGCAGTTTCAATTGCTTTGCCTATTGGACTCATCATAGCTATTTATCTCAGTGAATATGCTGGAAGAAGGTTTCGGGAGATTATTAAACCCGTATTGGAATTACTTGCAGCTATACCTACTGTTGTTTATGGATACTTTGCACTGCTGTTTGTAACACCATTACTGCAGAAGATTATCCCTGAGCTATCTGGTTTTAATGCACTAAGCCCGGGCATTGTAATGGGAATAATGATAGTGCCCTATGTGAGTTCTATTAGTGAAGATGCGATGAGTTCAGTACCCATGTACATAAAAGAGGGTTCATACGCCTTGGGTGCAACGAGGTTTCAAACTGCAATTAGGGTTGTGGTGCCCGCTTCATTTTCAGGCATTGCTGCTGCTTTTATTATTGGAATCTCAAGGGCCATTGGTGAGACGATGGTGGTTGCCATAGCAGCAGGTATGATGCCCAATCTGACGCTGAATCCCTTGGAACCTGTGCAAACCTTTACAGCATACATTGTTCAGATAAGTTTAGGAGACGTCCCACATGGTACTTTGGAGTATAGTACAATATTTGCTGTTGGGATTGTTTTATTTTTCATTACATTGGGTTTAAATGTCCTGAGCTTTTTCCTTGCAAGAAAGTATCGTGAGAGGTATTGAAAGTGTATTTTAAAATTAGAAGAAGTGAGTACGTAGATATAATATTTGCCATTTTTGGTTTAGTGGTTTGTTTTGCTATCCTTAGTATAATAGCTATCTTGTTGGGAGATTTGATTATTTCAGGCTTGCCAAGACTCACAGCTAAATTCTTCTTGTCCTTTCCATCTCGATTCCCTGAACAAGCTGGAATCTTATCTGCTTGGGTAGGAAGCTTGTTGGTCATTTTTATAACCGCTGTTTGCGCAGTGCCAATTGGGGTATGTGCTGGTATATACTTGGAAGAATATGCTCCCAAAAACTGGTTTACAAATATCTTAGAGATAAACATTGCCAATTTAGCAGGAGTACCATCAATTATCTATGGGTTGCTTGCCCTTGGATTGTTTGTTTATATGCTGAATTTTGGAGAAAGTATCCTGACCGGTGGACTTACATTAGGACTTTTAATATTGCCAATCATTATTATGGCAACAAGGGAATCAATAAGAGCTATCCCCCAAGACATAAGAGAGGCCTCCTACGCATGTGGAGCAACCAAATGGCAGACTGTTAGATGGCATGTGATACCCTATTCAATGGGCGGGATTTTAACGGGAGTAATTATAGGTGTTTCAAGGGCCTTCGGTGAGACCGCTCCGCTCGTTACTATAGGTGCACTAACATATATTGCCTTTTTACCCACTTCTCCTTTGCAGCCTGAATTTCCTTTTGTTTCGTTTAAGTGGTTGTTTGATGCCTTTACCGTGTTGCCGGTACAGATGTTCAATTGGATCTCTCGGCCTCAGAAGGGTTTTCACATTAATTCTGCAGCAGCAGCTGTAGTACTTATGACTTTATCCCTAATGATGAATGCCATTGCCATTTATCTTAGGTTCAGGATTAGGAGGAAAATAAGGTGGTAGGGCAGGGCGAAACGGATGAATTAAAGGCACAGGTTAGAAACCTTAATTTTTATTACGGAAAGAATCGAGTTTTGAAAAATGTGAACTTAGACATAGTCTCAAGAAAAGTTACTGCTCTTGTTGGGCCATCGGGATGTGGAAAGACCACATTTTTAAGATGCTTTAATAGGATGCATGACCTATATCCAGACAACAAATATGAGGGAGAGATAATCCTATATCCCGAAAACATAAATATAGTATCAAAGGATGTGGATCCAAGGATGGTTAGGATGCAGATTGGTATGGTGTTTCAAAAACCCAATCCTTTTCCTAAATCAATTTATGAGAATGTTGTCTATGGCCTAAGGATCAGAGGAAGCAACCAAAAGGGTAAGCTTGACGAAGTGGTTGAAAGGTCACTTCGCTTGGCTGCATTGTGGGATGAAGTAAAGGATAGGCTCTTTAAACCAGCATACGACCTTTCAGGTGGGCAGCAGCAAAGATTGTGTATTGCAAGGGCACTGGCAACTGACCCACAGATTCTGCTGTTTGATGAACCTACTTCTGCCCTGGATCCAATAGCAACGGCAAAGATAGAGGAATTGATGGAGGAGTTAAAAAAGAAGGTTACAATAATAATCGTAACCCACAATTTGCAACAAGCTGCAAGGGTTTCCGATTATACAGCCTTCATGTACCTTGGCGAATTAGTGGAATATGGTTCAACTGAAAAGATGTTCACAAATCCATCCAACAAACTCACCCAAGAATACATTACAGGCAGATTTGGATAACATAATGAAATTGGAGAAAAAGAATGTCAAAAAGGCTACAAAAGCAAATAGCTCAATTAAATGAAAAATTGTTGGGATTAGGCATATTAGTCGAAAACAGAGTGAATCAGGCTGTTAATGCGCTAAAAAGTAGAGATCTCAATTTGGCAAAGATGATTATAGAGGCAGATGTGGATGTGGATACCATAGAGGTTGAGATAGAAGAAGACAGTCTTAAGCTATTAGCACTTTATCAACCTGTTGCCGATAACTTAAGAGCGGTGGTAGCAACAATCAAAATAAATAATGATCTAGAGCGAATCGGTGATGAGGCAGTTAATATTGCTCGTAGAACACTGATTATCTTAAAATATCCACCAATTACATTTCCTTTAAACATATGGAACATGTCAGAAAAAGTCCGTAGAATGTTAAGATTAAGCATAGATTCTTTGGTTATGCAAGATGTTGATATTGCCTATAAAGTTCGTATAATGGATCATGAAGTGGATCGACTTAATGGTGAAAATTATGATATCATAAAAGATGCCTTAAATACATGTGAATACGGATCAGAAATTCTTGTTAACCTATTATTTGTTTCAAGGCATCTTGAAAGAATTGCAGATCATGCAACAAATATAGCTGAGGAAGTGATTCATTTACTTGAGGGTGAAATATCAAGGCACAAAGATATTTAGGTTGGTTTAGAAATGCCTTACAAAATATTGGCTGTTGACGATGAAGAACCCATTTTAGAATTGATTTCATATCACCTTAGCAAAGAAGGTTTTAAGGTCATTCCTGCCAAAACGGGGAATGAAGCCATTAAAAGATGTTTTGAAGAGTATCCTGACTTGGTGCTTTTGGATCTTCTTCTGCCCGATATCAATGGACTTGATGTGGCAAAGGTGCTAAGGGCAAATGAGAATACCCAGAGCATACCTATTATAATGGTAACCGCAAAGGGAGATGAGACAGACGTGGTAGTTGGTTTGGAGGTGGGCGCAGATGATTATATAACAAAACCCTTTAGTCCAAAGGTGCTCATTGCCAGAATAAAGGCCACATTGAGGAGGCAAAAGGCATCAGAAGAAAAAGATACAATCAATTTAGGTGACCTCATAATCCTTATAAAAGAGCACGAGGTATATTGGAAGGGCAAAAAAATAACTCTTACAAACTCAGAATTTAAAGTACTCACCTCTCTTGCCAAAAGGCCTAATTGGGTTTTTACAAGGTATCAAATTGTGGATTTAATTCATGGTGAAGACTATGCAGTAACAGACAGATCTGTGGATGTGTTGATTGCAAGTATTAGAAAAAAATTAGGTGACGGTGGAGAGTTGATTGAAACAGTAAGAGGCGTTGGTTACAAACTTAAGCCCAAAGGATGATTCTTTTAATATGCGCCCAAAATATTTAATTTTTGCAATCATAATCTGTAATTTGGTTTTCATTCCAATAGTTGTATTTTATGTTATTGAATCGTTTTATGATACATTGATTGAAAATGACAAAATCACATTACTTTCAGATCTGGATCAGATAAGTGAAAAGATTGTATCACCTAAAACTACAAAAGACCTAAGTAAGTTGACACAAGAAATCAAAACAGTGGGAATGACAATAATGAGTCGCATCACAATAATTGATTTAGCTGGAAATGTGCTTGTTGACTCTCAAGAAGACCCTAAGCAGATGGACAACCATGCAGATAGGCCTGAAGTTTTTGAAGCAATAAATCAGAGAACTGGGTTTTCTGTTCGTTACAGTAAGACACTAAAGATGTACATGATTTATATTGCCAAACCAGTTAAGTTAGCTGATGGCAGCACTTTGGTTCTGAGGATTGCCAAACCAACAGTTTCAAGGGAGCAAATCTTTTGGAAAAACCTAAACTACGTCACCTGTTTGGGTTTGTTAGCCGTTTTGTTCAATATTTTTGTTTTTGTCTCTTTATATTTTTACCACAAAAGACTGACTTCAAAATTACTAAAGTCAGTTATATCTTTAATAAGAAGTGATACCTATCTTGGTGTTGAAGTTGCTGAGTTGGGACAATACGGTGAGATTGTAAGCGAAATTTATGAGATTAACGAAAATATTTGTGAACTTAAAAATAGGATAGAAACATTTAATGTTTTGTTTGGCGCATTTTCAAAGTTAAATTTTGTATATGTCTTCATAACAGATCCAAATGGGGTTATTATAACTAATAACGGAAAGCTTAAGAGTTTATTCCCAGAACTGAAATCAAATATTACTGGTTTACACTTCATTGACGTTTTCAGAGCCCAGAAGGTTAAGGAAATTTTTTCCCAGCTTAGCCCTTCAAGGGTTTCTATAACCGAGACCATTAGTTTCCAGACTCCCGAGGGTGAAGTTCCAATGGATGTTTCCTTTACTATCTTGTCCAAAGATCAGCAGAATATACAAGGCGTTTTAATTGAGATGCTCGATTTAAGGGAAGTTAATGCTCTAAGAAGAATTGCTGATGAATTTTTAGCTAACGTAAGTCATGAAATCATGACCCCACTTACAGCAATAAAGGGATTTGTTGAGACCCTGTGTGACGAAGGTTTAGAGGATAAAGATCAGGCCATTAAATTTCTTGTAATTGTTAGGGACCAGGTAAAAAGATTAGAGGATACGTTAAATGGTGTATTACTTTTAACGAGATTGAAGGCAAAAAGGCAAGAAATAGAATTATCAGAGTGTAACATAAGGCAATTGATTAATGAGATAGTAGTGTTGTATGAAGAAGTGGCACAGCGCAAGGGCATTCGATTGGAAGTAGTTGGGGCTGAAGAGGTTTCCTTTAGGGTGAATCCAGTTCTTTTAAGACAAGCCATTTTAAATTTAATTGACAATGCTATAAAATTCAGCCCTGAAAACTCAAGGGTTGATATCGGTTACGATTGCCTTGAAGGTCTTAGGATTTGGGTAAAGGATGAGGGCCCTGGAATTGATAAAAGTGAAAAGGAAAAGATCTTTGATAGATTTTATAAAGGGCAAAGCTCAAAGTCTATGCCAAAAGGTGCTGGCCTTGGACTTGCCATTGTAAAGGCAGTGGCGGAGGCCCATGGAGGAAAGGTAAAGGTGGAAGATAACCTTGAACGGGGAAGCCTTTTTGCCATCTGGATTCCCAAGAGATAGAAGAAGATTCCACCCTTACCACATAAGCATATAGATTTTAAGTGAATTAGGGTACAATTAGGGTTTAAGTAAACAAATTAGCCACCCTAATGCACCAGATTTCATTTAATTATTTAAGGATTTTCCTGTTTGTTCCGTCGCAATTTCACTTAGGATTCTCTGAAGGTTTTCACTTGATTCTTTAATGTGATGAAAATATCTGCTCCTAAGTTCCATCATAAACATGCCATCATAGGACGTGGCAAAGGTTGAAAGAATTGGTTTAAAAGGGATCTCACCCCAACCCACTGGCATGTGGGAGTCTCCTTTACCAAATGGAATCTGGTGGGTCTGTTGTTTTTCATGATAGTAAACTGCATTTCCAAAGTTATCATGCATGTGTGTATGGGCAATTAGATCTCTTATACTTATTACTGCCTCCACAGGATCGTATTTATAGAATTTGGCTGCTAAGTATAAATGTCCAATATCCAAGTTTATGCGTACGTTAGGTCTATTGATTTTTAACACCTGCTCCTTTAAAGAATCAATCCTTTCGGCATAACAATAGGGTGAGTGGAAGAGATAAGGCCTTGCATTTTCCATGCATATCAAAATCTGGGGAAATTCTTCAGAGATCATATGAATAGCCGTTGCTTCAAAATCAAGTAACCTTGTTTTTTGACCCTCTGAGAGATCACATTTACCGTTAACGGCAAAATTTTCCTCTGGGATGTATCTTCCGGGATGAATGACCACTACTTTAGATCCTATTTCAGAAGCAAACTCCAATGTTGAACGTAAAACCGAGATATGCAGATTTGGATTTTCCCTTTCCATCAAGTTTAGGGGATTGGGTGCATGGACGCTATAGGTGAATTCAAAACTTTTTAAAATTTCTTTAATATCCTTTACCCTTTTTATATCCAGCCTTCCATGTTTTATCGCATCTAAGCCGTGAACAGGCAACTCAGTGTAATATAGGGAGAGTCTTTGATACTCTTCTAAATCACTTCTTAGCCTTTTTAAATCTCCATCAATCCTCACTTCATCAATCTTTACTCCTATTTTCAACATGAAGAAAATACCTCCTTACCGGAAACAAAGGTGCTGATAACCCTTGGGATCTCATAACTCAAATCAACCAAAACAAGATCTGCCATCTTCCCCTCTTCTATGCTTCCTATTTTACCTTCTATGCCCACAGCCTTTGCAGGGTTAAGGGTAGCCATTTTTACCGCCTCGTGTAGAGGAAGCACATCATGTTTGCTGAGGGTAAATATTGCGTGCAACATAGCCATGGGTGAATAATCGGAACACAGTATATCTCCATATCCCAACCTTATTGCATCTCTGGCACTTAGGTTCCCTGCATGGGAATTTCCCCTTAATACATTTGGAGCACCGAAACATATGTAAATTTTATTTTCACTTGCTGCCTTCACAGCCTCCATATTCACTGGGAATTCTGATATTTCTATGCCTATTTCTTTGATCCATTGGATTTTTTCAAACGAGTCGTCGTCATGGGAAATGGTTGGAATCCCTATGGACTTACATATCTTTAAGAGATGGGAGATATTAGCTTTGACACAATCCCTTTTGGCCACCTTTGAATCAATGATTTTGCTGAGCTCTGAATCACTTTTGTTATACACCGTGCCATAGTACTTCTTGTAGGATGTGATTTCTTTAAATTGTCCTTGACCTGGTGTGTGATCCATAAATGATAAAAGGTTAACATGCCTATCATATATTAAAGTCTCAAGATAGGATATGGCGCCTGAATCGGTTATTTCAAACCTGGCATGTACCTTTGTCCTAACAGATAACATGGGCACGAGACGATTTATCTCCCTTATTATCTCATATGCCTTCTGATTACACCTAATACCTATTTCATTTTCTGCGAAGGATAATGCATGAAATGCAGTTGTTATTCCGCAGGCAGAAAGCTTTTTGTCCATTTCGATGATGGCTATATTGGGAGGGAAGAAAATATTGGGCCTCGGCTCGATCTCCTTTTCAATGGCATCACTATGAAGATCTATAAATCCGGGAAGCAGAAGTTTGCCTTTGACATTTCTCTTTCTTTTGCGGGAGCCTATTGAACCTTCGGTAATTCTTGAAATAAACCCGTCTTCTATTGCTACCGATGAGTTTTTTAGAATGCCCGTTGGTAATACAACCGTGGCATTCTCGATAATAAAATCCTCACTTTTCATGGACATCCCCTGCCTTTATTATGTATATTTTGTCAATGATCGGCTTTATTAGCTTATCCTCATGGAATATTCCTATTATTGATATACCTTTTTCTTTGAGTTCCTTTAGCAAATCCACCACAATAAGTGTTGAATTATGGTCCAAGGATGCTGTGGGCTCATCCAATAATAATAGCTTAGGTTCCCAAATTACTGCCCTTGCTATGTTTATTCTCTGCTGCTCTCCTCCGCTAAAGGTTGAAGGACATGCATCAAAAAGCTTAGTGGATATGTTTAGCCTTTCCAAAAGCATACCTGCTTTGTTCTGGGCCTCTTTCAAAGAAAGGCCATTTCTCAATAGCAAGGGTTCTGCCACCAAGTCTAAGGCAGAAACCCTTGGAATAACCCTTAAAAATTGGGAGACATAGCCGATCTCCTTGTGTCTTAA
>Ga0197142_1005221_pt1 | contig 10245 bp, 9 predicted proteins | sample GBS60_MetaG_FD_148614 | JGI IMG/M metagenome (GOLD analysis project Ga0197142, IMG submission 148614) | Sediment microbial communities from Great Boiling Springs, Gerlach, Nevada, United States - GBS 60_MetaG | ecosystem: Environmental > Aquatic > Thermal springs > Hot (42-90C) > Sediment...
CCCTGATCACCAGCAATTACGTGGTCCTGGAAACCACTGCTCTTATCCAGAACCGGCTGGGCTGGTCTGCTGTCTCTCTTCTTCACAATGATGTTTTGCCGGCCGTTCGTCAGGTATGGATTCAGCCGGACGTACACCGAAGGGCAGTAGCGGCATTGCTCGCCGCACGCCGCCGGGATGTCAGTCTGGTGGACTACACCAGTTTTGAACTCATGCGCCAGGCCGGCATCCACACCGTCTTCACCTTTGACCGCCACTTCGCCGGGCAGGGCTTTGAGGTCTTGCCTGGGCCCGACCCCTCCACGCTCTGAGGTCGGCGAAGGCCGACCATTGGCCGCAGGCCCAAGAAGGTTGACGCCTCGGGCGAGCCTCGGCGTGGCCCTTCAGTCAGCGCAAGACCACTTGACAACTCCCCATCCTGCGGTAACATGAATACGGCCGTGCTAGACGGGGAGCTGGCGGTGCCCTGTACCCGCAATCCGCCATAGCGGGGTTGAATTCCTTCCCGAGGGCTCACGTCGCCGGCAACCCCTCCGGTCAGAAGGTGTTGAACGGCGGGTCCTGCGCGGCAGGAGCCTCCAAACCCCGCCAGGTCCGGGAGGAAGCAACGGTACGGAGTCCCTCCTGGGTGCCGCAGGGGTGCCTGCCCGGAGCCCGATGACCTGAGGCGGCCCGGCGGCCAGGCTCGACGGAAGGTGCACGGCCATTTTTTATTGGACGACAGACCACAGACGACAGACGACGGACGACAGACCACAGACCGCAGGATGACCCAAAACCGGATTCTTCAGGGCGCGGTTGCCCTGGCCGTTTTGTTGCTGGTGGGCGGGCTCGCCGCCACCTATGAGGCCGACGCCATCCCCGTCACCCTGGTGGTGGACGGGGAGGCGCGCCCGGTCCGCACCCATCAGCAGACCGTCGGCGCGCTCCTGCTGGACGCCGGACTGACCCTCCGCCCCGAGGACATTCTGGAGCCCGCCCCGGAGACACCCCTCCAGCCGGGAATGACGGTGAAGGTCTCCCGGGCCCGCCCGGTGACCATCCAGGCCGACGGGCGAACCTGGACGGTCTGGACCCACGCCACGACGACGGACCGGATTCTGGCCGAAAGCGGCATCTCCCTCCACCCCGCCGACCGGGTCACCAGGTCTCCCTGCGAGTCGGTCGCTGAGGTTCCGGCCTGCTCCGGCGACTTCGTGCAGGTCACCCGCGCGGTGCCGGTCACCCTCCACGAAGACGGGCGGACCCTCTCCTTCACCACCGCCGCGCCCACCGTGGGGCAGGCGTTGCAGGAAATCGGCCTGGCCCTCTACCAGGCCGACCGCGTGCGGCCCAACCTGGGACAACCCATATCGGCCGGAATGCACATCTACCTGGAGCGCTCCCGCCCGGTCACCGTCCTGGTGGACGGGAAGACGGTCCGCACCCGCACCCACCGCGACCGGGTGGGGGAAGTGCTGGCCGACCTGGGCATCGTCCTGGTGGGCCAGGACTACACCGACCCGCCGCCGGACACCCCCCTGGGGGAGGAGACCGTCGTCCAGGTGGTCCGGGTGGCGGAGGCGTTTCTGGTTCAACAGGAACCGATACCCTATCCGGTGCGCTGGCAGGCGGACCCCGAACTGGAAATAGACCATCGGCGGCTGATCCAGGACGGCGCGCCGGGCATCCGCCAGCGCCGCTGGCGGGTCCGCTATGAGAACGGTGCGGAGGTCGCCCGGGCCCTGGAGGACGAATACGTGGCCGTCCCGCCGACAGACAAAATCATCGGCTACGGGACGAAGATCGTGATCCGGCAGTTGGAGACGCCGGAGGGGACGGTAGAGTACTGGCGGGTCATCCGTATGCTGGCAACCTCCTACAGCGCGTCCACGGCCGGCGTGCCCAAGACCAGTCCCTATTACGGACGCACCCGGCTGGGCCTGCCCATGCGGAAGGGAATCGTCGCCGTGGACCCGCGCGTCATCCCGCTCCGCTCGCGCGTCTACGTGCCCGGATACGGCATCGGACTGGCCGCCGACACCGGCGGCGCCATCAAGGGGCGGCGGATTGACCTGGGCTACGACGACGACAACCTGGTCCTCTGGTACCGTTGGGTGGACGTCTACATCCTCACTCCCGTCCCGCCCCCCGACCAGATTGCGTACATTCTGGACTGACCGCGACCGATGACCGACGTCCGGCAGATTCTCCGCCGCCACGGTCTGGAGCCCCGTCGGGAACTGGGGCAGCATTTCCTGGTGGACGCGCGGGCGCTGGCCCGCATCGTGGCGGCGGCGGAGTTGACCGCCGACGACGCGGTGCTGGAAATCGGTGCCGGGGTGGGCAACCTGACCCGCCTGCTGGCGGCCTCCGCCGGACGCATCGTCGCGGTGGAGATAGACCGACGGTTCCTCCCGGTCCTGGAGGCCGAACTGGCCGACTGTCCCAACGTCCATCTGGTCGCGGGGGACATTCTTGCCCTGGACCCGTCCGACCTGATGGGGGAGGGGCCGTACAAAGTGGTGGCGAACCTGCCGTATGCCATCACCTCGGCGGTGCTGCGCCACCTGCTGGAGGCACGCATCCCCCCGCAACGAATGGTGGTGACGGTTCAGCGGGAGGTGGCGGAGCGAATCGTGGCCCGGGGCGGGCGGATGAGCCTGCTGGCGGTCAGTGTCCAGTTTTACGGCCGCCCGCAACTGTTGTTTCGCCTCCGGCCCGGCGCCTTCTACCCGCCGCCGGAAGTGGAGTCGGCGGTGGTCCGGATAGACCGTCACCCCGAGCCGCCGGTGGAGGTGACGGATGTGGGCTGGTTCTTCCAGGTGGTCCGGGCCGGGTTCTCCCAGCCCCGCAAGCAACTGATCAACAGTCTGGCCAGTGGTCTGGGCATCTCGCCGGAGGAGGCTGCCAGCGCGCTGCGGGAGGCCGGCGTAGACCCCCGCACCCGCGCGGAGCGACTCTCTCTGGAGGACTGGGCTCGGCTGGCCCGCAGGTTAGGCCGTGAGACGTCAAAGGAGGGGTGATATGCAACGGGCGCTCATTCGCTGGATGATCGTGGGCCTGGGGGTGCTGGTGCTGACCGGTTGTGCGCAGCCGGTCTACGAGCCCACCCCTACGCCGGAGGAGGAACTGCCGCCGCCGGTCGCCGTTCCCATTCCCTTCAACGTTTCCCCTGCGGAGCAACCGACAACGGAACGCTTGCCCAGCCTGTATTTGAATCCGGGAGCCGTCTCGCTGGGAGTGGGGGAAACGGCGACGGTAGAGGTCTGGGCCGATGGAGTGGGGGGAGTGAACACGCTCTCCCTGGAAGTGAAATTTGACCCCGCGCTGGTTCAAATAATGGATGCCGACCCGGCCTCGGAGGGCACTCAGGCGGCCCCCGGTGACCTGATGGAGTTTGTTCTGGAGAATCGGGTGGAGGGGGACCGTCTGGTCTACCACGCGGCTGTCCAGCCTGAAGCCACGGCGAAGGATGCCGGCATCCTGGTTTCGTTGACGTTGCAGGGAATTGCGCCGGGAACCGCCGTGCTTCAGATTGGCTACGCAGCCGCTCAGGATGCGGCCGGGAACCCGGTCCCGGTAGATGTTCTCTCCGACGGGCTGGTCAATGTGGGTGAAGCGGCCTCTCAGCCAGCGGAGGAACAACCGCCCCCGGTCGCGGAGACGCCGATTCTGCCCGCTCCTACCCTGACCCCGCCGGTTGTCGTGCTCCCGACGCCCTCGGGGACGGGGGGCATTTACTACGTGGTGGAGCCGGGGGAGAACCTCTTCCGCATCGGGATGAAGTTCGGGACGACGGCTCAGGCGATTGCCGCGGCCAACAACATTCCGGACCCCCGGCAGGTCCAGGCGGGGACGATGATCCTGATCCCGGTGCCTGCTCCGGGAGGGGGGTATGGCTACTACGTCCGGCGGGGGGATACGGCCTACTCCATCGCCCGTCGTTTCGGGATGACGGTGGAGGAACTGGCCAGCCTCAACAACATCGGCCCGGATTTCACCATCCACCCCGGCTCTATCCTGAAAGTGGTGCCGAGACGGTAAATGAGCCTGAGAAGGACGTGCCAGGCACTTCCAGAAGTGCCTGGCACGTCGCGTCTTGGTGGTGGATTACAAATCCCAGAGGGTCAGGCCGGTGGTGGGGTCGGCCCGGCGGTAGACCGGTTCGGGAAACACCCAGACCACAACCTCCAGCATAGGGAAAACCTGGCCCTCTATCAGATGTCCGCCTATGGTACTGCCATCGGCCCGTCCCAGAACGGTGTGGACGTGGACGATGGGGGTGCCGTCCTCCCCGCGAGCCACATTGCCGGTCATGCTCACGACCTCCACCTGCTCCTCCACCGGGATTTGCCGGTAGACGGCGGCGGTGGTGTCAAAGTACCCCAGGGTGGCCCGGCGCAGGGTTCCGATGGCCCACAGCACGGCGAAGCCCACATTCTCTTCCACTGCCCAGGACCGCAGGGAAGATATGGCCTCTTCTCCGGCCTCCAGCCGGATGAGGAACCGATCGTCCATCTGCCGCACGCGCATCAAAACCTCCTTCAGGCCCAACGGCCGCTGTCCCTGGAAAATCTCGTCGGCTTCGCCCAGGATGGGCAGAGGCACGCGAAGGCTCCTGTTCTCGGCCTCCGCCTGCACCCCCGCTGTGGAATCATTATTCGTGTACGGCCCCCGACCAGAACGGCGGGCGCTCCATCCGCCAGAGTCCCCAGGCCCCCAGCAGCGCGGTCGCGCCTCCCACGATGTACCCCTCCACCACCGACGCGCGGGTGACGAAAACCGCCAGCAGCCCCAGCACGAACGACACCACATAGAGGGTCAGCACTGCCTCCCGCTGGGAGAGCCCCGCCGCCACCAGCCGGTGGGAGACGTGGTCTTTGCCCGGCGTCGTCAGCGGGTTTTTCCCCCGGCGCAGGCGGGACAGAGTGACCAGCGCGGTGTCAAAAATGGGGAGCCCCAGCACCAGCACCGGCACCATCCAGGTGACGAAGGTGACGTTGTCCGGAAACCGGAGTTTGATCCCGATGGCCGCCAGCATGAAGCCCAGGAAGAGGGCGCCCGAATCGCCCATAAAGATGCTGGCGGGGTTCAGGTTGTAGAACAGGAAACCCAGGCAGGCCGCCAGGACCGCCACGGCCAGTGCCCCCACCAGATACTGCCCGCTGAAGGAGCACATCAGCGCGAAGTGGGCCGCAGCAATGGCCGCGACCCCGCCCGCCAGTCCGTCCATGTTGTCCAGCAGGTTGATGGCGTTGGTAATGTAGACCACCCAGAAAACGGTCAGCAGGAAATCCGCCACCGGCTGACCGAACGTGCCCACGCGGACGCCCGTGGCCCAGAGGAGCAGGGCGGCCAGTATCTGCCCGACCAGTTTCACCGCCGGGCGCAGCCCCCATCGGTCATCCACCAGCCCCATGAACGAGACGGCGGTGGCGCCGATGATGATGGAGCCGAACTGGGCGAAGTTATACCGTTCGCCCAGACCGATGGCCGCTGCCAGCACGGCCAGGTAGATGGCGACGCCCCCCAGGCGCGGGACGGGGGTACGATGCACTTTGCGGGCTGAGGGCTGGTCTATGATGCCCAGGTGAGGGGCCAGATAGCGGGCGAGAGGGGTCAGCGCGATGCTCAGCACCAGCGCGCCCGCGAAAACGAGGAGATACGCGGTCATCGGAACAGACTCCGGTGTTGCTTCAGCAGAACTTATCCCGCCCGTAGCGCAGGATTCATCCTGCATCAGACAGGATAAATCCTATGCTACCTGTAGCGCAGATTTATCCTGCATCAGACAGGATGAATCCTATGCTACCTGTAGCGCAGGATTTATCCTGCCCTGCGCTACCCTCCGCCGACAGGCGGGAACAGGCCCACCTCATCGCCGTCAGCCAGGGGGTGGGAATCATCCCGGGCGATGCCGTTGACAAACGCGACCCGCACGTGGTCAGCGGGCAGGCCCAGATGCTGGACCAGTTGCCCCACCGTCGCCCCGTCCGGGAGTTCCACATCCATCCCCTCGCCGATTCCCAGTTCGGGGTAATACCGTCGCAGCGTGGCGAAAACTTTTACGTTGACCCGGATCATCGGCGCTCCATATCGTTTTATGCTACCCCGCAGGGCGCTTCTGCGCTCCGGGAAGGCCGGATGAGTCCCAGCCGCCGCAGGACTTTCGCCGGGGTGACCCGCCGGATTCGCCGCCACTGCCGCCGGGCCCACCGCCGGAACGCGTTCCACGGCTTGCGCCGCTGGCTCTCCGCCATCGCCCACCGCAGAAACTCGTAGTCCTGCCCCCGAATCTTCGGCTCCGTGGGGTTGCGTCGGTAGGAGTCGTAGTCGGTAATGCGGCTCAGGTCGTGCTCCACCACAAAGTCGTAGAGGTCGGTCCCGGGGTGCGGCGTGAAGAAGGCTGGACTGTAGTAATCCGGGTCTATCTCCTTCATCATCCGCACCGTCTCCATCACCTCTTCCTTCGTCTCAGTGGGCAGGCCCATCATGTAGTTGGCCCAGATGGCGATGCCGTACTTCTTGCAAATACGGGCCGCTTCCAGATTCTGGGCCACCGTAGTGCCCTTGCGGATGAATTGGAGCACCCGGTCGCTGCCGCTCTCAAAGCCGATGAAGTACCCCCGCAGGCCGGCCCGTACCATTCGTTCCACCATGTCCTCGTGCTTCACCACGATGTCCGCCCGGGTCTGGCAGAAGAAGGGCAGGTTGAACCCCTCGGCGATGTATCGCTCAGTGAACTCCATCACCCATTCCCGATCCTCGGTCAGACAGTCGTCGTGGAACATGAAGGAAGCCAGATGGTAGCGGTCCACCAGGTACCGGAGTTCCGCCAGGACGTTATCCACGCTGCGGCGGCGCACCCGTTTGCCGAAGAGGTAGTCCTCCCCGGGCTTGCAGAAGGTGCAGTTGTAGATGCAGCCCCGCCCGGCGATGATGGTGGCGAAGGGCGGGGGAAGTTCCTCCACGAAGGGGACCTCCGGGGAATCCAGGTCGTAGCCCCACTTCTTCCACTCTTCCAGGAAGAGATCCCGGTCGCTGAAGGGGATGGCGTCCAGGTCCGGCGGCTCGCCGCGCAGCACCCGATGCGGCGGACGACGGCCCTCGGCGATGGCCTGCAGCAACTGGGGGAACGTGATTTCGCCCTCGCCGGTCACCAGGTAGTCCACATGGGGGATGCGCAGACTGTCCTGCAGAGCGATGGTGACGTGGGGCCCTCCGATGACGGTGACGACATCGGGCAGGACCTCTCTGGCGATGGCGATGGCCTGGCGGGCGGGGTTGTAATCCACACTCATCATCGTGACCCCGACCACGTCGGGGGCGCGCTCTGCCAGGACCTCCCGGAACTGGTCCCAGCCGGAGAGGGCGCGCAGGTCAATCAGGTCCACTTCAAACCCCTGCGCTTTGGCGGCCGCGCTGAGTGAGGCCAGGCCGTGGGAAATCCAGCCGGCGTCCATCCCCTGCTTGAGGGAATTCCAACCCCGGCCGGCGATACCAGGATAAATCAGAGTGGTCTTCAGGGTCATAGTGGCATCCGTGAAAAACACAAAAGGCACGAAAGCACGAAAGGCACGAAAGCACGAAAGACACGAAAAGCACGAAAGATGCAAGGTGCCTTCCGTATCTTTCGTGCCTTTCGCGCCGATGGAACCCCTGCCAGCGCACACACTGCGGCTCCTTGCACTGTGCAGGGTCCACGGAGAAAATGACTCAGTTTTCCGGCAGGGTCAGGCGGTAGATGCAGCGCTCGCTGCCTGTCGCGATCTGCTCGACCCGCTCCGGTTCCACACCGGTGACCAGGGCGATGAGCCGGGTGTCCACCTTACAGGGCAGACCGTGGCGCCGGGCCACCCGCTCGTAGGGGCAGTTGGCAACAACGATCCGGTAACTGCCGTCTTCCTTCTCAGCGGTCGCCAGATAGCCCAGGCCGTTCAGGTACTCCAGAAGTGCTCCCAGGCGAACGCTGATGTCCCCTTCGGCCGACACCTGGCGGGCCATCCGCTCGGCGACCCCGTTGATGACCTCATCCAACTCCTCCGGCGACAGCCGCTCTTCCAGTTCCTCCAGGAGAGCATCGGTCAGCCGGTCATACTTCTTGGGGAAGAGGTTCTCTGCTTCACCCGCCAGCCGGTAGACGTGCTGCGGGCGACCCGGGCGCGCCTTGCGGAGAATCTGCGGCGGACCGATCAGCCCATCCCGGTAGAGGACGTCCAGGTGGTGCCGGATGGTCACAGGGGTCAAACCCAACTCGCTGGTCAGTTCGTTCACCGTCGCCTGACCGCGCATTTTGATAATTTCCAGGATTCGCTGTCTGGTCTCTTGCATAACCCACCTCCTGATTTTCATGATACCATATTGCTGAAATTTTGTCAAACTCCATATCGTTTTTATAGCGGCGGTTAGAGAACAAAAAGAAGGTGCGGCGAGCCGTAAGATGCCCGCCGCACCCCCTTCACTCGTCCGACACAGCTTCAAACCACCACCATCAGGGCCTGAGGCACCACTTCCAGGTCCAGTTCCCGCACCTCCAGCGCCAGTGTCTCTCCGTCGGCGTGGACCACCTGGGTCCCTTCCTCCACTTTCACCTGTACCCGACGGGAACGGGTCATAATGACCCTGGGGTCTCCCACCTGAGTTCCTTTCATAAACCGGGGGACAAAGGAGAGCATCTCCAGTTGGCTCATCTTCTTACCGATGCACAGGTCAAAGAGGCCGTCATCGGGCCGGGAGAAGGGAGTCATCAGGAAACCGCCGCCCATCCGCCGCCCGTTCATCACCGAAATCATCAGCGCGGGTTGCTCCAGCGTCTGGTCGTCCAGTTCTATGCGGGTCAGGGGAGCCCGGTAGTAGAAGAGCAGGGTGCGCAGAACGGCGATGAGGTAGACCAGGAATCCCCGCAGTCGCTGCAGGCGGGAAGCGACGACGTTGACGGCCGCGTCAAAACCGATGCCGATGCCGTTCCCGAAATACCGGAATCCCCGGGCACGCCCCACATCTACCCGCCGGGTCTGGCCCCGGGCCAGCGCCGCGCAGCCCTCCTCCAGGTCCAGCGGGATACCCATCCCGTAAGCGAAGTCGTTGCCGGTGCCCACGCAGAGCACTCCCATGGCCGCCTCGCCCTCCCCAGCCTCCCGTGCCGCCATCAGCCCGTTCAGGACCTCGTTGGACGTCCCGTCGCCGCCCACCGCGACGACGGTCCGGTAACCGCTCACCACTGCCTGGCGGGCCAGTTCCGCCGCGTGCCAGGGCCGCTCCGTCCGCACCAGATCAAACGACAGGCCGTGCTCCCGCAGCAACCGGACGATGCGCGGAATGACCCGCTCCCCCGCCCCCCGCCCGGCAACCGGATTGACAATCAACAGTTGATCGGCCATTCTCCTGAGCACCTCCCAAGAGTTTCTTCATAGAAATAAACCCCATATCGGGTGAAAAGATACGAGCGCCTTTGACCCCCTCCATTCCCTTTTTCAGGTCCCGCTAACTTCCCAATTTTCGCGTAACTACCTACTGGTCAGTCAAACGTGATTTTGTGGGTATCCACCCCCACCATGGTGGCCATTTCGGCCCACAAACACAAACCTGACTGACCACTACGCTCCCTTCAAAGTGTGTCCCAATTTCGTCGGGCCTGTCCGCTTTGTAGGACAACTGCTCGCAGTTGCCCTACAACTTTGGAACACACCCCTCCCTTCATCCGCACTTGCGCTCATCCTGGACTGTGGTATAATAGCCCCTGTTTCCCCCCCAGATATGGTGTTTAATACAACCCAAAACACCATATATGGTAGCCAGTTCCCCCAGAAAGGAGTCCTATGCAGTGTCCCTATTGCGGTGCCCCACGCACGCATGTCATCGCCACCGACCACGACGCCCGGGGAATCCGACGGCGCCGGGAGTGTCCCCAGTGCCGGCATCGGTTCACGACCCTGGAGCGGGCCGTCCTCACCACGCCGCTGGTGATTAAGCGGGACGGCCGTCGGGAAGAGTTCAGCCGGGAAAAGTTGCTGGCGGGATTGCGCACCGCCTGCGCCCGTCGGCCCATCTCGGCCGACGCGCTGGAACGCCTGGTTGACCGGGTGGAGGAGTACATCCGCCAGACCGGGCGGACCGAGGTCCCCAGCAAGATGATCGGCGACCGGGTGATCGCGGAGTTGCGGGAACTGGACCCGGTCTCCTACATCCGCTACGCCATTGTCTACCTGGGGCTGGAAGACCTGGCGGCGGTGCGCGCGGAGATCAACCGCCTGCTGGAGGGCG
>Ga0197142_1005222_pt1 | contig 10245 bp, 6 predicted proteins | sample GBS60_MetaG_FD_148614 | JGI IMG/M metagenome (GOLD analysis project Ga0197142, IMG submission 148614) | Sediment microbial communities from Great Boiling Springs, Gerlach, Nevada, United States - GBS 60_MetaG | ecosystem: Environmental > Aquatic > Thermal springs > Hot (42-90C) > Sediment...
CGAGCCGGCTGCGCTGCTCCGGTGCCGCTTCCAGCGCGACATCACCCGCAACCAACCGGACCGTCCCATCACCAGTGACGACGCGCGCCGGGAAGATATTCATGGCCGGGCTACCGATGAACGTCGCCACGAACAAGTTCGCAGGGTGATCGTAAAGGTTTTCTGGTGTGTCCAGCTGCTGGAGAACACCTTGATTCATCACCGCGATCCGGTGCCCCATGGTCATCGCTTCGACCTGATCGTGCGTCACGTAGATCGTTGTGACTCCGAGGCGCCGCTGGAGCTTGATCAGTTCGCCGCGTGTCTGGACGCGAAGCTTGGCATCCAGGTTAGAAAGCGGCTCGTCCATCAAGAACACCTGCGGTTCGCGGACGATGGCACGCCCGAGCGCCACACGCTGCCGCTGACCACCGGAAAGCTGGCGGGGCTTACGGTTGAGGAGGTCCTGAATGCCGAGCATCTCGGCGACTTCTTTTACCCGCCGATCGATCTCCGGTTTCGGTACCTTACGGAGCTTGAGACCGAAGGCCATGTTCTCGTACACGGTCATATGGGGATAGAGCGCGTAATTTTGGAAGACCATCGCGATGTCGCGGTCTTTCGGAGGCACATGCGTGACGACGCGGTCACCGATGATGATGTCACCGCTCGACACCTCTTCCAGGCCAGCCAGGCAGCGCAACGCTGTCGTCTTCCCACATCCCGAGGGACCGACGAGGACGAGAAACTCTCCGTCCTTCACCTCGAGGGTGAGATCGTTGACAGCGATGACACCGTCGAACCGCTTGGTCACGTGATCGTAGATGACTTGCGCCATCTGCACCCCCCGTCATGCAGGCTCGGTCACACTGGCCTCGCAGATCGCCCTGCTTGTAGTATACGGAAAGCCTGTTTACGTTCCAGCCGCTCATCCTTTCACGGCACCAGCCGTCAGACCAGAAACGTACTGGTCCACGAAGAACATGTAGGCGATCGCCACTGGCACCGATCCGAGCAACGCGGCCGCCATGAGTGGTCCCCATTGGAAGACGTCAGCCCGGATCAAGTCACTGACCGTTCCGACCGGAATCGTCTTCATCTCGCCCGAGCCCATAAAGACCAGTGCGTAGAGGAACTCGTTCCATGACAGGGTAAAGGAAAAGATACCGGCGGAGAGCACTCCCGGAAGAGCGAGTGGAAGAATGATCCGCCGCATAGCCTGGAACCGGCTCGCCCCGTCGATCATCGCACACTCTTCCAATTCGCGCGGGATCGTCCGGAAGTACCCCATCAAGAGCCAGGAGGCGAAGGGAACGAGAAACGTCGGGTAGGTCAGGATCAACGCCCAGTACGTATTGTAAAGACCGAAGCGCGCCACCACCTGGCTCAAGGGGATGAAGAGAAGGGTCGGCGGAATCAGGTAGGCGAGGAAGATCGCAGTACCGGCCAGATTGCCGCCCCGGAAGCGAAAGCGACCGAGCGCGTAACCCATCAGGATGCTGCTCGTCAACGAGAGAAACGTCGAACCGAACGTCACGACCGCGGTATTCCACGCCCAACGAGGAAAATCGGTATTCGTCAAGAGATAGCGGTAATGCTCCAGCGTCGCCTGTGTGAGGAAGAGCGGATTGATCTTCATGTTGAGCAAAAGAGAATTCGGCTTCAGCGAGATAATGAGCATCCAATAAAAGGGGAACAGGAGAAAAACCGTGAAAAATGCAAGTGGAAGATAAAGGAAGAGTAGCCGACTGCTCAACCGTTTGCTTCCGACCACCTCAGGCCTCCTGCGAGCGCACGTAGCGGAGCAAGAGAGCGGAGAGGACAGCCAGAATCGGGAACATGTAGAGAGAAACTGCTGCACCCATCCCCAGCTTACCTGCGCCCCCGATCCCCTCTTGCCAGGCGAAGGTACCGAAAATGTGCGTCGAGTTCGCTGGCCCACCTTTCGTCAAAACATAGACGAGTTGGAAATCCGCGAACGTCCAGATGATCGAGAAGAGCGTGGTAATGACGATGATCCCCTTGATGACCGGTAGCGTCACCGCGAAGAACCGCTGCAGGCTATTCGCCCCCTCGATCGCCGCCGCTTCGTGCAGTTCCTGCGGCACCGCCTGCAGGCCAGCCAGAATGGCCACGGCGAAGAAGGGCGTACCGCGCCAAATATTGGCGATACAGAGGGAAATGATGGCATTCGTGCGGGTACCCAGGAACGCGATGTTCGATTCGACGAGGCCCCAGTCCTTCAGCATCCACGAGAAAGGACTCAGCACCGCATCGTACAGCATCAACCAGGCCAGGCTGGAGAGCGCAGTCGGTACGATCCACGGAAGCAGGAGAGCCGCGCGCAGCAAGTTCCGCAGCGGGAATACCTGATTCAAGAGGAGTGCCAAGAGAAGGCCCAGCAGTAATTTGAACGGAACCGTCACGAAGCCGTAGATGAAGGTATTGATCACGGTCGACCGAAAAACGCTATCTTGTAAAAGCTCCCAATAATTCCGCAACCCGACGAACTCGCCGCCCGGTAAACCAACCGACCGATCGGTCAGCGAGATCCAAATGCCGAGGACAAAGGGATAGCTCATGAACAACAGCAAGATCAGCCAACCAGGTGACATGAACACGTAGGCGAGGACCGGCTCGCTGTCGAGCCACTGGCGCACTCGCTCCCGCCACGTCGACGGTAAAGCCTGGACAGCGGTCCTGGCTGGCGCAGTCGTCATAGGATTACTCCGATTCTCGTGGCCGTCTCGGAGCATCAGCTGGGCTGGGGCAGTCGGCCGACTGCCCCAGCCCGGACTCGCTCATCGACTGTAAATCTTCTCCAATTCACTGGTGCCCCATTGAATTGCTTCCTCAGCATTGCCCGACTGGATCGCACGGGCGAACGTATCCACTACGACGTAACGTGCAAATGCCTCAGCTGCTTTCTCGTTGCCCAACCCAGCATAGCCCTTGTTGCGACCGTACTTGGCCGCTTCGGCATACGGCACCAGCTTCGGGTCAGCCTTGTAATACGGGTCGTCCAAGTAGTACTGAGTCGGCGCGACCTGGTATCCCTGCTGGATCTCCAGCCACCTGCGGAACTGCTCAGGAGCCGTCCACCATTCGAGGAACGCCTTCGCACCTGCCTGATTCTTCGAGGACTTGAGGATCCCGATTGACCAACTCCCGAGATTGTTGAATCGGCCAGCTGGTCCAGCGGGGAAGATCTGGTGGACGATATCCTCGGCGAGGTCGGGCGCTTGCTTCTTGGCCGACAGATAGATGCTGCTGCCGTTGAACGTCCAGCCGATCTGCCCAGCCAGGAACGCCCGATTGTTCGCTGCATCGTCCCAAGCTAAGCCAGTCTCGTCGAACGCTTGCTTCCAATAGCTCAAGAAGAGCTTCATCCCCTCGACGAACTGTGGCTTGTTGAAAGCGACCGTTTTGCCATCCTCCTCGACCTCCATCGCCCCGTAGGCCCACATGTAGGCGTAGGCGAAGGACGGCGGGTCACCGGTCGAGTGACCGAAAGCCTGCCCGAGCGGCATCCCTAACTTCTTCAATTCCACACCGATCTTGAAGAGATCTTCCCAGGTGTCCGGCGGGTTGTTCGGGTCTGGCCAGCCAGCCTGTTCCAAGAGGCTCTTCCGGAACACTTGCGCGCTCGTCGGAGCGCCGATCGGAATACTCAGATACTGATCGCCGACCATGACGGTCTTCTTGACCCAATCAAAGTAGTCACCCTCACCTTTGATTCGCTTTTCGACGATGTCGGCGACATCCACCAGCGCGTCCTTGTAGAGGGCTGGCCACGTATCGAACATCCCGACGATGTCCGGGCCAGCACCGGCCTGGATCGCCGCGCTGATCTTTGGCTGGAGATCCGGCCAGTTGATGAAGTCGATCGTCGCCTCGACACCGGTTTCCTTCCCGAACTCTTGGAGCTGTTGCTTCATGAGATCCTGGGTCTCGGGGACAAACAACGTGCCAAAGAGGACGTTCAACTTCGTCCCCTTCAACACGACCGGAGTCGGCGTCGGTGGCGCAGCCGCAGCAGTCGGAGACGGTTGTGCCCCTGGAGCAGCTGTCGGTGTCGGTTGCGGCACCGGTGTCGGCGTAGCTTGCTGCGCACAGGCAGCCAGTAACGCGCTCACTGCAGGCACTGCTGCACCGGCTGCCAAGCCCCGGAGCAGCCCCCGCCGGGTGAGTTTCGAGCCGAGTCGGTAGCCATGGGGTTCACTCGTCATCCCGGGACCTCCTCCTCGCTTCACCAATAACCCACTCACACCGCCGTCTGCTCGGTCGTTCGTCATTTCGCCCGTTGCCCGATAATCCGGACGCTCGGTGACGACTCCTAATCCGATCTGGCAGCACGGCAGTTCTGCCGAAAGGCTACGCGACCAGCACTCAGCCTGTCAAGAGGGGCCCTTGAGAGCGTCTCCTCTCGTCATCGCCGGTCCAGTACGCTACGATGCATGAGCAGATCGCGCGCTGGGGAGGCTCGGCTATGCCCGCGCCCACTTGGGAACTGGCCGCAGCAGAGTTCACTCGCAGCCGCCCGCGCCGCTTTCTCGCGCAGCGCGGGTTCCGCTCCGTGGACAAGCTCCGCCAGTATGCCGCCAACGACCCAGCGTGGGACTGGAACACTGGGCTGCGCGTTCTCGATATCCGCTGGCTCAGGCCGCCCTCTCAGATTTTGGACTGTTCGCATGCTCTACCCTGGGCGACCTTGCTCCCCGACGCTGTCTCCCACTATGTCGCTGACGTACTGGGCCGGTGGGAAACCGCGAGCCGTCCCGCTCTCGTTTGGGAAGGCGATGACGGCCGCACGCGCGAGCTCACTTGCCGAGACAACGCGACCGCCGTGCCCCGAATCGCTACCGGTTTGGCCGCTCTGGGAGTCGGACCGGAAGACCGGGTCGGCCTTTTCCTCCTGATGATTTCCGAAACTGCTTTGGCCACGCTAGCGTTGGGCCGGCTCGGCGCGATCATCGTTCCGGTGTCCTCCGGGTTCGGTCCCGCGGCGGTCGCGACCCGCTTGCGCAACGCCGAGGCAGCGGTGGTGATCACCGCTGATGCTCTTCCACGTCGAGGTCAACTCGTCCCTCTCAAAGAGATCGCCGATCGTGCGGTCGCTGAATGTCCCACGATCCAGCATGTCGTCATAGTGCGGCGCGGCGGCACTCCTGTTTCCTGGACAGCGACCCGCGATCGGTGGTGGGACGACCTAGTGGACAGCCCCTCCGGGTCGCTCCCCGCCACAGCCAGCCCAGCCAACACCCCCTTCATGCTCATCTCTACTTCCGGCACCACTGGACGACCGATGGGCACCGTTCACGACCAACCAGGTTTTCCCCTCGAAGCAGCCCATGACTTTGCCTTCTGCCTCGCTATCCAACCACTCGATCGCGCCTTTTGGCTGCCCGACATCGGCTGGATGAGAAGCCCTTTGCTGATTCGAGGGACACTGCTCCTCAGCGCGACCATCGTCTCGTGCGACGGCACTCCTGATTGGACAGTTCCGGACCGACTATGGCGCCTCGTCGCGACTCACCGCATCACGGTGCTTGGTCTCACGCCGACGGTGGTTCGCGCACTCATGGCCCGCGGTGCTGCGCCGACTGCACGGCACGATCTCTCGAGCCTGCGCGCCTTTGGATCGACCGGTGAGCCGTGGAGTCCGTCTCCCTGGTGGTGGCTCTTGGAGACAGTGGGGAACCGCCAACGCACCATCATCGATGACACAGGCGGGACGGAGATCGGCGGTGGTATCCTCGCTCGCACCACTATCGAGCCGAAAGCTCCGTGTTCCTTCACTCGACCGATCCCCGGAATGGCAGCCGACGTCGTCGACGAGAATGGCCGCCCGGTGCGCGGGCGCGAGGGCGAACTCGTCGCTCGGCAACCGATGGTCGGTATGACGCGCGGCTTCTGGCGCGATCCGGAGCGCTATCTCGCCACATATTGGTCTTGCTGGCCTGACCTTTGGATCCGTCGTGACCGGGCACTCATCGACGACGGGTATTGGTTCATCCTCGGACGATCGGACGACACGCTGAAATTCGCGGGAAAGCGCCTGGGACCAGCGGAAGTGGAATCGATCGCCGTCTCGCACCCAGCTATCCAAGAAGCAGCAGCGATCGGTATCCTCGATCCGGTGAAGGGGGAAGCGTTAGTCCCCTTCTGGGTGACTCGAAGCGGTATCGAACCGCCAGAACGACTCGCCGAGGAGATCAGCGACCTTATCGCTCAGCAGCTCGGCAAACCGTCTCGGTTTCAGCGGGTGTACATCGCGCGCGAGCTGTTTCGAACACGCAATACCAAGATCATGCGTCGGGAGAATCGCGCTGCCTATCTCGGCCAAGATACGGAAGACCTTTTCGCGCTGGAGAAGTCGGCGGCAGTCGACGAAATCGCTGCGCTCGGGCGGGCCGCCGGCGCCCAGGAGAAAACAGAAAGGAAACAGCCGTGAGCGAACGCCCACCGACGCTCGTTCGACATCGGCCACGTGGTCTCCTTCGCCTCGCGTTCAAGTTGCCGGTCTACCTGTATCGCGGACCACTGGCGAGTCTTCTCGCTTGGCGGTGCGTGATCCTCCTCACCACCATCGGCCGCAAGACCGGCCTGCCTCGGCGCACGGCCGTCAGCGCGATGCGCTTGGATGACCGCTTCATTGTCTTCGCCGGCTTTTCCGGTGTACGCGCCGATTGGTACCGCAACCTGCTCGCGCACCCGGAGGTAGTCGTGCGCGCCGGTCATCAGTGTTGGCGTGCCACGGCCCACGTGGTGCTCGATCCCGCCGAGCGACGTGCCTTGATGGCACGGATGGCCGAGTACTCCCGACGCTGCGGCCCCCCGCTGGCCGTCCGCCCTCTGCTTCGCGTTTTGCACATCTTCGACTACGACGCCGAGATCGCTTTCGCTCTCGCCCACGCCGAAGAATTACCCGTCGTCGAACTTCGACCACACAGCCAGATCCCTTGTTCATAGCTCTCCCAGTGAGAGTGACTGCGCGGCTGCGCTATGATTGAGTGCCGGTCCGGTTCCCCAACCCGGCGACCGGTTCGGCTATCCGGCAGCCTCCGGATAGTTGGGAGGGTAGCATGATGACGAACCCGCTGCGACAACTCGCTCTCTTCGGTCAGAGTTTCTGGCTCGATTATTTGAGCCGTTCCATGATTACGTCCGGCGAGTTGGCTCGACTGATCGAAGACGATGGGCTGAGCGGCGTCACATCCAATCCCACGATCTTCGATAAAGCGATCGCGAGCACCGAGGAGTACGATGAGGAAATCGGCGAACTGGCCGCACGCGGACTCTCCGATGAGGCGATCTTCGAGGAACTCGCTGTCCACGACGTACAGAAAGCTTGTGACCTGTTGTGGCTCGTCTACGAGGCTTCCCAAGGTCAGGACGGCTTCGTTTCGCTCGAATTACCACCGGCGCTCGCCGATGATACCGAGCGAACCATCGCGGAAGCCCGACGACTCTTCGCCAAGATCGACCGTCCCAACGCGATGATCAAGGTGCCGGGGACACCGGCTGGCATTCCCGCCATCGAGCAGTTGATCGCCGATGGTGTCAACGTCAATGTGACCCTGCTCTTCGCGCTGGATACCTACGAGCGCGTGATGGAGGCGTACCTGCGCGGCATCGAGCGCCGTCTCGCAGCCGGGCAAGCAGTCGACCAGATAGCGTCAGTGGCCAGCTTCTTCGTCTCTCGCGTCGACACTGCCGTCGACCAGCAGATGGATGCCTTGCTCACGGGGGTGACGGATGCCGAAGAGCGGGTACGCATCGAGTCCTTGAAGGGGAAGGCCGCGATCGCCAATGCCAAGCTCGCCTACCAGCGCTTCAAACGAGTGTTCCTGCAAGGAGAGCGATTCGCCCGCTTGCGCGAACGTGGCGCGCAGATCCAACGGATCCTGTGGGCCAGCACCTCCACCAAGAATCCGGCCTACTCCGACGTGATGTATGTCGAGCATCTGATCGGCCCCTATACCATACAGACGATGGCTCCGGTGACCGTCGAGGCCTATCGCGACCATGGCAGACCGCGAGCCAACACGGTCGAGGAAGGCCTGGACGAAGCTGAACGCATTCTGGCCACCCTTGAGGAACTGGGAATCTCCTACCAAGAGATCACGCAGAAGCTCCAACGCGAGGGAGTGGAGTTGTTCCAAGCATCGTACGAAAGCCTCTTGCGTCGCATCGCTGAGCGGCGACGCAGCATCATCACGACGAGCGAACGCCTGGGAAGCGACCTCGCTCGCTACGGATCGGATATCGAGCGGACGATCGAGGCACTCCTCGCGGCGGATACGGTGGAAAGGATCTGGCAACGCGACGCCAGTGTCTGGACCGACGATGCGAAACGGCAGCGTACGATCAGTCAGCGGCTCGGCTGGCTCTCCGTCGCTGACCAAATGCGGCGACACCTCCAGGAGTTGGAGGGCTTTCAGCAGGAGATCCGAGAACGGCGTTTCACGCACGCGCTTCTGCTCGGCATGGGTGGCAGTAGTCTCGCGCCCGAGGTGTTCCAGCGTGTGTTCGGTCACGATGCCGAGCACCCCGAGCTCCACGTTCTCGACACGACCAATCCTGACACGATTCGCCGGCATCGTGAACGCCTCGACCTCGCCCGTACGCTCCTCCTGGTCAGTTCCAAGTCGGGAACGACGCTGGAGACGGTGAGCCTGGCTGCCTATTGGTTCGCCGAGTTCGAGCGCGAATTGGGCGAGCGTGCCGGCCAGCATCTGGTCGTCATCACCGACCCCGGCACACCGCTGGAGGACTGGGCACGCAGCCGGCAAGCCTGGCACATCTTCCTCAATCCACCGGACATCGGAGGTCGCTACAGCGCACTGTCCTTCTTCGGCCTCGTGCCAGCCGCGGCGATCGGTTTGCCTCTCGCAGCACTGCTGGATCCCGTTCCGGCTATGGCAGAGCGTCTCCACCGGTCCACACCGGAGAATCCTGGTCTCTGGCTCGGAGCCACGCTCGGCACACTGGCGCAGCTCGGGCGCGACAAGGTCACGTTCGTGCTCGAACCAGCCGTCGCCCCGTTGGCTGATTGGTTGGAACAGCTGATTGCGGAGAGTACCGGCAAGCAAGCGACTGGGCTCATCCCAGTTATTCATGAACCACACCTGGCTCCCGAGCAGTACAGCAACGACCGCGTCTTCGTGACCTTGGATCTGGCCTTGCAGCCGCACACACCGACGGAAGCCCTGCTCAAGGCGATCGAGACGCTCGGTCACCCCGTCGTCCGCACGCGATTCTGGAACCTCTGGGAACTCGGTGCCGAGATGTTGCGGTGGGAGTTCGCCATCGCTGTTGCCGGGACAGTCCTCGGCATCGACCCCTTCGACGAGCCGGATGTCCAGGCAGCCAAGGATCGAACCGCACGGTTGCTCGCTCATTATCAGCAAACCGGTGAACTCGTCCGGCCACCGGCCGCGTTCAGTGATGGCTCGCTCGTCGTCGGCGGCACCGAAGCCAGGGATCTGCGCAGCGCTCTCACCGATCTCATCGGTCGTCTGCCGCCGGCCGGCTACCTCGGCCTTCTTGCTTTCATCGACCCGACGCCCGATACCCTCGAGCGGCTCCATGCCATCCGTCAACTCCTGGCTGAACGCCTCCGCACCCCGACCGTCCTCGGAATCGGACCGCGCTATCTCCATTCGACCGGTCAGCTCTTCAAGGGTGGTCCGAACACCGGTGCTTTCATCCAACTCGTGAGCGAACCGGCGAACGATCTCCTAGTGCCTGGCCAGCGCTACAGTTTTCGGACCATGTTCCTGGCACAGGCATACGGTGACTACGAAGCACTCGTGAGTCGGGGACGGCCGGTTCTCCAGATCACCTTGCGGGACGATGCACTGAAAGCGTTGGAGCAACTCGAGCAAGCGCTCGTCGTGACAGTGCACTGAGATGCAAGACAGAGGAGCGAGCGATGGAACTCGCCATCGTGGGACTCGGTCGAATGGGTAGCAACATGGCCCGCCGCTTGCTCCGCGGCGGTCACCGGGTGGTGGCCTACAATCGAAGCCCCGACCCGATCGCTCTCTTGGAGCAGGAGGGAGCGATCGGTGCCTATACGCCAGAAGACGTCGTTCGAGCGCTGACTCCGCCACGCGTCGTCTGGCTGATGGTGCCCGCCGGCGACCCCACAGAACAGATGCTCTGGCGCTTCGCTGCCCTTTTGCAACCCGGCGATATCCTCGTCGATGGTGGAAACGCCTATTGGAAAGACTCCGTACGGCGCGCCGCAGCACTACAGGA
>Ga0197142_1005223_pt1 | contig 10243 bp, 7 predicted proteins | sample GBS60_MetaG_FD_148614 | JGI IMG/M metagenome (GOLD analysis project Ga0197142, IMG submission 148614) | Sediment microbial communities from Great Boiling Springs, Gerlach, Nevada, United States - GBS 60_MetaG | ecosystem: Environmental > Aquatic > Thermal springs > Hot (42-90C) > Sediment...
TTGTGGCTATGGCTGCTGTGAGGTTTTCTATGGCGTTGATGTTGTTGTTGAAGCGCCTGGTTCTCTCCTTGAGCTTTCTGAACCGGCGTTCTATCCTGTTCCTCTCGCCGAAGTAGCTTATTCCCGGCCTCCTTAATGCCTAGGGATACCATGGACCTTTATCCACGACTATCAAAGGCTTGCCGTCGCATGCCTTGAGAACCCTCCTGAGGAATGTCAGGGCCCTGGCTACGCTCCTCTCCCTGCTGGCGTAGACCGCGAGAACCTCCGATGAATCGGCATCCAAAGCCACCCATAGATATTCTCCTACACCACGCCTCTTGACCACCGTCCCATCTACAGCTACAAGCCTCCTGGGCCTCCGTACAGGGTTGAAGAAAGCCTATGGGCCCAGAGCCTTACACTCTCCCTACTCGCATGCGTAAAGCCATAACGCTCGCTCACATCCCGTAGGCTAAGCCCTGCAGCGAAGAGCAGCACAGCGTAAGCCTTCTCAGCAACCCCATACCTATGAGACCTAAACAAGCCTGAGAACACGTCAACGAGATACTCAAGGACATGCATGACAACACGGAAACGCATCCCGGCCAAAAGCCTAGTGGACAACGCTTAAGTAAAACTTGTCAGTACCCCCTCCCACACCAAAAACAGAGAATATGCATAGACCATAAACCTACCTTAAGTTGACAATCTCTATTCCCTCTCCTTAACACAAGGTGTTTTGAGTAAGAATAATGACAACAAATCAGACATCAATGTAGTTAATAAAGTAAAAACCTATATTGTCCGTTCATTGTCAAAATTTTGAAATGGTGGGGCCAATCAAGTTTTCAGCATTATTTGAGAATATTGCGTCGATTGATGAGGACTTGTACCGTTTACGATTGTTTATAGACGGAAAATGGGTTGAATCCGTAAATAAAAGTTATTTCGAGCTGCGTACTCCACTAGATGATTCTTTGCTGGCTTACGTATCTAATGCCGGGGAAGAGGATGCCGAGAAAGCGGTCACAACCGCAAAAAAATCCCACAGAAAAATTAGGGACATTGCGGCAATCGAGAGAATTGAGATCTTTAGGGATGCGGCGTCGATCTTGGAGGAAAGGTTAAGAGAATTTAGCGAGATGCTTATTTTTGAAGCTGGGAAGACGAGGCATGATGCCGAGGATGAAGTAAAGGCGACGATCATGAGGTTGCGGCTTACGATGGAAGAGATTAAGAAAATATCAGGCGAGTATATTCCAGGAGACTGGTCCGAAGACACACGCGGCAAAATAGCCGTAGTTATACGAGAGCCAGTGGGAGTTGTCTTGGCGATAAGCCCTTTTAACTATCCACTATATATACAGGCAGCTAAAGTTATACCTGCTCTTTTGGCGGGCAACAGCGTAATCGTAAAGCCTTCTAGCTCAACACCGATATCGGCGTTAATGTTTGCACGCGTCCTTCAAGAATGTGGAGTTCCGGATGGCTGTCTAAACGTCGTCACGGGCCCTGGTAACATCGGATTAAAGATGGCTGCACACAGTCTGGTCAACCTCATCTCATTTACTGGAAGTACGCAAGTCGGAAAAGAAATAAGCAAAGTTGCCAACGTCAAACACCTTCATCTTGAGCTTGGAGGTAAGTCGGTGGCTATAGTGCTGACTGACGCAGATCATAACTTGGCTGCCAGAAAATGTGTTGAGGGGGCGTTTAAAAACGCTGGTCAGCGGTGTGATGCAGTAAGCCTCGTTCTGGTTGAAGAGACGGTTGCGGATGAATTCGTTAAGAAAGTATTGGAGGAAGCAGCCAAATGGACTGTAGGAAACCCGGTGAAATTTGATGTCAAAGTTGGTCCACTGATAAGTCAAACTCAGGTGAAAAGGGTTCACGAACTAGTGATGGACGCATTGGAAAAAGGTGGGAAAATATTGTTAGGAGGCAATTATGAAGGAAATTACTACCAACCAACGGTTATCGACCACGTACCCAGAAATGCGAAAATAATGTGGGAGGAGATCTTTGGCCCTATATTACCCATAGCAAGAGTTAAAGATGTTGCTGAAGCTCTGAATATCGCATCCGAAATAAGATATGGTCTTGACAGTTGTGTGTTCACGAACAATTTCTACAACATGTGGTCTGTGGCAAAAAAGCTACAAGTAGGAGCTGTAACAATTAATGACTTGCCACGACACGGGGTAGGCTACTTTCCCTTTGGCGGTGTAAAAGAATCAGGTATTGGAAGAGAGGGGATTGGATACTCTATTGACGAGATGACTGTCCTAAAAACAATAGTCTTCAATCTTGAACCTATTAGCTACGTTAAAAAGAAAAGAATCGAGATTTCGCAATAAGTGTTCGGACCTGACGGGGCTTTTAACAACATACAGCTAAAATCATCTCTTGCAACACAATGTGCCTTTCAGAGATCGAGTAAATGGCGCCATTTAAAACCAGTTGGAGAGGGAGGTAAGTTGAGGACGATATCCAAATATCTATCCCGCACTGTTTTTGAAGGATAATAATAAATAGCTTTTAAAAGCTCGAAACGATAGACGGTGTCGATGCTTTGCACTAAGTCCTCTAGTGGTTGCAGTTGCGATAAATAATACAAACGTGTATAAGGTTTTTTACTTAAATAAGGTTCTCTTAACCTATTTAATAGAATGCATTTAAAAAAGTTGTTGAGTTTGCTTACATAAATCGCGAAATCTAATCTATATAGTTTTTCAGTCCTTAAATTTTCAATGTTGACATAGCTGGAGACATCAGAAATAAACGTAACTTTTTTATCGGGAAGAAAAACTACCGCTTCTCTTCTTTTAGGCTCAACTTCCACAAGGTAACCCATAGTCCTATAATATTTAAAGAAACGCCACTCGAGAGGTGATTTTTTCAAATCGACCAACATCAAACCAAATATCGCTTTTCTGTATATAAACTTAAACTTATCGACATAACTTTTGAGACTGTCGACTTAAGGCAGGTTTATGGTCTATGCTTATTCTCTGTTTTTGGTGGTTGTCTTGGGGTAAGCATAGGCCAGCTTTATGTATTGAGAGGTCTTTCCTGATGGGTTTGATCCTTTGGTTAAGGCTTGGGTTGGGCTTGAGGATTACCTACACTTCTGACGGTTTTGTTTTCAGACGTGTCGATGGTTTCAAGGACTTGCCTGTGAAGGCTGGTGACGTGGTATTCGTAGACACTCTGCCGATTACGCACACCGATGACGCCGTCGAGCTAATTAGGAGAGGCGTTGAAATCCGATATCTTAGACGGCTGACATTGATTAAGAAAAAACGGGAAGAGCTAAAACTGCCGAAGACAGCCAGAGGAGACATAAAGATGTTCCCCTCTTTTTTCACTTTGACTAAAATTTCAGCTTTTTAGGAAAGTTTTTATTTTCGATTCAGGTAATACCGAAGACGCCATGAAGCTGATATCTGTGAAAATGCCTGAGGCCTTGATAGACGGTATGGATGAGCTGATAAAGAAGGGTGTTTACCCTAGTAGGAGTGCTTTGATGAGGACGGCTGTGCGCGACCTGTTGAGGAAGGAGCTGTGGTCTAACGCAGAAAGTTTGAAGAAGTAAAACCCATAAATTTGACATCCCGGCAACAGCTTCGAATTGGATAGCGCTGGCCGTTCAAACCTATTGATAGCAGGGCTTTTAGCAGGCATTTTTCTAGCGGCAATTGACTCAACTGTTGTCTCTGTCGCGATGCCTACGATAGCGGCCTCGCTTAGGGGCCTCGAGATGTACAGCTGGACCTTCACGGCATACATCCTGACCTCAACCGTCTCGGGCCCCCTGTGGGGCAGGGTGAGCGATGTCTACGGCCGAAAAACAATCTACCTGTTAGGTGTTCTGATCTTTCTCGCCGGGAGTTTTCTCTGCGGTGTTGCTTCCGACATGGTGCAGTTAATCGTTTTCAGGGCCGTCCAGGGCCTCGGCGGCGGGGCTTTACTGGTTCTCACATTCACGCTGGTTGGCGAGCTCTTCAGCCTGAAGGAGAGGGCTAAGGCCGCTGGATACACCTCATCCGTCTGGGCTTTGGCCAGCATAGTCGGCCCACCACTGGGCGGGCTGATCGTCGACAGCTTGGGCTGGAGGTGGATATTCTACATCAACCTGCCTGTGGGGGCTTTATGCGTCGCGATAGCGTTGCGCAAGCTCTCGAACATCAGGAGAGGCGGTGAAGGCGTAGATTTTCGCGGGGCCTTGCTGTTTATGGCCGCGGCGACAACGCTGCTGCTGTATCTCAACGAGTTTGACAGGTTGAGCGGGGCGCCCGTGTTCATCGTCTCCTCCGTGCTTCTGTTCGGCGTCTTCCTTTACAGCGAGAGGAGGAGCAGCACACCCCTTCTGCCGCTACACCTCTTCAGAGACAAGGTGTTGAGGGCTGGTTTTCTCAGCAACTTTCTGGCCGGTTTCATCTTCTTCGGCGTGATAGCCTACATGCCCCTCTACTTGCAGTCGGTTCTCGGCCTCTCCGCGACGGCCTCGGGGACCGCTGTCCTACCCCTAGTGGTTGGATGGGTTCTGGCCTCCAACGTAGCCGCCCGCCTGGTGATTAAAACAAGCGTCAGAATACCTGCCGTGATAAGCGGTGTCTCACTCCTGGCTGGCACAGCTCTCCTGACTCAGTTAAGGCTGGGGGAGTCCATACTGCTCCCGGCCTTTGGACTGGTGGGTGTTGGGATGGGCTTCACCGTCTCAACATTTCTGATAACAACACAGACGCTCGTCTCCCGTAACATTCTCGGGGTCGCGACCTCGATTCTAAGCTTTTTACGGCTGATAGGTGGGGCTATTGCGGCGGCGGTCATGTGGATGCCGTTGGGGGCAACCTTCAGGAGGGTTGAAGTAGCACCCGACTTTTCAAGCTCTCTGACAGCAGCCGAGAAGCTTGCCTTCACCAACGGCCTCACCGTCTCTATGGCCGTGGCAGCGGGAGCCGCTACACTGGCGATGATAATAGTGCTTTTAACACCTTCCATCAAGCTTAAGGAACAGAGGCGGGAGGGTGCATAAACTTTTATCCACCTCGGTCTTCACCGCGGCTGGGACCTATCTTTATCATGATGCCGAGGATTGTATTCAGGATGTCTATTTAGATTCTTGTCTTCTTTTCCGTTCTTCCTGCTTTTCTTCCTTGTTTTTGTTCCGCAGTTAGGGCATATGTCTGCGTCCTTATAGGCCGTCATATACCTGACACAATAATAGAAGCCTCTAATATAATCAGGCCTGCTTATCTGAGGCGGGCAGTATGTCTTATCCTCTTTACAGAACATATCAAATTCGTTTAAGACCTTGAAAACTACGTTAATCCTGCTGTCTGCGTCATATAGTAATGGAGCATAGGCCGCCCCTAAATATACCCCGAAACATCATGTTTAGCCATAAATTTACAGCCCCTCATGTGGACTTGTATCCCGAGTTCCTGCACAACACGGAGCATTTAAGGCGAATACGGGCTCTACCCATTTTTCAGCCTCCCGGGCCCGGCGGTAGATGATCCGCCCTCTACTCTGGATATGTTGTGGCAGCGCGGTGTTCTTGGTCGGCATCTCCTCCAACCCTGCCATTTCGACGGGTTATCTCTTCGCGGGGAAATAAAACCATATAAAGCCTGGCTGGCTAGGCCTCCACGACATCGTGGATGAGTATTGTCGTGGAGCCGTCTAGCTTCGTCACAGTCACATGCGCCTTGAACCTCCTGCCCTTCTTTATCAGGTTTCTCGGGCCGTTGTAGGCCGAGGGTTCAAGCCTGGCCCTGAAGCTGTCGTCAACCACGACGACCGCGAACCCCGGGTATATCTTCTCGACCAGTATGCTGTGGAGGCCGCCCTGCGGGGTGGCCGACGCCGGCCAGGCCCTTAACGCCGCCGTCGTGAAGTACCTGTCTCCAACCTTCCTGACAAGCCCCTCCCTCTCCAGCCTTAGAAGACTTTTTCTAATCGTTTCCGGGCTGTATGAAAGGTTTGCGCGTATGTTCTGCGGGCTGAGACCCGACTTGCCCGCCTTCAGCAGCATCTCGTAGACGAGCTTCCGGCAGTGATATAGCTCACTGCTCGAGGGTGTCTCGGCTGCCCCCGCCTCCGGTTCGATCCTGTGCGCCGACTCGTCTCCCTCCTCGGCCGGTTTTTCCACCCCGACAGCCCTCCACGGCCACGGGGTTCCCGGCTGGGGCCTGGGGGATTTCCTCTCAACCTTGACGGCCTGCTTCGATGCCTGCTGGAGGACTTTGTCCATCCTCCTAGCTCTCCTGTAGCCCTCCCTGAAGTAGTACTCGTCAACGGTCCCGTCGGTTACCAGTATCACGGCCTTGCCGGGGAGCTTTCTACCGGTCCTGCCCCTCCTCTGTATGTACCTTATCCCCGACACGGCGGGTTCGTAGAACACGACTAAACCGCACTCGGGTATGTCAAGCCCCTCCTCCCCCACGCTGGTGGCCACAAGTATGTTGTGGGCCCCTTCCCTGAACGCCTTGAGTGTCTCCATCTGCTCCTCCTGGCTCATCCTGGGGCCCTGTTTCCCCGCAGCCCTCCCTATGAAGAGTGCGGCCCTGTAACCCCTCTCCCTAAGCCTCTCCGCCAGGACCTCTGCCGTGGCCCTTATATTCGCGAATATCAGGACCCTGTCGTCCGGCTTCTCTGCGAAGTGGGCTTCGAGGGCCGATGCGAGGGCGTCCACCTTGCTGTGGTCCGCCGTGCATTGTGCGGCCATCTTCACGAGGTTTCTGAACTCGGGAGTTGAGGCTATAACCCTGTGGCTCCTGAGCTCGGAGCGGGAAATCTCGTCAAGGTACAGCCTCAGGCTGTGTACGTGCTGGCTCTCTATGAGCTCCTGGGCGTGGTATAGGCTTAGGATAGCTGAGAGGACCGTCATGTGGTGGATGTTCGGCCCCTTAACCCCCGCGTCTATCTCAGCCCGTAACCTGTTCATCAACGCCACTAGGACTTTCCTGTTCACGGCTTCGACAGGCATCCTGAGCAAGCCGCTTCTCTGGAGCTCCCTCACCAGCGACTCCACCATCCCCCTTATGTGGCTCCTTATCCGCTCGTACTCGGCCGGGAGCTTTACCCTGACCCACCCGACCTTTACCCCGGGTATGTACCTCGCCACCTCCTCGTCGTCCTCCGACATCCACACCACCTGCTCTATCCACAGGTTTCTCACAACCTCGACGACCTTCTCCTCCTCCGAGCCCGGTGAAGCCGTTAGAGCCAGGATGAGTGGGTGCGGGCAGCTCCTCACGTATTCTTCGGCCAACCTTGTGTATGCGTAGCGACTCCTAGACCTGTGGCATTCGTCGAAGACTAGTAGGGCGTATTCCTCGAGCCTGACCAGGCCCCTTCTGACGTCGTTCCAGACAGATTGGGGTGTTGCTGTGACGAGCCTTACTTTGGGGTTTCCCCAGACATCGGGCCTTCCAGCCGTCTCCCCCGTTACGGCCGCCACCTCATCCTCCCCCAGCCTGAGGTGTTTTATGACGGAATCCCTGTGCTGGAGGACGAGGGGCTTGGTTGGCGCCATCAGCAGAACCCTACAGCCCGGGTACCTGTGGAGCAGCTCGGCGGCAACGAGCTCGGCTATGACGGTCTTCCCCAGCGCGGTCGGCAGGACCGCCAGCGTGTTGGCTTCAAGGGCCCTTTCCACGAACCTTCGCTGGTACTTCCTGTCCTCTATGGTGTCCTCCCTGACCAGCGGGTGGTTGACGTACCTTATCCTCGGCGCCAAGAGCTCCGCCTGGACCATGACTATGTGCTTGCAGGTGGTGCGCCTGTAGGCGTAGTGGGGACACGTGCAGCTCCACGACCCGTTCTCCTCCTTGACCGTGTACTCGACGCCCGGCCTCGTCTGGCTCGGGATGCGCCAGCTCCGCAACGCTGTTAATAGTTTTCAAGACCTAGTAGATAATGTTTTGTGGCCGTAAACGGTTTTAAACGCATGGGTAGTTAAAGCCTCCGTGAGCTACAGGAAGAGGAGGAGGGTCGAGTACGTCGTTCTGGACATGTTCAGGAGGAGGGGCTGGCTAGTTATAAGGGCCGCCGGCTCAAAGACCCCTGTCTGGCGTACATTGTCTCACATGACGCCACCGTATTGATAACGCTGACGAGAGATAGGCTGGCAACGCGTTACGATATAGTTGACCACCCATGGAAGAGTAGATCTCTACGGCTAAACTATTAATATTGCTGGCTAATACTGCGGTCCTAATATTCGCCGAATTCGAGGTTTACCCTCGGCTTGTCTCCGCCGTCCCCCCTCTTTCATAATATTTAATTAGCCCTTATAGAAAAGCTACATATGCCGAAGTATATCTTTGTCACCGGCGGCGTCGTCAGCAGCGTCGGGAAGGGAACCGTCGCAGCCTCCGTCGGCAAAATACTCTCAGTTAGGGGTGTGCGTGTCGGCTTCGTCAAGATAGACCCATACGTCAACGTCGACGCAGGCACCCTCAACCCCTTTTCGCACGGTGAGGTGTTTGTGACGGACGACGGCGGGGAGACAGACCTCGACCTCGGATGGTATGAGAGATTTCTGGACATCAAGACCTCCAAGCAGAACAACATAACAACTGGTCAGGTGTACGCGGAGGTAATCGCCCGGGAGAGGAGGGGGGACTACCTTGGCCAGTGTGTCCAGATAGTTCCACATGTTACGGACGAGATTAAGGCGAGGCTCAGAGCGGCCGCGAAAGGCTTGGATGTCTTGATTGTGGAGGTCGGCGGCACGGTGGGGGACATCGAGGGCCAGCCGTTTCTCGAGGCCATACGTCAGATGCGTCTGGAGGAAGGGGTTGAGAACACGTTGTTCATACATGTTGCGCTGGTTCTTACGTTGAAGGCGACCGGTGAGTTCAAGACCAAGGCTTTACAGCACAGCGTCAACGCCCTACGCGCACTCGGCATACAGCCCGACATAATAGTCGCCCGCTGCGAAACACCAATAGACACCGAGGCGCGGAGGAAAATAGCGCTGTTCGGAACCTTGACGGAGAAGGCGGTCTTCTCATCCCATGACGTACCATACATCTACAAAGTCCCCGCGATCCTTGAAGAACAGGGGATGGGTGAATACGTTGTTGATAGGCTTGGGCTAAACACGGGGAGGCCTGACTGGGGGGAGTGGAGACGTGTCATGGAGATGTATGAAAGCGCCGGCGAGGTTGTGAGGATTGCTGTCTGCGGCAAATACACTAAGCTGGCTGACTCCTATGTGAGTGTAAAGGAGGCCCTTCAGCATGCGGGGGTCAACATAGGCGCCCGAGTTGTCATAGACTGGGTGAATACCGAGGAGTTTGAGAACGGTGTCAGGAATGTTGAGGAGCTGGGTGGGTATGACGGCGTGCTGGTTCCAGGCGGCTTTGGTAGGAGGGGCACAGAGGGCATGGTTCGGTGCATAAAGTTCTGCAGGGAGAACAACATCCCCTTCCTAGGCATCTGCTTCGGCCTCCAGCTCTCGGTCGTAGAGTTCGCACGCCACGTATGCGGGTTTGAAGACGCCAACTCAACGGAGCTAAACCCTGCTACACCACACCCCGTCATCGACCTCATGCCGGAGCAGAAGAAGTTCAGGGAGCTCGGCGGCACCATGAGGCTTGGTGCAGAGAGGATTACGATAGTTGAGGGGACTCTGGCCCACCGGCTTTACGGGAAAACGGAGGTCGTGCAGCGCCACCGCCACCGCTACGAGGTCTCAAAACAGTACTGGGAGGCATTGCAGAGAAAAGGGCTTGTCTTCTCAGGCTTCTCACCCGACAGGGAAAGAGTCGAGATAGTTGAAAACCCATCCAACACCTTCTTCCTAGCCACCCAATACCACCCCGAATACCTCTCAAGACCAAACAGGCCCGAGCCCGCATACCTAGGCTTCGTCAAAGCCGCATACAACAGAAAGCAACTGCTGAAGATGCAGCAGGTCACGGTCTAGCGGTGTCTCCACAGCCCCCGGGTGGCGGGTAGGTTTTTTAAAACCGTTTACGTCTCTGACCATGCGCCGGGGTAGCTCAGCCTGGTAGAGCGGCGGGCTGTTAACCCGTCGGTCAGCGGTTCAAATCCGCTCCCCGGCGCGTTCAGTAAAACAATTTAATGGGATGCGGCCTGGTGAAAGAACGTGTTGGGGGCTGCAGGTTATGGCGTGCTGTTGTTCTCGATGCTTCTGGCGCCGTTGGTGACGGCCGCTGGGGAATCTACGCATTTTGCCGTCATCGTATATGTCGACGGCTCGGCCAGGTGGGTTGTCGAGCAC